>ENA-UOJV01000612-UOJV01000612.1-human-gut-metagenome-genome-assembly--contig:-C82-NODE-612-length-50902-cov-6.781383_pt1 | contig 50902 bp, 53 predicted proteins | sample MGYA00242356_ERZ723903 | MGnify/ENA metagenome assembly ERZ723903
ATTTTCCTTCCTTTTTCGCTGTTTCCAACAGTTCTTTCCAACTTCCTTCTGCAAAGCGTATTCCCTGTGCCTGCCCACCCAAGGCCAATCCACACAGCATTGCTATGATAAAATAAACTTGCTTCATTTCTTAAAATTTTACCGTTTTTTCATTTTTTACCTCCTACCCCTCACTCCTCGACATCATATTCGACAGATTTCTTTTCGACCATATCCACCGGTGTCCCGCCGAAACGCTGATAATGTTCGAGAATTGTCCCGTCTTTTGCATTTATCTTATACACATCTCCTTTGTATTTCTCCGGTCTGTCTGTCTCCACTCCGACAAACAAGGCCAAATTATCGACAGATACTTTCAGCATCGTTATCCGGCAATTATCCGGTAAAGCACATTCGAAAGGGATAGAAGGAAACTTAAAATCAGGATCCGATAAATTCAACACATAAAGCTGACGGCCTCCATCCGAATAATACAACCAATTGATACCGGAATTAACGGCCATAACCGACCCTTCGGCTAAATGATGACCGGACAGAAAAACCAGCGAATCCTGTCCTTTCAATTTTCCTGTAGCGGTATGGGCCCGGGCCAGTGCAGCCCGATCAGTAACCGGATCATAAAATAAAGAACTGAATTGATATGTTCCGCCAGACATATTTTTTCCCCATCCCAGCCAGGGGAGTCCGATATAAGTCTGCGATATCCGAACCTCATCATACTGATTTTCATCATAAGAAGGAATATCGTAACTATTCATAAAATACATGAACCGCCCCGACAGATTATCATACCCCAAGGTTGAATTCCGGGTATTCAAAAGCATCGGAGACAACCGATAGTCCACCGATCTTTCTTCATCTCCTTCGACGTGGATCGGTTTTAAAGAAGAAGCCATATAACGGCTTTGACGGGCCTGTTTAGGATAAATAATCCCATCTTTACCGATAGCCCCTCCGAATTCGGTAATCGCATCTTCAAACCGGCAATACACCATATCATATTCCTGGGCAGGCCCGGTAAATGAATTTTCGTCGAACAAGGCAATCTCTTTAAATAGTACAGGATCCAACTCATGAGAGGAAGCTGAAGTATGTACAAAAACAGTTCCACCATAAGAGTATTCATCGGACTGCTCTATTGCTAAGGCCTTCCCCTTCAACTCTCTCTTATTCTCCAAACTATACACATCCCGCATGATTTTATTAGTCGGATTATTCAATGTGCTCATAAAAGAAACTTCCGGATAATCCTCATAATCACTCAATAACAATAGTCCTTTTGAATAGGGTGAGAAAACCTGAACCTCAAAATCAGCAAAAAAACGGACACTATCATCTTCCGGCAAAGTAACTTCCATACGAGCCTGATATTTTTTAGCCTTATCCGATACAACATAACAAAGGTCCTCGGTTTCCGCAATCTTTTTCTGATCCAGATACCAGGCATAAATCAATTTAGCTTTCTCATTCAGGCTATTTTCTAAAGTAACCGGAATTTTCAAGGTATCCCAGCGCAATATTTCGTAAGGGTCTTCTTTAATCCCCGATATTTTTACTTCATTGATCGGATGATAGTCATAATTTCCTTTATCCTCATAACAGGAAACTGTAAGAAGCACAATCATCCAGAAAAAGGCATATATTCTTATATTATTCATAAGTTCATCATTTTTTTAATTAGCATACTATATTTCCAGGCGTTTACCGGTAAAAGGATCGATCACGATATTATTTTCAAAATATTCGCGGACAACATTAGCTACATAAGCACAATAAGGATTATTCCCATAAGGGTCGATTTCCTCACTTCCATACACTTCGACCACTTTCTCATATTTCAACGGATGGTATTCCCCCAGGATAAATTCAAAAGCCCACCACCAATCGGGTTCCAGCACATAAGCACTGAAATTCACTTTCAGGGTTGAAAATTCAACATAAGCAATCCCTAAATCTTCTGTCGGTTCGAGTTTTAACAAAACATTCCGGTTAAAAACTTTCTCAAAGGCCTGTTTATTCAGCACCAAAGGGAACGAATCCACGCCGACGTTACGGTGAAAGATATATTCATCCGCTAACTTATCGAAATCCACACCTTCCTTACCGGTACTGCTATCGGCAACAACGACCACTTTATAATTTCTGTCGAAATCTTTACGGGCTCCCATAATCTGTAATTGAATCCACAAAGTATCTTTCCCATCCGGAAGGTCTTTCCCATATACAGTATGAACAATACTATCCACCAACAGATCTGTTTCTATTCCTAAATCGTTTATTTTTTTCGGATATTTGAAATATATCTTACCGTCATCTTTAAAATCGAAAGCAGGATCTGTTTCGCACGACTGTCCTAACCAAGCAACGACAGCCACCAAAGCGATGATTATTTTATTTTTCATAATTATTTATTTTTCAGTTTTCCAAATTCCGGATTCCCGGTCCCCATATTTAATTTCATCCTGTGGTAAAGGCCATACCAGAACTTTATTTTCATTCGGAATATTTATACCTAAAGGATGGATAGCCGCTTCCTCTTCAATCAGGCGTTTATAAGCATAAAAGAACTGTCCATCTCCGATATATTCTTTGCGGTATTCTTTCAACACTTCGGTCAATACTTCCGTCCGGCCGGCATTCACCGGCAAAGAACTATGAATTTCACGGGAAGGCAAAATCTCCTCCAACAAATCGTATGCTTCGGCGGGATGAGCTTCGGCAGCGATGTAATACATTTCAGCCAATGTTATCATCCTCACCTTTTCTTTGGCATACTCCAAATCCGCATTATGTTTCAATAAATAAGAAGTGCCCCAGGATGTTTTAAACCAATGTGTCTGACGCAGATCACGTGTTCCCTGCCCATAAATATCACTCAATTTATTGATTAAAATCTTTTTAACTCCATAAGATTCATCGAAATTCGACTTATAAAAAGCATCTACCTGTGCTGAATATAATCCGAAAATAAATTCGTCGGTAAACAGAATATCCCTGTATTTCGCCTGTTCGCCACTCACCAGAATATGTTCTTCCTGAATGGGCCGGAATTTACCGCTTTCGATGACTTCCATCGCATAATCATAGGCTTTCTCCATATCGTCGGTTGTCCCTAAAGTCAGGTGTACCCGTGCCAGTGTCCCTAATACGGCATAATAATTCATCCGGTATTTCCTTGTTTTCAGAAAATCGGATGTATAATAACCCTCATTTTTATCAGTTACATCGTCCGATTCTTCTTTCTTTTCACTTTCTCCCAACCAGTCGGGACCATTTGTCCGGATCACATCGTTGGATAAAAGTTGTTTTGCTTCAGTCAGGTCAGCCAGAATCTCCTGATACACCTCTTTAACTTTTAACTGAGGTTCGATATCCGGTGAAAAAGTTTTCCGATAGGGGATCGACTTATATTCAGGATTTTTCTTTACATCCGGTGCAAAAATCCGGATTAATTCAAAATGCAGATAGGCCCGCAGAGCCAACGCTTCTCCTCTCAAATAATCATAATTGCTACAAATCTGTACCGCTTCAGGTTTATCCAGGTATTTCAGTAAATTATTCGTCAGACCGATACAATAATAAATACGCATCCATAAAGCATCGGATATAGCTGTACAAGAGGGATGCTCATATTCGAAGGTTTGATAGTGCCCGTAAGGACATTCAGAAATATCATAATAACTATAGTACTGAGCCGTCATGTCCAGGGCAGTCTGTAACGTACCTCCATATAAATCGCTTTTTCCCATGTTTACATATATTCCGTACAACGCATCCATAAACCCTTGCTCGGTATTGAACATATCATCCTCATTCACTTCAGTTTCAGGTTTCACGTCCAGCCAGTTTTCACATCCGCTTAATGTAACCGCAGCCAGCAGAAAACTTATTATCTGTATATATTTCCTCATAATTCTCATTTTTAGTATTTATACCCTATTACAAACTAGCAGACAAAGAAAAAGTAAATTGCCGGGCAAACGGATAAGACAATCCCCGTTCTTCTTTTACCGAAGAGAAACGGGCAATATCTCCCATATTGAAATTAAAACGCAAGCCGGTAAGACCGATTTTCCGGCATAATTCCCGTCGCATTTCATAACCGAGCGATATACTACCGATCTGAAAATAATTGTAATCCTGTACAAAGCGGGTCGTCAGATTCGACACATTTTCTTCCAAAGCGATATTTTTAAAAAAGGTCCGGTCGCCCGGTTTTTTCCAACGGTCATACAATACCCGCCGGTCACAATTACTATTGGGATTCACCCCTTCCACCCGGGAAGCCAACGTCTGATTATAAGTTTGTCCACCCCATTGGAAATTGAAAGACATATTCAGGCTAATTCCCTTAAAGGTCAGAAAAGAATTCAAAGTGCCTCTGAATTTGGGATCTGTCGTTCCACAAACCACTTTATCATTGTAATCCCAAATGGTAGTCAGGCTGCCGTCTTTTTTCACAAACACTTCTTTACCGGTTTCCGGATCGATTCCCAAAGAAGGCACAGCCTTCAAGGCATCGAGTGATTCTCCTTCTTCGTATAAAGGTACCGGTTTCTTGGTTTCATTTTTATTGTTCTCATCATTCATCGCTCCCAGCTTATCCGTGATCTTTTTGATCTTATTCTTACTGTCACTGGTACCGAAAGCCAAAGACCAATACAGTTCCCGTTCAGTATCCCTCAGCATCTGAGTACGTAAATTCAGAGACCACCCCTTATTTTCCATCTCTCCGAAATTTTCTTTATAATCGATAAACCCAAGAGAGGGTGGCAGACTGATATCCATCAATACATCCTTGGTATATTCACGGAAATACTCTCCGGTCAGAGAAAAACGTCCCTCCCAGAAATCCAGATCACATCCCAGATTCACCGTAAATTTGCGTTGCCATTTCAGATCCTCATTTCCCAATGCAATGATATCGGCTCCGACTCCGTTCAGGTAAATATTATCCGATGAATATTGATAAGTAGTCTGGGCCTGATAAGGGGAAAAGGTCACATTACCGGTATATCCTACAGAACTCCTTATTTTTGCCTGAGTTAACCACTCCGGATTTCCCCAGAATTTCTCGTTATGAATATTCCATCCGATACCTGCCGACCAGAAAGGAGCAAACCGGTTTTTCTTACCGAATTTGGAAGAACCGTCTGTCCGATAAGAAAAATCGAACAAATAACGGTTGTCGTATGCATAACTGGCATTAGCAAAGAAACCGATCAACCGGTCCTGGGATACCGATCCTCTGGGTTTCGCACCCTCCCGGTATTGCATGGCAAAATCCAGATTAGTCAGCTTATCACTCAAGAAACCGGTAGCTGAAAAACTTTTATTATCTTCTTTATTATCCTGCATATTGGCCCCTAACACCAAGGTAAACATATGCTTATCGATAGATTTCCAGGCATTCACCACAATATTTCCATCCATAGAATGGGTCGAACTGCTACTATAATCGTAGGATCCTTTATCTTTATCATCCTGCTGATCTTCAAACTGACTCGATTTTGGCGATACAAAGACATCACTATGGGTCGTCCCGTAGGTATAGGCAAAACGCCCGGTCAGCCGTATTCCTTCGACAATATACCATTCAAAATCAAAATTGTCATTGAAGGAAGTGCTCTTACTTTTATTGACATTATTCAGTGTAGCATCAAATACCGGGTTAGCCTCTCCGTTAGACAAGCGTTTAATACAGCGTCCCATCTCATCATAGGCTCTTTCGTAGGGATTAACTTCCGTATATTTACTGAAACTTCCATAAGGAGATTCCTCTGTATTATTCTGATCAACAGACAACATATTCCCGATACGTAATTTTTGACTGATCGTATAATTCCAGGTAAAACTCAAACCCAACCGATCCCGTTTGGATCCTTTCATAACCCCCGGGTTATTGCCGTAATTGATGTTGATTCCATACCGGGAATTTTCATTTCCTCCTCCCAGATATAAAGAATGCGTATGCTTGAAAGCCGTGCGGAGCGGTTTGGAAAGCCAATAGGTATTTACTCCCCGGAGCACTTCTTTGTGGCGTGACTCATATAACCGATCCAATTTCCTTTGCTGTCCGATATTACCGTCTTTATCTTTATACACTCCGGCCAAACGTTCGAATTCAAGTTTTTCGGCGGCATTCAACAAGTCATAATCGGTCAGATCCGGGATTTCAACCGTAGCATTAAAATTATAACTGGCGGTGAGGCGTCCTTTTTCCGGCATTTTCGTTTCGATTACAATCACCCCGTTGGCAGCCCGTGAACCATAAATAGCGGTGGCCGAAGCATCTTTCAGGATTGTGATCTGTTTGATTCGCTCGATATCGAAGTCGAATACTTTTTGCATATCCACTTCATAACCGTCCATAATGAAAAGAGGATTATTGGATTTCCCTTCGAAACTCGATTTCCCGCGAATAAGGATTTCCGGCAATTTATTCGGGTCGGAACCGTATTCATTATTCTCGACGATCTGCAACGAGGGCTCATAAGCCTGTAAAGCCTTGAACAAATTCGTCGGACTGATCCGCTTCAATTCTTCTGCCTGTACGGTTACTGCCGAACCGGTATAAGAACTTTTGGTCTTGGTAAAATAACCGGTCACAACCACTTCGTCCATTTTCTGAGCTTCCTCCTCCAGCACAATATACAGAACCCTCTGTTCTCCAGGTTTTACGGTCTGTGTTTTATAACCGATAAAAGAAACCTGCAGCATCAGATCTTTTATTTCGCCTACTTCCAGTTTAAACTTACCATCCTGATCGGAGACAACCCCCATTTGAGTATCTTTGATACGTACCGTCGCTCCCGGCAGCGGGTTACCGTCTTTATCCTTGATCTGACCGGTAATCGTCACTGTTTTCAGTGCTTGTGGCAATGGTTTTCCCTTAGGGGAAATGACGATCACACTATCCAGAATAGAATAGCTCAGAGGCAGACCGGCAAATATTTTATCCAACATCTCATACAGCGTCGCATTTTTAAGCGACACATTCACCTGAATACCTTGCAGTTCGTTATCATTATATAAAAACTGCATATCGGTCTTTTGGCTGATCTCGGTCAAGACCTCTATCACGCTGGCATTTTGTTTCATCAGCGATAACCTGGTATTCTGCGAATAACCGTTTGCCGCCACCGATAAAAATGAAGCGAACAGAAAAAAGACACATAATTTCATCATTAACACCATTTTTCTCAGGCCAGGGAGTTTTCCCGACCTACCGTTTCGTTTTTTTTTCATAACTTTGTTTGATTTTAATCGTTTGTATTAGATCGACTTTTTATGCAGAAGGTGTTACGACCACCTTCTGTATTTTTTATTGTATCATTTCGACTACGACTGTTTTATCTGTCTTTTTGAACCGGATATTCGTCGTCAGTTCCAACATTTTCAATACCTTCGATAAATCCGAATATTTAGGAATACTCCCGGAGAATCGTTTTATTTTCAGGCTTTCCCCAGCAAAAAAGAAACTGACATCATACCAGCGTTCCAGTTTCCGGGTCACCGCTTCCAATTCTTCACTGACAAACACAAAACGGTCTTGTATCCAGGAACAATAAAGGGCGGCATTCACTTCTTTCACCTCGATTCCCTTTTCGGTGTATATCGCCTGTTGTCCGGGCTTCAATAATTGTTTACCCTTTTCACCGCTAACTTCGACACTTCCCTGCAACAAGGTCGTGTATATCCCCGGCTCTCCCTCATAAGCAGTGACGTCGAAAGAAGTTCCTAATACCTCGACTCGTTGCTTTCCCGATTGTACGATAAAAGGCCGGGCTTCATTCCGGGCAACCTCAAAATAAGCCTCTCCTTCCAGGGTCACTTGCCGGTTTTTACCTGTAAAACGAACAGGATACCGCAATTCCGATGCACTATTCAACCATACCCGGCTCCCGTCCTCCAATACCAATGTATATTCGCCTCCTCTCGGAATTCGCAGGATATGCCATTCTTCAGGAGTTTCCTGCTGTAAAGAATCCTGGTGATAAGCCAAACGCCCCTGATCGTTGATCCATAAACGTTCCCCTTGCCCGAGCGACAAACAGGTGTCTTTTATACCGTTCAACACCAATTCTTTTCCATTCTCCAGCACTAACACCGCCTGCTGGTGAAACTCCTTCGGGCCGACTGCAGCCAGAGTCATCTCTTTATGGGTATCCGGCACGAAATACAGGAAACCGATCCCTCCTGTTATAAATAAAATCACCACTGCGGCGACATACCGCCAATAGCCCGGATGGATTTTACGGCGATTCGTTATTCTACAATAACGTTCCAGCTCTTCCCACTTCTTCGCTGTATGAAAAGAAGCATAAAGTGACAAAGCTCCTTTCAAATTCTCTCTTGTAGTAAAAGTATCGAACCACTCCTGATTTTTAGGATCCTGTTTTAACCAGCAGGCCAATTCGGCCTCATCCTCCGGTGTCAGCTCTCCCTTTATCCAGGCAGCCACCCAACGATAGATTTCCTCGTTCTTATCCATAACATTTAATCTTAGCCTGATCAGTACTCCTTCAATTCGTATATCTACACTGAAATCGGTATTTCCTCATCCATGATTAATCAGAAAGCCCGAAGGCCTGACATCGATCAATACCCAAAGGACGCTAATCATTTCTGAGTATTTTAATCCTTTTTACTATTTAAACACACCCGATAAGGAAATAGGTGACAAGAGGTATGAAAAAAATTAAAATTCGAAAAAAAATAGAGTCATATAAACGAAAAGTTCCCCCAACCGTCCTTTCAGATAGGCCTTGGCCCGTTGTTTTTGCGTCTTGACCGTATTGACAGAAACCCGCAGGAGTTCGGCGATTTGTTTTTCTTCTTTTTCCTGAAGATAAGCCATATAAAAGATTTCCCGGCACCGTTCCGGTAATTCATCGATCGCTTCGAATAATTCGGCTACCACTTCGGATTCCATTTGCCTGAGGAGGAAACAATCCTGATCTTCTTCGGATTCCGGGACGGCTTTACGGTCATTCCTTTCACGGATTTCCAGATCGCGCAGATAGTTCAGGCATCCGTTTCTGACACTGGTATACAAAAAAGTACGAATCGTCTTTTCATTGGGAAAGGTGGACAAATCATATTTCCAGAAAGCGACGAATACGTCCTGCACCAAATCCTCCGCCACATACTGATCTTTGATTATCCGTGAGGCAAAAAAACATAACGGACGATGCCAGGAATAAAAAAGTTCCTGAAAAGCTTCTCTATCCCGTTGCTGCAAACGCCGTATGAAATCTTCCTGATTGATCACTGCCCTTATTCCTACTTTGTGCGTATAAAAGTAAATAAAAACAAATAAAGGTGCAACCGGTATTTCCGATTGCACCTCATTTTCAGCTTACACTTGTTCGCTTATTATTTTACCTCCCAGGTATCCCCGCTATTCAGCAAGTCTTCCATACAATGGATCTTAGAAATTTTCTTCACTTCTTCGATCTGATCGTCCAGAGCCTGGTCGTAAGTATGCGCTTCGACATCACGGATAACTCCCAGGGCAACCGGGAATTCCGGAGCTTTCATATTGACGAGCATCCAATGCAGGAACGGATTGGGATTATGTGCATCGTGAACCAGGATATCTTTTTCAGTGATACCGTCTTTACCGATCTCGACCACTTTCAGCTCACCTGATTTTGCCAATACCAAACCTTTATCTTTGTTTTTACCGAAGATCATCGGTTCACCGTGACGCAAAACGATCTGACGCTCTTCTTTCAACTCTTTATCCGTTACAGCAGAATGAGCACCATCGGCAAAGATGACACAATTCTGAAGCACTTCTACCACAGAAGTTCCCTGGTGTTTTACAGCTGTTTCCAGAATTTCAGCGGTCAAGTTCACACTGGTATCGATCGAACGGGCGAAAAATTTACCCTGAGCACCGATGCAAAGCTCTCCAGGATTGAAAGGATGCTCGATCGTTCCGTAAGGAGAAGTTTTGGTTTTAGTTCCCAATTTGGTAGTCGGGGAATATTGTCCTTTGGTCAGACCATAAATTTCATTGTTGAACAACAACATGGTAATATCCACATTCCGGCGGATAGCATGAATAAAATGGTTACCCCCGATAGCCAATGCATCACCATCACCGGAGATCTGCAATATATTCAGTTTCCGGTTGGCATTCTTCGCTCCGGAAGCAATAGCGGCAGCACGTCCATGAATTGTATGGAACCCATAGGTATTCATATAATAAGGGAAACGGGAAGAACATCCGATACCGGAAATCACAGCCCAGGATTCTTTGGGATAGCCCAGTTCAGCCATCGCTTTTTGCACGGAATTAATAATACCGTGATCACCGCAACCCGGACACCATCTGATTTCCTGGTCGCTTTTAAAATCTTTAGGAGTATATTTTAATTCGCTCATTTCAATTTCTAATTTTCGATTTCTGATTCTAAATATCTTTCATCCTTGTTTAAGTCGAAGAGCTTAAATTATTTTATTGATTTTTTCTTTCAATTCTACGACAGTAAAAGGTAATCCAGCCACCTTATTTACTTGCAGGTAATTGAATTCGGGAAATTTACTTTTCAGATATTTAGCAAACTGTCCGAGATTCAATTCACATACGACGATTTTCTTATAACGAGCCAACACATCCCGTGTATTTTTCGGCAGCGGATTGATAAAGTTGAAATGGGCCAAACTGACATCTTTTCCTTCAGCCCGCATTTCAGATACTGTGGTATAAAGGTGACCATAAGTACCTCCCCATCCGACAATCAAAATATCGCCTCCTTCGGGATTACCGTATACTTCCTGTTCGGGCAGATCGTTTGCAATCCGGGCTACTTTTTCTTCACGCAGATCGGTCATGACCTGATGATTCTCGGGCACATAACTGATCGTTCCGGTGATATTCATCTTTTCCAGTCCGCCGATCCGGTGTTCCAAGCCTTTGGTACCGGGTAAAGCCCAAGTTCTGGCCAGAGTTTCGGGATCACGGGCATAGGGTTTATAATCATCACCTTCTTTAGCCAGACGCAATTTGATCTCAGGTAATTTAGCCATGGAAGGAATCAACCAGGGCTGAGCTCCGTTGGCCAGGAAGCCATCGGTCAGCAGGACTACCGGAGTCATATGCTCGAGCGCAATCTTTCCGGCCATAAAAGCATAGTCGAAACAGTTTCCTGAAGTACTGGCAGCGATTACCGGCATCGGACATTCACCATTACGGCCGTAAAGTGCCTGTAATAAGTCGGACTGTTCGGTCTTCGTAGGCAGACCCGTAGAAGGCCCTCCCCGTTGTACATCCACGATCACCAAAGGCAATTCAGCCATAACTGCCAATCCGCAAGCTTCCGATTTCAGCGCCAATCCGGGACCTGAAGTCGTCGTACAGGCAAAATTACCGGCATAGCTGGCACCGATAGCGGTACAGATACCACCGATTTCATCCTCAGCCTGATAAGTCTTAGCACCCAAATCACGACGAAGTGCCAATTCATGCAAAATATCGGTAGCCGGAGTGATCGGATAAGAACCACAGAATAAAGGTAGTCCTGCTTTTTCTGCAGCTGCCAACAATCCCCAGGCTGTGGCCTTATTACCGGTAATCGTACGGTATTTACCTTTCTCGATGGTAGCCGGAGCTACTTTAAAATGAGTGGCTAACGCATGTACATTAGCAGCATAATTATAACCGGCTCTCAACACCATTTTGTTGGCAGAAGCAATAGCCGGTTTTTTGCCGAATTTAATATCGAAGAAAGCTTCGGTATGCTCTACAGATTGCTCGAACATCCAATAGATCATTCCCAAAGCAAACATATTTTTACATCTCAATATCGATTTCTGATCCAAACCGGTCTCTTTCAGCGCTTCGATAGTCAGCTCGGTTACTTTCACCGGAACAACATTATAGTCCGCCAAAGAACCGTCTTCCAACGGATTTGCAGTATAACCGGCCCTTTCGATATGTTTGTCGGTAAAGGCATCGATATCTACAATAATAGTACCTGCTTTTTTAGCCCAACGTAAGTTCGCTTTTAAAGCAGCCGGATTCATAGCCACGAGGACATCGGCATAATCACCCGGAGTAGTAATGTGCTCTTCTCCAATGTGTACCTGGAAACCGGACACGCCACCAACAGTACCTTGCGGGGCACGAATTTCTGCCGGATAATCCGGAAATGTTGCTACGTCATTTCCAAATAAAGCAGCTGTATCCGAAAACTGCTGCCCGGTTAATTGCATTCCGTCTCCCGAATCTCCGGAAAAACGAATGACAACATCATGTTTTTCGATAACTTTTGTCTCTTGACTCATGGTTGAATAAGTAGTTTTAATTGTTGCTGACGTCAATCAGCTTACTTCATTGTAAATGTAAAAGGGAAAATTACCACTTTAACTATTCATTTTAACAATCTTATAACATTCTCCGAATGCTATTTTTATGTTTTAAAACATGGTAAAGGTAGCGAAACCTCCCTTTTAAACAAGTTTAATCCGAACATTTTTTCCTGATTTGCAATAACTCTGATAATCAACGATTCTGCAAACGATTTTCAAGTTTTCGAAACGCTTTAAAATGAAATCGTTCTAAACAATCTTCCCAAAAACGACATTTTTTTGTACAGAGCGCTCACGTTTGCGGAATTATCGCTTAAAATGTATTTTTTATTACAAATTATTACTTTATCGTATTTTTTATTTTTTTTAATAGAATCCTTCTTCTTTTTTTTCTTCCTTTACGTATGACTTAAAAAATGGATACGCATGAATAGAATACTACTCTTTTTCTGTTTACTTTTCGGGGTATACTCCTGTCACACCCCAAGTACGACAAAAACACCACCAGCTAACATTGTCTCCGAATTCAGGATAACGTCTACTCAGGTCGGAGCCATCCGAAAGGGTATGACGATAAAAGAACTGTATGCAGCCCTACCGGAAGACCGGATCAAAAAACTGAAAACCCGTACCGAGCTATCCAACGAGACTGCCGACTATTACTATATCTATGGCGATAGTTCCCGTTTACTCCTCATTGTCAATACCGAACGGCAAAACGACGAACGCTCGCGTATTTCCCGAATCATCGTAAAAGATAAACGTTTCCAGACAGCCTCGGGAATCGGACTCGCTTCCACCGTAGGAACAATCAGAACAGCCTATCCTCATAGTCAGTTTCTACCTTCGGTAGATGAAATCATCCTATATGTCCCGGAAATAGATGCCAATTTCGAAATAAACAAACGGCTCCTCCCTCCTTCACTAGCCATCGACTCGACCGGAGAGATCGCCCCCGACAGTATACCCGCCCAGACCAAAGTAACCGACCTGTCTATCTTTTGGGATTACAGTATTAAAAATCTGGCCGACAAAACATTCTGGAAAGACCTGACTCACCGGTTTACCAATTGGGTAATCACCCAAGTACCTTCTATGATCATCCTCACTCTCATTTTTATCAGCTTATTACGACTACTCAATTATATCGTCAAAAAATTAAATAAAGCGGCCAAACGACGGGTACACCTCAATGAAAGTATCGACGACGCAGAAGGCAACAAAAGAATAGAGACCTTATCCGGCATTATCTTAGGGGTTGGAAAAATATTCTTATGGACCATATTCGTGCTGATCATGTTGAGTAAGTTCAACATCAATATCGGTCCGATCCTCGCCAGTGCCGGAATCGTCGGCTTGGCAGTAGGTTTCGGTGCCCAGGAATTAGTCCGGGACTTTATCTCGGGATTCTTTATCCTATTGGAGGATCAAATCCGGACAGGAGATGTGGCGATCATCAACGGTACGACGGGAACCGTAGAGAAAATAGAGATGCGAACGACGACTTTACGGGACGCTTCGGGGGTCGTTCACATTTTTCAAAACGGTAAAATCAACTCCTTATCGAATATGACCAAAGGCTGGTCGGCAATAGTAGTCGATATCGGCGTAGCTTACAAAGAAGATACGGACCATGTCAACGAAGTAATGAAACAAGTGGGTGACGAACTCATGAAAGACGCTGCCTGGCAATCGATCCTTATGGGGGTAGATTTATGGGGAGTAGATAGTTTCGGCGACAGTTCCGTGATTCTGAAAGTAAAACTGACGACTAAATCAGGACAGCAGTGGGCAGCCAGCCGGGAATTCCGCCGCCGGATCAAAAAAGCTTTCGACGCCCAGCATATCGAAATCCCATTTCCACAAGTCAGCCTGAACACCGGATCCGGGACAGGGGCTATGCCGGTGAAAATAGAAAGTTAAAAAGCGATAAGCTTATTTTTGTTTTACCATATAGCTTAGCTTATAACTTTTAACCTATTAAGTTGATTTATGGCTCGTTTTTTAAAAGATAAACAAAAATCCAAGGGAGCTGCTCCTGGTTCACTGATCTTTATCGGCCGGCAAAAGATGGATTACAGCTGCATTCGGGTGACCCAGTACAATGCCGAATATGTCAAAGAAGGGGAAGTAAAAACTTTGGATAAGATTTCCGAATACTTTTCCGACGACCATGTGGCGTGGATTTCCGTGCGCGGCTTACAGGACACCAACCTGATCGGCAAACTCGGAAAGAAATTCGACATCAGTGCCCTGATCCTGGAAGACATCCTGAATACGGACGAACGTCCCAAATTTATCGAAGACGACAAGCATTTGTTCGTTATCCTGAAATCCCTGAATTTCAACCGAGAACTCCGTAAGGTTCAGATCGATCAGATCTCGTTGATTGTCGGAAAAAATTACCTGATTTCCATTCAGGAAACGGATAACGAGTATTTCGAAGATGTCTCGAAAAGAATATATGCCGGACAAGGAAAAATCAGAAGTTTATCCTCCGATTATCTCTGCTATGCGATGATCGATACCTTGGTCGATAATTATATATTGAATATCGAAAAATTAGGTAATGTGATCGAGGAACAGGAAAAATTATTGCTCACATCAGGGAAGGAGCTTGTCGAGAATATTTACCACTATAAGACCGAATTATCTTATGTCCGGAATAATGTCCGTCCTGTAAAAGAGCTCATGACCCGTTTCGTCACCTGCGATTCCGACTTGATCAACGATCATACTTACAACTATCTGCGCGATCTGGAAGGTTTGGTTACCCAAGCCCTGGAAGCTATCGAAATCTACTACACCATGCTTTCCGACCAACAAAACAGCTACAATGCTACCATCAGTAATAACGTCAACGACGTCATGAAAGTGCTGACGATCTTTTCAGCTATTTTCATCCCCCTCACCTTTATCGTAGGAGTTTACGGAATGAATTTCGACTATATCCCTTTCCTCAGATACCGCTATGCCTATTTTATCCTGTGGGGGATCATGATCGCTATCGTTATCCTGATGCTATTTTTCTTCAAACGGAAAAGATGGTTTTGACAGCCATTTGTTTTCAATATACAATTAACAAGAGGTTACAAGGCTTAGGGATAAACTTCCGAACCCCTTTTCACCTTTGTAACCTCTGTAACTAAAAAAACCGGATACGTTATTTCGTTCGTATTATTTCTTAAGATTGAACTTCTTTCCGGCAAACACAGCATCTTCACCCAATTCTTCTTCAATACGCAGAAGCTGATTGTATTTCGCCATACGGTCGGAACGGCTCATCGAACCGGTTTTAATCTGACCGGAATTTGTTGCGACGGCAATATCTGCAATGGTAGCATCTTCTGTTTCACCCGAACGATGGGACGTCACGGTCGTATACCCTGCACGCTGAGCCATTTCTATAGCATCCAATGTTTCGGTTAGCGTTCCGATCTGGTTCACTTTAATTAAGATCGAATTGGCACATCCTAATTCGATCCCTTTCTTGAGGTATTCGACATTAGTCACAAACAGATCGTCTCCAACCAACTGGCAACGATCACCGATTTTTGCAGTCAGCATTTCCCAGCCATCCCAATCATTTTCAGCCATACCGTCTTCAATTGAATCGATCGGGTATTTATCGATCAACTCTTCCAGATAAAGTACCTGCTCGGTAGAAGTACGTTTCGCTCCATTCGGCCCTTCAAAAATGGAATAATCGTAAATGTCGTTTTTATAGAACTCCGAAGAAGCACAGTCAAGTCCGATCATCACCTCTTCGCCTGGTTTGTAACCCGCTTTTTTAATAGCTTCGATAATAGATTCCAACGCATCTTCCGTACCTTTCAAGGTAGGAGCGAAACCACCTTCATCTCCTACAGCCGTACTCAATCCCCGATCATGCAATACTTTTTTGAGGGTATGGAAAATCTCTGCTCCCATCCGAACAGCTTCCCGGAAGGTTTTCGCACCCACCGGACGAATCATAAATTCCTGAAAAGCAATAGGAGAATCGGAATGGGAACCTCCGTTGATAATATTCATCATCGGCACAGGCAATACTTTTGCATTGCATCCGCCGATATAGCGGTATAAAGGAATTTCCAAAGCGCCGGCAGCAGCTTTTGCACAAGCCAAAGATACGCCCAACATGGCATTGGCTCCTAAATTGGATTTTGTCTTCGTGCCGTCCAGATCGATCAACAACCGGTCGATTGCTGCCTGGTCGGTAACATCGAATCCCAGCAAAGCATCGGCAATCACTGTATTGACATTGTTGACAGCATTCAATACACCCTTCCCCTGATAACGGGATTTATCCCCATCGCGCAATTCCAAAGCTTCATGTTCGCCTGTCGACGCTCCCGAAGGAACAGCTGCACGCCCCATCACTCCGTTTTCCAGAGTTACATCTACTTCTACTGTCGGATTCCCACGGGAATCCAATATTTCGCGGCCTGTAATATCTACAATATGTGTCATCGTTTTGTCGTAATTTTAAATTATACATTCTATTTTGCTGACACAAGTTACGACAAAAGAATGAAGAATGAAGAATAAAAAATGAAGAATTAACTTTCATTTATAAAATTTACATAAAACATAAACTGTATCTATTACGTGATTATTTCAGTCTATAAAATCCGGTAAATTGTCGATTATTTTATCAAATAAAGAAGGAAGCTTATATCTTTGCAAAAAATAATCTAAAAGATATGAAAAAGATCCCGGTTACCTTATTTATAGTCTCGGCTTTACTTTTCATCCTTCCGGAAAAAACAGAAGCACAGAGCCTGAAAGACATCCTAAAATCAGAAACAGCACAAAAAGTCATCGATGCCGTAAAGGAAGCGACAGCACTCAAATTCGAAGACTTGCAGGGGACCTGGCAATACAAAGGAGCAGCCTGCCAATTTAAAAGTGAGGAATTACTCCAAAAGGCAGGAGGTATAGCCCTGGGTGAAACAATGGAAGGCAAACTCGAAAAAGCTTATGAAAAAGCAGGAATCAGAACCGGCAATTTCTCATACACTTTCAACCATGATTCCACCTTTACCTGCCAAATAGGGAAAAAGGAATTGAAAGGTACCTATGCTTATGATAGCTCTAATCAAATTTTGACGTTAAGTTATTTCGGTTTATTAAACACCGAAGTACAACTATCGGGAAAGAAAGACGGCACGACTTTCCTCTTCAATGCCGACCGATTACTAAAACTGGTCACTTTACTGTCGGGTTATTCAAAGAGCAGTACTTTATCGGCTGTCAACAAAGTAGCCCAACAATACGACGGCATGATGCTCGGATTCGACCTGCAAAAATAACCGGGCATCGGCCACTATAGAAAATCCCTGACATCATACTTCCGGATGCAGTCTTCTTCATCCGTAGCGTATAAAAAACCTTTCTCTGCATCCAAAAAAGGATATTTAAGGGGATGGGAAAGTTTGAGTTGAAATTTAAAAGTCCCTTCCCAATCGAATACCTCCACCGAAAAGCCAAGTTTGCCCGGACGCCGCGGATCCTCGGGAAAAGCTCTGTAGGCAAAAACCGTTTTATCGGTACAATCGACTCCAGAATAATTTTCCCCGAATGACTCGGAAGAATTCAATAACGGCAATTCGTTACCCGTTGTCAGCCAACGGAAGTTTTGCATTTTTGAATCGTATAATATGATCTGATTCATATTACGAAAGGCCACCGCTATTCTCCGGCGATCGGGCGACATCGCTTCATCCCCGAGAAAAAGCTGATCAAAATCCCGGATGTCGTCATAATCGGTATACCATACGCTATCTAAAACGGTAGCGGAAGCATAATTATAGCTCAACCAATACAAATTCTTACCTCCTACATGCGTCGTTCCCTGCATAGACAGAATCCGTATACTACCATCAGCATTTTTTCTAATATTCTGATTCGGTATAATATCATAAGGCCTTTCGGCACGGGAAATCCAAAACACCGAATCGTTCAAGACAAAAACCGGGCGGTATAAGAAATCGGCCATACCCCGATCCATAAATTTATATTGCTTTTCCCAACAAGGTTTACCTGCTGTTAAAGAGCTTTCCAAATCGACGACTCCTATGAAATTTTGGGGAGCTTTCAACCACAGCCTCATTTTTCCCTTCCAGGGAGCTGCCCATATTTCCTGGCAGCTGATCACTTCATCATCTCCTCGTCCTTTTTCCAAAAAGGCCCCTAAAAACCGGTAGGTATCCGCATGATACACCCTCACTATTTTCTCCTCCTCCATATTCAGTATCACCAAAAAAGTATCGAGACGGCAGATACTCATCGGTATCAATTCCTGTATAGGTAATATTTCACCTTCCAAATCCAGCGTTTGTTCCGGACTTGCAGCTAAAACCACTTCGCTGTCGTTTTGCTGCTGCGTACAAGCGAAAAAAAATAAAAGCAAGAAAAAAAGAGAAAAGATTTTCATGGCTTTGTATTTAAAAAGAAAGGCGGATCTTCAGGATCCGCCTTCTATCTGAATTCCTGTAAAAGAATTATTCAGCCTTAGGAGCTTCCTCTGCAGGAGTTTCTGCTTTCGGAGCTTCTTCAACTACTGCAGCCCCGGTAGCTTCAGCTTTCTTAGCGCCTGAAGAACGACGGCGGCGGGTAGTTGTTTTCTTCACTTCCTGTTTAACTTCAGTATAAGTGGCATTGAAGTCTACCAATTCGATAATACAAGTCTCAGCGTTATCACCGATACGATTACCGGTACGCAGAATACGGGTATAACCTCCCGGACGATTCACGATTTTCGGTGCGACTTCGCTAAACAATTCGGTAACGGCTTCTTTCTGTCCGAGGTAACTAAATACAACACGGCGAGAATTGGTGTTATCGTTTTTACTTTTAGTGATCAGAGGCTCAACATATATTTTGAGCGCTTTAGCCTTAGGCACTGTCGTGCTGATTCTCTTGTTGAGAATCAAAGAAGCGGCCATATTGGACAACATGGCTTTCCGATGTGCACTGGTCCGGCTCAGATGATTAAATTTCTTCTTATGGTTCATGATGTTATTCCTTATCTAATTTATACTTTGTAACATCCATACCGAATTCGAGGTTGTTATTTTCCAACAGAGCTTCCAGTTCGGTCAGCGACTTCTTACCGAAGTTGCGGAATTTCAACAGGTCGTTCTTATTGAAGCGGCACAATTCCCCGAGTGTTTCTACTTCGGCAGCTTTCAGGCAGTTCAATGCACGCACTGACAAGTCCATATCGACTAATTTAGTCTTCAACAGCTGACGCATATGAAGCACTTCTTCGTCGAATTCCTCATTACCGTACTTGTCTTCAGATTCCAAAGAAATCTTTTCATCCGAGAACAACATAAAGTGATGAATCAGAATTTTCGCAGCCTCTTTCAAAGCATCGGTAGGAGCGATAGAGCCATCGGTTTCAATTTCAAACAACAACTTTTCATAGTCGGTTTTACCTTCTACACGATAGTTCTCAATTTCATATTTTACATTCCGGATCGGAGTATAAATGGCATCAATAGGGATAAATCCCGCTTCGGCCTCTGCCGGCATATTTTCTGTACTAGGAACATAACCGCGCCCTTTCTGGATCGTAATTTCCATCTGGAAATTAACAGAAGGGTCCATATGGCAGATGACGAGTTCAGTATTGAGCACCTCGAATCCTGTGAGGAATTTGTTGATATCCCCTGCCTTAAAAGCTTCCTGACCGTTGATCAGAACCGTCAGCTTCTCATCCTCTACATCTTCCACTTTTCTCTTGAACCGAACCTGCTTCAGATTCAGGATAATCTCGGTAACATCCTCGATCACCCCGGGGATGGTGGCAAACTCATGTTCTACACCATGTATTTTGATTCCGGTAATCGCGAAGCCTTCCAATGAAGACAGTAGGATTCTGCGTAACGGATTACCAATTGTGATTCCGTAACCTGGCTCTAACGGACGAAATTCGAATTTTCCGAATTTGTCTGTCGATTCGAGCATGATTACTTTGTCCGGTTTCTGGAAAGCTAATATTGCCATAAATATCTTTAATTTTTTTTACTTAGAATACAATTCTACGATTAACTGCTCTTTAATGTTTTCCGGAATATCGCTTCTTTCCGGCACGTTCAACAGTTTGCCACTCATAGAAGCTCCGTCCCATTCCAACCAGGAATATTTGCTGACACGGTTACTACGCAGGCTATCTGCTACCACTTCAAGAGCTTTGGATTTCTCACGTACTGCAACGACATCCCCAGCTTTAACAGCTGCTGAGGGAATGTTACAAACACCACCGTTCACCGTGATATGACGATGAGAAACCAATTGCCGTGCTGCAGCACGGGTAGGAGCAATACCTAAACGGTATACGACATTGTCCAGACGACATTCGAGCATCTGCAACAATACTTCACCGGTAACTCCTCCTGCACGTTCTGCTTTTTCAAACAGGATACGGAATTGTTTTTCCAGTAAACCATAGGTATATTTTGCTTTTTGTTTTTCTTTCAACTGAACACCATATTCAGAGATTTTTCTTCTGCGACGAGCCAAACCGTGCTGTCCTGACGGATAATTTCTCCGTTCCAGTGCCTTATCCGGTCCGTAAATAGGCTCACCGAACTTTCTTGCTATTTTAGACTTAGGTCCTGTATATCTAGCCATTTGTTTCTATTCTTTAAATTTACACAACATTCATAAGCTATAGGCTACAAGCTATAAGCTACAGGCTTTCGGCCTTTTCTTGCTTTTAGCATTTCGCTTTTAGCTTTTAGCTTTATTACACTCTTCTGCGTTTCGGAGGCCGGCAACCATTGTGTGGAAGCGGGGTAACATCGATGATTTCAGCTACTTCGATACCACTGGCGTGAATAGAACGAATAGCTGATTCACGGCCATTACCCGGACCGGAAACATATACTTTAGCTTTACGCATCCCCAGATCGAATGCGACCTTAGCGCAATCGGCAGCTGCCATCTGAGCTGCATACGGAGTGTTCTTTTTAGATCCTCTGAAACCCATCTTTCCGGCGGAAGACCATGAAATCACCTGACCAGTAGAATTGGTCAAAGAAATGATGATGTTGTTAAATGAGGAATGAACGTGTGCTTGTCCCACGGCTTCTACTTTAACCAGCCGCTTCTTGTTACTTGATGTAGACTTCTTTGCCATAATTCAACTCAATTATTTAGTTGCTTTTTTCTTGTTAGCAACAGTTTTCTTCTTACCCTTACGTGTACGGGCATTGTTCTTCGTGCTCTGTCCTCTTACGGGCAGTCCTAAACGGTGACGGATACCCCGGTAACAACCGATATCCATCAGTCGTTTGATGTTCATCTGAACGCTTGATCTCAACTCACCTTCGACTTTGTACTCTGTTCCAATGATTTTTCGTACAGCCCCGAGCTGGTCGTCGTTCCAGTCTTTCACCTTCAGGTCATAATCGATGCCGGCTTCACTCAGGATAGCACGTGCACTACTTCTACCTATACCATAGATATAGGTCAAGGCTATTTCTCCTCTTTTGTTTGAGGGTAAATCTACACCTACGATTCTTGCCATAAATCTTTTTTAATTTAACTAGATTAATGATTAACCCTGACGCATTTTAAACTTAGGGTTCTTTTTGTTAATGACGTACAAAACGCCTTTTCTTCTTACAATCTTGCAATCGTCATTACGTTTCTTGATTGACGCTCTTACCTTCATGGTCCTTTAATTTGAATTATTATGATTCATGATCTACGCATTACGATTTTCAATCAAAAGCCATACAGCTAAATCCGAAATCAAAAACCGTAAATCAAAAATTAAATTTCAGTTTTTGTATCTAAATGTAATTCTACCTTTTGTCAGGTCGTAAGGGGACATATCCACACGTACCCGGTCGCCAGGAAGTATCTTAATGTAATGCATACGCATCTTGCCGGAAATATGGGCTGTAATCACATGTCCATTTTCCAATTCTACCCGAAACATGGCATTCGACAATGCTTCTGTTATTACTCCATCCTGCTCTATTGACGGCTGTTTTGCCATAAACAATTAATTTATGATTTATGATTTACGATTTATGCAATACTTGCTCGACATATTCGAACGTAGACAAAATATCCGCACCATTCTTCCCTACGGCTACGGTATGCTCGAAATGAGCTGCCGGCTTTTTATCCCTTGTCCGGATCGTCCATCCGTCGGCTTCCTGATAAATATGCCTTTTACCCAAATTGATCATCGGTTCGATAGCGATCACCATCCCTTCTTTCAGTTTTACCCCCTGCCCCTGACGGCCATAATTAGGCACCTGAGGCTCTTCGTGTAAATCGTGTCCTACTCCGTGTCCTACCATCTCCCTCACCACCGAATAACCTTCGGCCTCACAATGGGATTGCACTGCATGTCCTATATCTCCGGTCCGCATACCCGCAACAGCTTTTCCGATTCCTTTATAAAGGCTTTCTTTCGTCACCCGCAATAACTTCCGGATTTCTTCATCCACTTCCCCAACCTCGAAGGTATAGGCACTATCACCGTAAAAACCGTTCTTCAAAGTGCCACAATCGATGGAAACAATATCCCCCTCTTGTAAAACACATTTTTCAGAGGGAATACCGTGCACGACAACGTCATTTACAGAAATACAAAGCGTATTCGGAAAACCACCGTAACCCAAAAATCCGGGCTCTGCACCGTGGTCACGAATAAACTCCTCTGCAATACGATCGAGCTCTAATGTAGAAATCCCCGGACGAATATGCTTTGCCATCTCGCCCAGAGTCATCCCTACCAATCGGTTGCTTTCTCTTAACAGTTCAATCTCTTCTCCGGTTTTTACAAAAATCATGCCGCAAAATTACAAAAAATATTTCAAGTTTCTAAGTTGCTGAGTCACAAAGTTACTAAGTTTTTCTGAACTCAGTAACTTAGCAACTCATTCACTATTAATAGGCAGCCGGTCCACCGGGAGTCTTCCCTTTAATTCGTCCTGTTTTCATCAATCCGTCGTAATGACGCATCAACAAATGCGACTCGATCTGTTGTAGAGTATCCAAAACAACTCCGACCAAAATCAACAGGGAAGTACCGCCATAGAACTGAGCAAACTGTTGGTTCACTCCGGCAATGGTTGCAAAAGCCGGTAATATGGCAACTATTCCCAGGAATATAGATCCCGGTAAAGTAATCCGTGACATAATGGTATCCAGGAATTCCATTGTTTTCCGTCCGGGTTTCACACCGGGAATAAATCCACCGTTCTTCTTCATATCCTCGGACATCTGCATCGGATTAACCGTAATCGCCGTATAAAAATACGTAAATGCCACAATCAGGATAAAGAAAGTGAAGTTATACCAAAAACCGGTGAAATTAGAAAAAGCAGTTGCAAAACCGGATAACGATTCAGAAGCTGCATAATTCACAAAAGAAATCGGTAACAACATAATTGCCTGAGCAAAAATGATCGGCATAACCCCTGCAGCATTAATCTTCAGAGGGATATACTGACGTACTCCACCATATTGTTTGTTTCCGACAATACGTTTTGCATACTGTACAGGCACCTTACGGGTTCCTTGTACCAGCAGGATCGTACCGCAGAATACGAAAAACAGCAGAATAATCTCGATCAGGAATGCCACCAATCCGCCACCTTGCTGACTAACACGCGAAGTCAGTTCGGCAAAGAATGCAAACGGCAGACGGGCGATAATACCAATCATGATAATGATAGAAACACCGTTTCCAATACCTTTATCTGTAATTTTTTCACCCAACCACAAAACGAACATAGAGCCCGCAGCCAGGATAATTACGGAATAGATTGTAAAGAAAGCCCCTTTTATCAGAAAGAATTCGGGCTGAATCTGTGCATGCAAGTTGGTAAGATACGCAGAACCTTGTAATATCAGAATGATAATGGTCAGATAACGGGTAATCTGGTTGATTTTACGCCGTCCACTTTCCCCTTCACGCTGCATACGCTGAAAATAAGGAACCGCAATTCCCAGTAACTGAACTACGATAGAAGCAGAGATATAGGGCATAATTCCCAAGGCAAAGATCGAAGCATTCGAAAATGCACCTCCCGAAAACATATCCAGCAATCCCAGCACACCACTCGAAGTCTGCTGTTTTAAAGCGGCTAATCCGGCAGGGTCGATACCCGGTAGTACCACCTCTGTTCCAAGTCTGTAAACGAGAATCAACCCGAGTGTTGTCAGAATCCGGGTTTTCAATTCCTCAATTTTCCAAATGTTCTTTAATGTATCAAATAACTTCATAAGTTCTTTTATTTATAAGTTTATAAAGTTTATAAAGTTTAAAAGTTACAAAGTTAAAATTACCTTATGAACTTATGAACCTTATGAACTTTATAAACTCGTTTTGTTTTACAAAACGACTACAGAGCCACCGGCAGCCTCGATCGCAGCAATCGCTGACTTAGAGAATGCATTTGCTGTAATTTCGAGTTTAGCACTGATTGAGCCGTCACCCAAAACTTTCAACAATTCATTCTTATTGAGCAATCCGGCTGCAATCAGAATATCCCGATCGATTTTCTCCAGATTATCTCTTTCAGCTAAAGCCTGCAACATGCTTACATTGATAGCTTTATAGGCTACACGATTGATATTCTTAAAGCCGAATTTCGGTACACGTCTCTGCAGAGGCATCTGACCACCTTCAAAACCAATCTTCGTATGGTAACCCGATCTTGATTTAGCTCCTTTATGTCCTCTTGTAGAAGTACCTCCTTTTCCGGAACCTTGTCCGCGACCAATTCTTTTTTCGTGATGAGTTGATCCGCAGGCCGGTTTTAAGCTACTTAAATCCATTTTATTTCGTTCTTAAAATGTTTATACTTATTTTACTTCTTCCACACGAACCAGATGGCTGATTTTTGCCACCATTCCCAGGATCTGCGGAGTAGCTTCTTTCTCAACACTGCTGTTGGTTTTCTTCAATCCCAAAGCCTGAATAGTGCCTACCTGAGTTTTATCGCTACCGATTTTACTTTTTACAAGTGTGATTTTAATCTTTGCCATGATCCTCAAATATTAACCGTTAAACACTTTATCCAGACTAATGCCTCTCTGAGCGGCAATCGTACGGGCATCACGCATTTCTTTCAATGCAGCTATCGTAGCTTTTACCAAATTGTGAGGGTTGGACGAACCTTTACTTTTAGCCAATACGTCGTGAATACCGGCACTTTCCAAAACAGCACGCATAGCACCTCCGGCTACCAGCCCGGTACCGGAAGAAGCGGGTTGCATATAAACCTCAGAACCGCTGAAACGAGCTACCTGCTCATGAGGAATAGTTCCTTTCAATACAGGTACTTTGATCAGGTTCTTTTTAGCAGCTTCGATCCCTTTAGAAATAGCTGTAGTCACCTCGTTTGCTTTTCCTAATCCCCAGCCTACGATTCCGTTTTCGTCACCTACCACAACGATAGCTGCGAAACTGAATGTACGACCTCCTTTTGTAACTTTGGTCACACGATTGATAGCTACCAATCTGTCCTTTAATTCCAAGTCAGTATTATTTACTTTTTGTTCCATTCTGCTAACTTATTAAAAATTAAGACCTCCGTTACGGGCAGCATCAGCTAATGCTTTTACTCTACCGTGATACAAATAACCGTTTCTGTCGAAAACAACAGCTTCGATACCGGCAGCTTTAGCTTTTTCTGCTACAGCAGCCCCTACGAAAGCAGCCTGTTCGGTCTTGTTGCCTTTCTTCTCAGCAATTTCCTTGCACAAAGATGAAACAGATAATAAAGTCTTACCTGCTTTATCGTCGATCAGCTGTACAGATATCTGCGCATTTGAACGATAAACGCTCATACGTGGACGTTCAGCTGTCCCGGAGACAATCTTCCGAATTCTCCGTTTTATTCTTAATCTTCTTTCTTCTTTCGTTAAAGCCATAACTTTTTACTTCCTTTAGTAATTAAACTTTAGCTGACTTACCTGCTTTCCGGCGAACCACTTCACCAACGAAGCGAATACCTTTACCCTTGTAAGGCTCAGGTTTACGGAAAGAACGGATTTTAGCAGCTACCTGACCGATCAACTGTTTGTCACAGCTTTCGAGCGTAATAATCGGGTTAGCACGTTTTTCAGTTACGGCTGTAACTTTCACCTCTGCCGGTAATTGCAAGAAGATAGAGTGAGAATATCCCAGTCCCAGTTCGAGAACCTGACCCTCAGCGTTAGCACGGAAACCAACACCTACTAATTCTTGTTTGATGGTATAACCTTCAGAAACACCTACAACCATATTATGAAGCAATGCACGGTACAGACCATGCTGTGCTTTGTGTTCTTTATCTTCTGTATGACGTGCTACATGCACTTCGTTCTCTTCAACGGTAACAGTCAGATCAGCACTTACCTGCTGAGAAAGTTGTCCTTTCGGACCTTTGACTGTGACGGTGTTATCAGGACTTACTGCTACAGTAACTCCTTGTGGTATATGAATCGGTAATTTCCCTATACGTGACATTTCTTCTTCACTTTAAAATTAATACACATAACACAATACTTCACCGCCTACATTCCGCTGGCGAGCTTCTTTGTCAGTCATCAATCCCATTGAGGTAGACAAAATGGCAATACCCAGTCCGTTCAATACACGTGGCATTTCTTCCACATTAGTGTACCGACGTAAACCCGGTTTTGACACACGTACCAGTGATTTGATAGCCGGTACTTTTGTCTCGGGATGATATTTCAATGCAATTTTGATATTGCTTCTTGCACCTTCCTGTTCGAACTTATAATTCAGGATATATCCTTTTTCTTTCAGGATTTTGGTCATTTCGAGTTTAATTTTAGAACCCGGGATTTCAACCACTTTATGACCAACACTTACCGCATTCCGAATGCGGGTAAGGAAATCTGCTATTGGATCTGTCATCTCTTTTCGTTTTTTTTAATATTACCAACTAGCCTTTTTAACTCCCGGTATCAACCCTTGTGAAGCCATTTCACGGAATTGGATACGGCTGATACCAAATTGTCTCATATAACCTCTGGGACGTCCAGTCAGTTTGCAACGGTTGTGCAAACGGATCGGATTCGAGTTTCTAGGCAGGAGACTCAGTGCAGCATAGTCACCTTCCTCTTTTAATTTTGCTCGTTTCGCAGCGTACTTTTCTACCAATTTTGCACGCTTCACCTCACGGGCTTTCATTGATTCTTTTGCCATTTCGCTTGTTTTTAGTTCTTTTTAAACGGTAATCCAAACTCTCTGAGCAGAGCAAAACCTTCTTCGTCGGTATTAGCCGAAGTCACAAATGTAATGTTCATACCCATGATTTTGTGAACGGAATCCATCACAATTTCAGGGAATATGATCTGCTCTTCAAGACCTAATGTATAGTTGCCTTTTCCGTCCAGCTTACTGTTGATCCCCTTGAAGTCGCGGATACGCGGCAGGGCACTACAGATCAATCTTTCCAGAAATTCGTACATACGTTCTTTCCGTAAAGTCACTTTCACACCGATCGGCATGCCTTTACGCAATTTGAAGTTAGATACGTCTTTTGTCGATTTACCTACAACAGCTTTCTGACCTGTTATCGCGGTAATCTCATTCAATGAAAACTCCAGGATCTTCTTATCCTGAATAGCTGAACCCACTCCCTGATTGATTACTATCTTCTCCAGCCGGGGAGCCTGCATAACTGACTTGTATCCGAATTCTTTCATTAAAGTCGGTACAATCTCTTCGTTATACTTTGTTTTAAGATTTGGTACGTATTTCATCTATTTAATTATAATTTTGATTCACGATTGACGATTTTACACACAATAGTCGACCGAAAAATCAGATTTTCAGGCGGCAAAGGTATAAAATATTTTGGATTATATCACTTCGTAAATCCCATTTTTATTCTTGCTTTACGATATTGATTTACGATCAGAGTGTTTTTTCACTATAATCGTAAATCCGGAATCGTAAATCAGGTCTTATTTCAGGATTTCTCCTGATTTTTTAGCATATCTCACCAAGTTACCTTTTTCGTCCTTTTTACGGCCGATACGGGTCGGTTTGTTGGTAGACGGATCGATCACGTTCAGGTTAGAGATGTGGATCGGAGCTTCTTGCTTGATGATACCACCCTGCGGATATTTAGCATTCGGTTTGGTATGTTTGCTGATCATGTTGATTCCCTCAACGATCGCTCTTTCCTTATCCGGAAAAACTTCCAGTACCTTTCCCTGTTTGCCTTTATCTTCCCCAGCGTTCACCTGTACTAAATCGCCTTTTTTAATATGAAATTTTCTATTCATCTCTTTACTTTTTTAATTGTCGAAAGTCCAAAAGTCAAGAGTTTAAAAATTCTCATTCCCGAACATTCGACTTTCTGACATTCGACATTTGACATTTAAAGTACTTCGGGGGCTAACGAAACGATTTTCGTATAACCTTCACGAACTTCACGGGCTACAGGTCCGAAGATACGGGTTCCTCTCATTTCACCGGCATTGTTCAACAATACACAGGCATTGTCGTCAAAACGGATATAAGAACCATCGGGACGTCTGTATTCCTTGGTTACGCGTACAACCACAGCTTTGCTGACAGTACCCTTTTTAATTTCACCGCTAGGCAGGGCACTTTTTACAGCAACAACGATTTTATCGCCTACGCGTGCATATCTTTTCTTGGAACCTCCAAGAACACGGATACAAAGCACTTCTTTAGCACCGCTGTTGTCTGCTACTGTTAATCTGGTTTCCTGTTGTATCATGATTACTTCGCTCTTTCAATGATTTCAACTAATCTCCATCTCTTCATTTTACTTAAAGGACGGGTTTCCATAATTCTCACGGTATCACCGATATTACACTCATTCTTTTCATCATGAGCGGTGAACTTTTTGGTCTTTTTAATGAACTTACCGTAAATCGGGTGTTTCTCCTTAAAATGTACAGCAACGGTGATAGTTTTATCCATCTTATTGCTCAGTACCAGACCGATACGTTCTTTTCTAAGATTTCTTCCTTCCATTGCTTTACTTCTTTTCAGTTAATTCTCTCTTACGTATTTCTGTCATCATACGAGCGATGGTTTTACGGGCGGCACGAATCTGCATCGGGTTTTCCATCGGCGTAATGGTATGATTCATCGTCATCTTATTGAGGGCTGCTTTTTCAGTCTCTACCCGTTCAATAAGTTCAGCTGTGGTCATTTCAATAATTTCTGAATTTTTCATCTCTCTGACAAATTAATTTTTAAACTTAATAGCCGGAAGACTATTCTTCTGTATAATCACGTCTAACCACAAACTTTGTCGTAATAGGTAATTTCTGTGCTGCAAGACGTAAAGCCTCTTTTGCCACTGCATACGGAACACCGTCAGCCTCGAAAATAATTCTTCCCGGAGTTACAGGTGCTACGAATCCCTCTGGGTTACCTTTACCTTTACCCATACGTACATCGGCAGGTTTTTTGGTAATCGGTTTATCGGGGAATATACGAATCCAAATCTGTCCCTGACGTTGCATGTAACGGGTTACTGCAACACGGGCAGCTTCTATCTGGCGTCCTTCGATCCATTTTTCTTCTAACGCCTTAATACCGAAAGATCCGAATGCAAGTTGATTACCTCTCTGGGCATTCCCCTTCATCCTACCTTTCTGGCTTCTTCTAAATTTAGTCCTTTTCGGCTGTAACATAGCTCTTCGTTTATTAAATTAAAAGACTACTTACTTTTTCTTCTTTCTGAAACCGCCTTTTTTCCCGTCAGCTTTACCAGCTGATGCAGGACGGCTGTTGTCACGGGTCTGGAGCAGTGAGTTCGGAACGAGTTCACGTTTTCCATAAACTTCACCTTTACAGATCCATACCTTGATACCTAACAGACCATAAGTGGTCAGGGCCTCTGCCTGTGCAAAATCGATGTCAGCACGGAAAGTGTGCAGTGGAGTCCTTCCTTCTTTGAACATCTCGGCACGTGCCATTTCAGCACCGTTCAGACGTCCTGAAATCAGGATCTTGATTCCTTCGGCACCCATTCTCATAGTTGAAGCGATTGCCATTTTGATAGCCCGGCGGTATGCTACACGGCCTTCCAACTGACGAGCTATGTTATTTCCAACGATCACAGCATCCAATTCCGGACGTTTGATCTCGAAGATATTGATCTGAACCTCTTTATCGGTAATTTTCTTCAGCTCTTCTTTCAGTTTATCCACTTCCTGACCACCTTTACCGATAATAATTCCCGGACGGGCGGTATTGATCGTGATAGTGATGAGCTTCAGCGTACGCTCGATAACGATTTTTGCGATTCCGGCTTTTGCAAGACGGGCATTCAGGTATTTACGGATTTTGTAATCTTCTACCAGTTTGTCACCGTAATTCTTGCCGCCGAACCAATTAGAATCCCATCCACGGATGATACCTAATCTATTGCTTATTGGATTACATTTTTGTCCCATGCTTTACTCTTTTACAGTGTTTTCAACAACGGCGGTTTTACTTCCCAACACGATAGTCACGTGATTGGATCTTTTACGGATTCTGTGAGCCCGTCCCTGTGGAGCCGGACGCAGTCTTTTCAGAATACCCGCACCATCCACAAAGATTTCTTTGATATACAAAGCAGCGTCGTCTACGCGCTGGCCTTCGTTTTTCACGCTCCAGTTTGCAATAGCTGAAAGTAAGAGTTTCTCCACTTTACGAGCAGCTTCTTTCGGACAAAATTTCAGTGTATCCAAAGCCCTCTGTACGTCCATACCCCGTACAAGGTCTGCCACCAATCTCATTTTCTGAGGTGATGAAGGACAATCATGCAGCACAGCGAAAGCCTTTGTTTTTCTGGCTTCCTTCATCTGATTTGCTTTTATTCTTTTTCTTGCACCCATTTTATACAATCTTCATTTGTTCAACATCATCACGCTATTATTTTTTCTTCTTGTCAGCGTGACCTCTAAATGTACGTGTCGGTGCAAATTCACCCAATTTATGACCAACCATATTTTCGGTCACATATACCGGGATAAATTTATTACCGTTGTGTACAGCTACTGTATGCCCTACGAAATCCGGAGAAATCATGGAGTAACGAGCCCAGGTCTTAACAACCGATTTCTTGTTGGTCTCATTCATTGCCAGGATTCTCTTTTCCAGCTTTACATCAATAAAAGGGCCTTTTTTTAACGAACGACTCATAACATCAAGTTTTAATCAGTTATTTTTTCCTTCTTTCAATAATATACTTCGAAGAAGCCTTCTTCGGTGCTCTGGTCTTCAAGCCCTTAGCCAACAAACCTTTTCTTGAACGGGGCAGACCTCCGGAAGCACGGCCTTCACCACCACCCATCGGGTGATCAACGGGGTTCATTACAACACCACGGACACGAGGACGACGGCCTAACCAGCGGGTACGCCCTGCTTTACCGGAACGTTCCAGAGAATGGTCAGGATTAGATACAGTACCTACGGTTGCTTTACAGGTAACCAGCACCATACGGATCTCACCTGAAGGCAATTTGATAGAAGCATATTTTCCTTCTCTTGCAACTAACTGAGCATAAGAACCGGCGCTACGGGCCATTACAGCTCCTTGTCCCGGACGTAACTCAATGTTATGTATGATTGTACCCAATGGGATTTCAGACAAATACAGCGTATTCCCGATTTCAGGAGCGACTCCTTTACCGCTCTCGATGGTCTGACCGACAGTCAAACCGATCGGGGCAACGATATAACGTTTTTCACCATCTGCATACACTAACAGGGCAATACGGGCCGTGCGGTTCGGATCGTATTCGATACTTGCTACTTTAGCAGGTATATTTTCCTTCTCGCGTTTGAAGTCGATTACTCTGTATTTGCGTTTATGACCACCACCTATATATCTCATTGTCATCTTACCGGTGTTATTACGACCTCCGGTTTTGCTGTAGGGTCTCAACAATGATTTCTCAGGTCTATCTGTAGTCACCTGTTCGAAAGTATTCACTACCTTTCCTCTTTGTCCAGGCGTTACAGGATTTAATTTTCTTACAGCCATCTTATTTAAATATTGCTAAAAAAATCAATACTATCACCTTCTGCTAAAGTCACAATTGCTTTCTTGAACGAGTTGGTACGTCCGCTGATTACACCGGCCTTGGTATAACGGGATTTAGCCGTTCCCTGATAACGCTGGGTATTTACAGCCAATACGTTCACTCCATACATGGCTTCAACTGCTTTCTTTATCTCAATCTTATTTGCCTCTTTTGCTACGATAAAAGCTACTTTACGCTGTTTATCGGTGAGAGCTGTCATCTTTTCCGTTAAAACGGGCTTAATAATAATTTCCATCTCTTCTTGGTTTAGTTAAGATTGAACATTTCGTTAAGGCCCTCTACAGAACTTTCAACTAAAACAAGGTTTTTAGCCTTCATTACGTTGTAAGTTGCGATGTCGCTAACTCTCATCACTTCCACATTCTGCAAGTTACGGGCAGACAGAAGTACATTTTCGTTCACACCGTTACCCAATACCAACAGCAGACGACCGTTGTTTACCTGCAGGTTGTTCATCAAAGCAACCATTTGTTTGGTCTTCGGAGCTTCGAAGGTGAAGTCTTCAACGACTTTTACAGCATTTGCACTTGCTTTTACAGCCAAAGCTGATTTACGAGCCAATTTTTTCAATTTCTTGTTCAGTTTGAAGCTGTAATCTCTCGGTACGGGACCAAAAATACGACCTCCTCCTCTGAACTCAGGGTTCTTAATACTACCTGCACGAGCACCTCCGGTACCTTTTTGCTTTTTCAGCTTTTTGGTACTTCCGGAAATTTCATTCCGCTGTTTTGACTTGTGAGTACCCTGACGGTTGTTGGCCAGGAACTGTTTTACGTCAAGGTAGATAGCGTGCTCATTAGGCTGAATTCCAAAAATAGCGTCATCCAACACTATCTTTCTGCCGGTTTCCTGTCCGGCAATGTTTAGTACACTTAACTCCATTACTTCTGAATAATTACGTATGAACCTTTAGATCCGGGAACAGATCCCTTCACCAACAACAAATTATTTTCAGGAATTACCTTCAAAACTTCCAAGTTCTCTACAGTAACCCGGTCTCCGCCCATACGGCCACCCATACGCATTCCTTTGAAAACACGTGCCGGAGTAGAACATGCTCCGATAGATCCCGGTTTTCTCAGACGGTTATGCTGACCGTGGGTAGCTTGTCCTACTCCACCGAAACCGTGACGTTTCACAACGCCCTGGTAACCTTTACCTTTAGAGGTACCGACGATATCGACATAGGCAGTACCTTCCAGTATGGTCACGTCGATTACATCTCCCAACTTGTGTTCTTCGGCAAATCCTGCAAACTCAACGAGTTTACGTTTCGGAGTTGTGCCAGCCTTCTTAAAATGTCCACTTAGCTGCTTCGTTGTGTGTTTTTCTTTTTTCTCATCAAAACCCAACTGAAGTGCTTCGTAACCGTCTTTTTCTATGGTTTTCACCTGAGTTACGACACATGGACCGCATTCAATAACAGTGCATGGGATACTTTTCCCCTCAACACTGAAAACGGAAGTCATTCCGACTTTTTTTCCAATTAAACCTGGTAATTTCATTTCTTTTTTAATAGGTTAATTCTTCATTTTAACGACATAGGGTTTCGCCGTTAACTACACTTTAATCTCAACTTCAACACCACTGGGTAATTCAAGTTTCATCAGCGCATCGATGGTACCTGTAGTAGAACTATAGATATCAATCAGACGTTTGAAAGTACATAATAAAAATTGTTCACGGCTCTTCTTATTTACGAAAGTAGAGCGGTTAACAGTAAATACTCCTTTGTGGGTAGGAAGTGGAATCGGACCACTAACCACTGCACCTGTAGCCTTCACTGTCTTAACAATCTTTTCAGCCGACTTGTCTACCAAGTTGTGATCGTAAGATTTTAACTTAATTCTGATTTTTTGGCTCATGTTTTTTGTTTATTATATTTAAGCGGTCGGAAAGGCCAGAGACCTCTCCGACATTAATTTTTAGATTAAATCCACACGTCCGTTCGCTTTTTCAACCACCTCTCTCGCAATATTCTTCGGAACTTCGGCATAGTGATCGAATTCCATAGAAGAACTTGCACGTCCCGATGACAGGGTACGTAATACAGTCACATAACCGAATTGTTCTGCCAAAGGAACTTTTGCCGTAATCACACGGGCACCGACACGGGAATCCATCGATTCTACCTGTCCCCGGCGACGGTTCAAGTCAGCGATGATGTCACCCATAAAGTCTTCGGGAGTAACTACTTCCAGCTTCATAATCGGTTCCAGCAATACCGGTTTTGCTTTCTGAGCAGCTTCTTTATAACCGATTTTAGCAGCCATTTCGAACGACAACGCATCAGAGTCAACAGGGTGGAAAGAACCATCGATCAAAGTGATCTTCAAAGCTTCCAAAGCATAACCTGCCAGAACACCGTTCTGCATCGCTTCTTTGAACCCTTTTTCTACAGACGGGATAAATTCCTTCGGAATATTACCACCTTTCACTTCGTTCACAAAAGTCAAGCCCTCTTTACCTTCCTCTGCAGGTTCCATACGGAAAATAATATCTGCAAACTTACCACGACCACCGGACTGTTTTTTGAACACATGACGATGATCCACAGGTACAGTAATCGCTTCTTTGTAAGATACCTGAGGAGCTCCCTGGTTACATTCTACTTTAAATTCACGACGCAGACGGTCGAGGATAATATCCAGGTGAAGCTCACCCATACCGCTGATTACGGTCTGGCCTGAATCTTCATCAGTCTTCACGCGGAAGGTCGGGTCTTCTTCTGCCAATTTAGCCAAAGCCATACCTAATTTATCCGTATCTTTCTGAGTCAGCGGTTCGATAGCGATACCGATCACAGGTTCCGGGAAAGTCATACTCTCCAGTACGATCGGTTTATCTTCAGAACACAAGGTATCTCCGGTACGGATATCTTTGAAACCTACGCAAGCGCAGATATCTCCGGCTTCCAGTACTTCTTTCGGCTGTTGCTTGTTAGAGTGCATCTGGAACAGACGGGAAATACGTTCTTTTTTATCGGTACGCGGGTTATAAACATACGAACCGGCTTCGATCTTACCGGAATAAATACGAGTGTAGCACAAACGGCCTACAAACGGGTCGGTAGCGATCTTAAATGCCAGTGCCGACAGCGGAGCCTCCGGATCTACAGGGAAATGTACATCTTCTCCTGTCCGGGGATCAATACCTTTACTGTTCGGAATATCCAACGGATTCGGCAAATAAGCGATCACAGCATCCAACAGGTTCTGCACGCCTTTATTTTTGAAAGAAGAACCGCACATTACCGGACAGAAGTCCATAGCGATCACTGCTTTCCGAATCACTGCTTTCAGATCTTCGACTGTGATAGAGTCCGGATCTTCAAAGAAACGTTCCATTAAAGCTTCGTCCTGCACAGCAGCAGCTTCTACCAATTTTTCTCTCCATTCCTGAGCTTCAGCCATCATATTTTCGGGAATTTCTTTCACGGTAGCTTCCATAGCACCGTTTTCCCAAACATAAGCTTTCATTTCCACCAGGTCGATAATCCCCTGATAGCTTTCTTCTGCTCCGATCGGAAGTACCAAAGGAACCGGATTAGCACCTAATTTCTCTTTGATTTCACGAACTGCTTTAAAAAAATCAGCACCTGAACGGTCCATTTTATTTACGAAAGCAATTCTCGGAACACCATATTTGTTTGCCTGACGCCATACGGTTTCAGACTGTGCTTCAACCCCACCTACTGCACAGAACAATGCAACCGCACCGTCCAATACACGAAGAGAACGCTCTACTTCAACCGTGAAGTCAACGTGTCCCGGAGTGTCGATGATATTAATTTTATATTCGTTTCCCTGATATTTCCAGAAACAAGTAGTAGCAGCAGAAGTGATGGTAATACCTCTCTCCTGTTCCTGCACCATCCAGTCCATCGTTGCAGTACCATCATGCGTTTCCCCGATCTTATGGTTCACACCGGTGAAATACAGGATACGTTCGGTCGTTGTAGTCTTACCGGCATCGATGTGAGCCATGATACCGATATTTCTTGTGTAATGTAAATCTCTCTTAGCCATCTATTTTTCGCCTCTAAATTAAAATCTGAAATGTGCAAATGCCCGGTTAGCTTCAGCCATACGATGGGTATCTTCTTTCTTTTTGAAAGCAGCACCTTCCTCTTTGTAGGCAGCCATAATTTCAGCAGAAAGTTTTTCAGCCATGCTGTGTCCGCTTCTCTTGCGGGAGTAAAGGATCATATTTTTTACAGAAATCGCTCTTTTACGGGCCGGATTAATTTCAGTAGGCACCTGGAAAGTAGCACCACCGACACGACGGCTCTTTACTTCTACCTGAGGAGTAATATTCTCCAATGCCTGCTTCCAGATCTCCAGAGCAGATTTCTCTTCTTTTTTTGCCATTTTTTCCTCAACGATATCCAGTGCGTCATAAAAGATTTTGAACGCAACAGTCTTTTTACCGTCCACCATCAGGTCATTAACAAACCTCGTCACCAGTACATCGTTGAATTTTGGATCCGGTAACAGGATTCTCTTCTTTGGTTTAGTCTTTCTCATTTCTTTTCGTTTACGAATTTGTTCGTCAAGCTGCCCTTTTTTGGTCTTCAACGGTTTCCCAACCATTTACTCAACTGTTTTTCGGGAACGCTTCATAAACACAATTCCTGTTAATCACTAATTTTTATTTCTTGCCCTTTCCTTTAGCTGGAGCAGCAGCCTGACCCGGTTTCGGTCTTTTCGCGCCATACTTAGAACGTCCCTGGCAACGTCCGGTAACACCGGCAGCATCCAAAGTACCACGAACCAAGTGGTAACGCACACCCGGAAGGTCTTTCACACGACCGCCACGGATCAACACGATGGAGTGTTCCTGCAAGTTGTGACCTTCTCCCGGAATATAAGCATTCACTTCTTTTCCGTTGGTCAATCTAACACGGGCAACCTTTCTCATGGCTGAGTTCGGTTTTTTCGGAGTGGTGGTGTAAACACGTACACAAACTCCTCTTCTCTGTGGGCAAGAATCCAAAGCAGGAGCTTTACTCTTGTCCTCGATCTTTACTCTTCCTTTTCTTACTAACTGTTGAATAGTAGGCATTTTACAAGTACTCTTTTAAAATTATTATACTTTTCTCCAAAATGGAGTGCAAATGTACTTACAATTCTAGTAACTACCAAATGTTCCTTCCAATTTTTTTTGTAAAAAAGATAAGATTGTCAGAAAGTTACCGACACAATCCAAGAAAAAATTAAAACAAAAAGTAAAAAATTATCCCGCCCGATTCAACAAAAATCAAGCGGGATAAGGAGTTTCATAGGAATCTCCTGAAAAAAGTTACTAACAGGCAAACCGACTGAAAACCTGAATAATATCTCAAAATCGGATGACTTATTATTAGAGATTCGCTCTCATAAATTCCAGGATGGACCTTTTGTCCCGGAATCCTATTTCATAGAACAACAATTTAAATAAAAGGATAATCTTCAGTAGATTTCAATCCTTCAGATTTTCATTCTAAAAATCTATTCTGGGACAACCTCTTAAAATCCATCATTTCTTACAAATTATCTCCCCCGGCAGGGTAATATGGATTATTGGGCCCATTTGCCCCCAAATAAGATACACAGTGATGGAGGATATGCGGGAAAGTATGTGTAATTTCTTTCGTTTCCATATCAATAAAAAGGACACTACCTTTCCGCTCTTCGGTACTGTTTTCATCATAAAGCACAACTACCATACGATAAGCTAATGCAGAAAAACCTATATATTTTATCTCCCCCAAATTAAGTTCCGTAGGTAAAGTCAACCAAGGACTCAAACGATTTGTCGAGGTCGCTGAATAATAAATATTATCTCCCACACCCAAGAACCATTGATTATTGGCAAGCCCTGTCGTGCCACGCGCAAATGCCGGGACACCGTTCATCCCATCAACTTGCAACACTGTTTCTCCTTTGAATTCAGGGTCGTCCACATTCCACGTTTTTACAAAATTATAAACATGTATTTCATTCTCATCTGCAGTATATACGTAAGCGTTATGTCCTCCGAGAGCAGGAACATAAGCATCGGAAGCATAAAGAATTGTCCCTTCTATAACCGGATTATTTTCCGGTTCTATCACTTGGTCAAAAGCATACGGATCAGCAATAATGCCAGCTTCTATATTATCGGTAGCATAAGGCCTGATCACATAATATTTACTACTCAATTTATCATATACCCAAGCAAACTTCGCCCCACTCGCTCCACATGCCGGATAGCTCCAATAATACTCTTCATTATGCAATGCCGGACGATATAACCTTCCGTCAACACAACGAACATATTGTCCATTGCTGACAAAATATTGCATCCTCATTTGGTCAACAACAAATGCCTCCGGCTTAAATACATATCCCGGTTCCATAAAACTGGAAGAATTAATTAAAGAGATTGGCAAAAAGGATACATTATCAGTAGTAATCACCTGATTCTCTCCTTCTTCCGTCAAAAATGTGATATTCCACTGGATATTTGTATTATCAGAAGTATAGCCACAGATCCCATATATTTGGGAAGGGATATTGCCAAATGAATAGTCCCCACAGCCCGTTGCATATCTCACATCAGCTAGAGTCGGTCCTTCTGCTGCATCATCATTGTCTTCTCCCGCATCATCTGTAATAGCCTGTATATAAGCAATTTCTATAGAATTATCATCCCTCATCGTCAGAAAATAATACCCAAAATTAAATGGATTAACAATACTAAGATTAAAAGTCCAACGATATTGCATCCCAGATATGTTATCTGTAACAGTCAAAGCACAAAGATGATTTTGATAACTAAGCGGCGGAAGTGTTATATCCAGAACTTCTTCCTTCGACACCTCTTCTCCGTCAATTGTCCATGAATAAGACAAATCTGCCATTTCCTCATTCAAACTCCTGACTCCTGGATTAATATAAATATCGGTTCCGGCCTCACGCATATAAGAAGTACCTATACTATCAATCAATACCTCATTTAATGCTGTATAATCATAATTCCCTTGGTCGTCGGAACAGGCTATTAGAGTCGCTACTATTCCAACCAAGGCTACATTCAAAAATAAATCATATATTTTCATCATTCACAAATTTTATCGTGGTACATTATGCCGGTAGACGAATAGGTTCTTTTGTCGTATCTCCATCCGGATAGATATCATTGTCCTTAAAATACGTTTTCAAACGATTGATATACATATCTAATACACCCCAAGCCCCAGTGTAATAATAAGGCGGCATATTATTCCAATAAAGCGGTTCGTTATTGTTGGGATGTAACGTCGGATCTGCTCCCAATGTGTACAAATTAATCCATTCCAGATAAACTTCCCGATAAAAAGGCCCAAAAACCCTGGAAAAGGTAGACCACCAATCCGGTTCCACCAAGATATCGGAAAAAGTCACTCTCACAGACTGCAAATCGGCATATCCTTCCTGAAAATTTTCATTCGGTACTATTTTCAAGGTAATCTGATGCCATTCGTCTTGCAGAATCTCATTCCGTCGGACACGGATATGAATCGTATCTGTAATTGCACCTGCCGGAATAAAACGGTTATTAAGAATACCAGCATCCCAATCTTCATTTGTTGCTGTCGTCTCGTCCTGAACCAGTTCTACCGTATAGGCACGGTCTTCATCGACAGGTACCCCCACAATTTTTACCACAACATTAATAACCGTATCTTTTACATCTATATTATCCAACGCAAAAGAATAGAACAGGCTGTCAAGACGATAATCCGTCTGCTCTCCATACTTATTTAACTGATAAGGAATATCAAAATAAATATAATCCGTAACGGTATCAAAACGGCCAATATCTTTCTTTTGACAAGAAGCAAACACGATGATAGCTAATAGTAACAAGCTATATTTACTAAAGCATTTCTTTCTAATTTCTACTTTCATAACAATTCACTTTGATTATTATCAGTCGTATTACCGGGTTTCTCTATCCCGGAGAATTCATATTCATCATCTGGAATAGGAATTACAAAAATATTATCGCTTGCCGGAACAGTTTCTCCCCGTACAGTATATATATCATAGAATAAACGCTTATGCATCAAGAATGTTCTTCCATCTCCAATAAAGTCCTTACGCATTTCACGCACTAAATATTCCAACAAAGTAGCATCATCAGGCACAGTTTGAATCAAAGACAAATTACGATTATCCCGAACATCATTCAGATATTGTAACGCAAGGGCATTATCTTTTCCTATCTGTGCCTCACAAGCGATGTAATAAATTTCAGACAAACGCATGATCGGAATTTCCGGATAATAAGCGTTCCCTAATCCTTGCCGTTTTGCAGGTTCAAGGAATTTAGTGAAATCATAATTTGAATATTCACTGCTGCTCTGAAACCATACATCAAATCGTGTGTCAAGACCAGCATCACCATCCGGCTGACGGTCATATACAAAACGCTTCAATGCTTCATATCTGTTCCCATCTATTAAAATACCCGTTGTGGTCGAAGCTGTACGTCCGCCCATTCCAAATAAATTTCCGGATGTGGTATATAGATCATTCACATAAAATGAACCTAACATTTCCGTGCTGAAATTATTAATTCGAGACGCACCGGGAGTCATAATGTTCGCTTTGTCTACCAAAGAAATAATGCCCTCACATTCTTTTAATACTTGTATCGCATAAATATATGCATCCTTCGGATTTTGACGTAACATTTCCAAACGAGCCATCAATCCCAATACACAGAAATAATTCATCCGTGCCCCCCGAAAATTTAAAACATCTTGATAATCAATTACAGATGTATTACCATCTTCCGTTCTACCTATTTCTCCATTACGAATCGGATCGTTTACCAGCAATGTTAAAGCCTGCTTTAAGTCATTGGCAGCATTTTCCAATACTGTTTCTCCTGTATCAAATCCTTGGCTGACATTATTATAGGCCGTACGATAAGCTATTGCATTTTTTAACAAATCTGCTTTCGTATGGATAACAGGCCCAAACAATTCAAAGAGTTCCATATGTGCAAAAGCCCTCAAAGCATATACCTCACCTAACAACAAGTTATAATTATCAATGTCATCTCGATAAGGTGTAGAATACTCGATAAAGGCGTTACACTGCGTAATCGCATAATACAAATTGCTCCATACACTTCCGAAAGTACTCATTACTGTTTGGTTTTCATAATCATATTGCGTAGCTTGATAATACATATGGTCAGGAGTCGAAGCAAAATCCCAATACTGGGCGAACACATCAAGCAGCCCGTAAGAGAGTGTCTGCCCATACAAATTGGATCCTGAAAAAGTATAATAAATACCCCCTAGAGCAGAGTTGCACCCACGGGTTGTCTGATATAAATTTTCAGCCTCTATCTGCCCTTGCGGTGTAACATCCAACCAATTATTACAAGATGTACACAATTGTAAGCCAACTATGGACAAAATAAAATATAGCTTTTTCATATTCTTAATTTATGAATTAAATACCGATATTTAAACCAAAAGAAAAGCTTCTGGCAAAAGGATAACTTGTTCCACGTTCCTGTTTTACAGTAGAAGCATGAAACAAATCATTCATGTAGAATGATACCCGCACAGATTCTAATCCGAACCGCCGTATCCACTCTTTTTTCAAGTCGTACGACAATGATAATGATTTCAAATCCAAATAATTATCACATTGTACAAAACGTGTAGAAACATAAGTCTGCCCATAATCTCGGATATTTCTGTACAAAGCGGATTGACCGGGAGTTGTCCAGCGGTCATGCAATACACGACGGTCGGCATTTCCCGAAGGATTCACACCTTCTACACGGGATGCCAATGTTTGATTATATACATCACCACCAATACTATATTGGAATACAGCATTCAGATTAAAGCCTTTCCAATAAAGATTCGTTGAAATGTTTCCAAATACGTCCGGCTCGGTGTCTCCACATAAAATTTTATCAGCAGCATCCCATTCCATAGTCAAAGATCCGTCTTTTTTCACATAAATCTCCTGTCCTGTACCAGGGTCAATCCCCAAAGAAGGTACAGCCTTGATTGCCGTCATAGATTCTCCCTCTTCATATACGTTACCGGGAATTTCCATTTCCATATTATTCCGTGCATTCAAATTTTTCAATTCATTAGAAATCTCATTCAACTTATTACGATTCTGAGAAATCTGAAAAGAGAGCCGCCATTCCAGATCTGCCTCCGGTATACGAAGAGGTGAACCCGAAAGAGTAATTTCCCAACCTTTGTTCTCAATTTCCCCAAGGTTACTTGTAAAGTTATTGCTTGGAATACCCAAAGAAGGTGCCACTGTAATCTTGGCAAGCATACCATCCGTCTTCTTGTAGTAATAATTGAACATAAATGATAAACGATTTTTCCACATACCCAGATCAACACCAACATTGGTTGTGTACTGGTTTTGCCATTTCAAATTTTCATTACCATATCCCATCAAGGTTGCTGGCACCAATGTATTATACAATCGTCCTGTCTGGTACTGATACATCGTCTGAGCCTGATAAGCCTGAAATTCCTGATTACCCGTTATACCATAAGACATACGTATTTTTAACAAATCGAGCATATTGTCGGATGACCAAAAATGCTCCTTATGAATATTCCAACCGCCACCGATACTCCAGAACGGAGCCCAACGCTTGTCAGCTCCGAACAAAGAAGATCCGTCGTAACGTCCTGACAAATCCAAGAAAAAACGGTCATCAAAAATATAGTTAACATTTGCCAACAAGCCGATACTACGTGTCGTACTTTCACTACTCCCCGGGCGCGAATCTTCCATAAACTGAATAGCGAATGCCGGATCAGAATAACGGTCATCAGCAAATCCTGTTGCTGTAAAAGAATATGTACTTGTTCTATTTTGATTAATTTCTGCTCCTGCACCAAAAAACAACAAATGCTTCTCGCCAAACTGTTTGTTATAATTTACTGTCAACTTACCTGTATAATTCAGGTATTTACCAGAACTCAATGACAATTCTCCACGCTGTTCTAGGGGAACTTGTTCATAAGTCACCTCATCGACATATTCATTTTCAGGACGTTTTTCTACCAAAAAGTCAGAAGAAAGCGGTGAACGATAAGTTTCGCCTTGTATATTTCCTTTCTCAATTCTGAGTGATCCAATCAGACGCCAGCCGTTTCCTGCAATCCAGTCTATATTCAAATTATCCGAAAAAGCCTCATTATCATTCAATGAACGATTAGGTAAAGATGCATCGTACAGTGGATTTGCACTTCCATTCAATAATGTCGGGCGCAACTCACCATTATCGAACCAAGGCCGTTCATAAGGATTGGCAGCAGCATATGTACTAAAACTACCATACGGAGAATCATAGGCATGTGTATTCGAATAACTGGCATAATTTCGAATAATAATCTTATCCTTAATCCGGTATTGTAAAGTAAATCCCAAACCATAACGGTCACGTCCAGAACCTTTCATCACACCTCTGTTCCGGTCAAAAAAACCATCGATACTATACAGGACATTATTAGCTCCCCCTTCCACCAATAAAGAATGCGTATGACTGAATGCATTACGCACCGGCTGAGCCAACCAATCCGTATTCACTCCCTCTTGTACATTTTTATATTTTTCATAATATCGCGCTTCGCGTTCATAGGTAGTACTCAAATCCCCTTCAATTGGATCATACAATCCCGCGAGCCGTTCATACTCCAATTTTTCCGCTGCATTCATTAAGTCATAATCAGTCAAATCAGCAATATCTACAGCTGGCTTAAAATCATATGTCACACGTAATTGCCCCGGTTTGGGCTTCACGGTCTCAATGACAACCACACCATTGGCAGCTCGGGACCCATAGAGAATCGTAGCAGAAGCATCTTTTAAAATGGTAATGCTTTCAATTCTATTGACATCCATGTCATATACTTTTTGAATAGTTGTCTCAAAACCATCCAAGATAAACAATGGCGCCGAAGAACCTTCCTGAAAAGATCCTTTACCACGAATTGTAAATTCAGGCAACGTATTGGGGTTGGACCCCATCACATTATTCTCAGTAATTTTAAAACCTGCATCTAATGCACTCAGTGTCGTAAAGATATTTGCTGTATGTACTTTCTGTAAATCTTCTTTCTTAATTGTTGTAACTGCTCCGGCAAATCCCTCTGTCTTACGAGTAAAATACCCATTAACTACCACCTCATCTATCTCTGCAATCTCCGCCTTCATCGTTACATTTACTTCATTGCGTTCGCCCACAGTAATTTGTTGAGTTTCCATACCAACAAAAGAGAATACCAAAGTTAATCCCTCCTGCTCCGGGCAATTCAAGGCATAATTCCCATCCACATCTGTAACAGTACCAACCGTCGTACCTTCAATCACAACGGTCACTCCCGGCAATGATGTACCGCTCTCGTCCGTCACCCTGCCAGTCAACTTTCGTTCTTGTACTCTGGGCTGTACAGTTTCAGGTTTTAGTTCTCTGACCCTCAGGATAATAGTCTCATCTTCAACCTGATAAGTCAAATTTGTACCTTCAAGGCATTTTTCAAGCACCACACACAACTCCTCATCCACAAAATGAAAAGTGAGATTTTTTACCCGCTCTACCTGTTCATCCTGATACAAAAAGGTGTAATTCGTAGATTTTTCCAAAATCGCAATAATCTCCGCCAGATTGACATTCTGCACCTCAAAAGAAACTTTCCTCAATTGAGCATATGCACTTGCCAACATCGGAAAAGTCAAGAAAAACAGGAAAAATGTAAAAAACACGATTTTTCTACACCTTTCCAGCAATCTTCCTGGCATAAGAAGATCACATGTTCCATTTTTTTTCATAAATTTGTACAATTAAGTTAAACACTAAACGGCTCTTTGCCGTTTTGAAAGGGCAGAGTACCCACATACTCTGTCCTGTTTATTTTTCGGTTATAAAGATCTTTCTCCCTTCCACCTTGAATCGGATTCCTCCTGTCATTTCCAGCATACTGACAATATGTTCAAAGTCATCATACCGTTTCAGATTCCCGGAAAACGACACTTTTTTCAAGGATTCATTTTGGAATACCGCCTCTACATTATACCAACGTGAAATAATATGCATAACCTCTTCCAGAGAGCGTTTTCGAAACACGAACTTTCCCTCTTTCCACGCAATGTAAGGGAAAACATCTACTTTCTTTTTTTCCAAATTACCATCGGTTCCAACCACCCCCTGTTCACCCGGCATCAAAATAACCGTTTGATCGGCTACAGCGAAGCGGACAGCACCTTCGACAAGAGTCGTCTCGATCCGATTCTCCTCTTCATAAGAATAAATATTAAAACTAGTACCCAATGCTTCTACCTCCGCCTCTCCGGTGACCACGACAAAAGGATGTTCTTTATCTTTTGCTACCTGAAAATAAGCCTCTCCTGTCAAAAATACTTTCCGTTCAGTACCTGCAAATCGCACCGGATAACGTAATTCAGAAGCCGAATTCAGATTCACAACCGTACTATCCTGCAAAGTCACCGAATACTCTCCGCCTCTCGGAATTTGTAAAATATTATATTGAATTTTCCCGGTCTGTTGCCGGCCGATATAGCTCAAACGTTCTTTAGCAGTATGTATTTCAGCACCAGGTTGTACCAATACCGAATCCATGCCCGGGCCACCTAACAAAATCCGCTCTCCATCGGCAAGTATCAGTTCCGCTTTCGCATTTCCAGGTAAAATATTTTCAGTCATCAGCCCGACCGGATACCGATCACTTTTATCCCGCAGTACAAAATAAAAAAGCCCGCTTACCAACAGCAACAATACCGAAACAGCAACAGCAGTCACTTGAAACAACCGGGCTCGCCTCAAGCGATGTTCACATTTTTGCCGTACCTTTAGATAGGCCATCACCAAATCCACCTGTTCCCATTGTTTACTTTTCGAAATGATAAACTCCGAAGTCAGAACCTGACGATACAGTAGTTCATTCTCCGGAAATTCCTGTCGCCACTTTCCAAGCGTTTCCTCCTCCTTTTCGGTCAACTGCCCCTGGACAGCTTTCGACAATAAAAAAGCAACTTCCTTATAATTTTTAAACTCTGCCATAGAAGCTTTATTTATTCATTACACTAATACGACACTTCAAAAACAAAAAGGAGGTAAAAGAAAATTGTTAAAAGTGAAAATAAATGATCTTACCGCTGGATAGATAAAAGTAAATAGCGGAAAACAAACGAATTAAGAAAACAAGACAACAGGAAGGAAAAGAAATAATTTTCCAAATTTTTCCTTTAAAATTTTCCTGGCTATCTGCTTTTGCTTTTTTACAGTCTCTACTGCAATATCTAATTTTTCTGCAATTTCTTTAGCACTATAACCTTCTAATGTTAAAGAAAACACTGTCCGGCAAGCAGGAGGCAGGTCCTCCATTGAATTCATTACCAAACGGAAAGTTTCTTCTGCTATATAATTATTGATTTCAGTAATATCTATCTCTTCTGTAAAAGAACGCGTTGCTTCATTTCTTATTTTCTCTGCCCGTAAATAATTAAAACACTTAAAACGGACCATCTGATAGACATAAGCAGAAAAATCATCGACAGCACTCCAACGTTCCCGGGTTTCCCAAAGCTTCACAAATACTTCCTGTACCAGATCCTCAGCTATAGTTTTGTCTCCCACATAATATAAAGCAAAAGAAATCAGAGAAGGATAGTAATCTATAAACAAATTACGGAAAATTTCATCTTCTTCTATTCCTTTGATTGTAAAATATTTAGACATAAAGCAAAAACGATTCTAATAAAAGAATTCATACAGCGGTACAGACTATAATCCGCTCATGGCCAAACAAAATTAAAGATTAAAACAGTAGCTGCCAAATTTTTATCATCTATTATGAACCTTCATCTACGGCAGAGCTAACCGGTAAAGAAAAAATAAGCGGAAATTTGCAGCAATAGGAAACCGGACTATCTGGATTATTTCCAGGAAGAATGCTATTTCTCAAATCAAGACTAGTCCGCAATTCAGTGAAATCTCGGAAGTATAATTTCCCAATAACCGACGGGCATTGTCCCGATCACGAATCATATTCAAAGCCCTGTTGTATACTGCTTTGTAGAGCCAGCCAGCCAAAGATTTGACATTCGGAAATTGCAAGGAAGAATCCCATAACCCGATCATACACTCCTGAACAATATCCTCCACTCCGACATTTTCATGGGTCAGCTTGGCCACATAAGTACACAATGCCGGATAAAACTCCTCGTACAATTGCTGCCAGGCAGTTTCTCTTTTTTTGTTCAGGTCTACTATAAATCGTTCATTATCACGCATACTTCTCCTCCGGTTGCGTGACAAATATAAAGAAAAAAATAAAAAATAACTCTCCTCTAAACTAAAATCAGTCCAGACACCATTACCTAACGAAAACAGTAATAACGAATAAAAGAGATACTCACCGACGAGAACATAGAAAAGGAAAACGAAACATTACCCCCGTCCCTTTGTTTCGTTCCATTTTTCTTTTTACTTTTGTAATGGGTTTCGAGATAACTTATGTTATAACCCTCAGGGCCAGAAAATGTTGGAGCAGGATCTGGTCCTTTTTATCTCAAGCGCCTGAGCGAAAAGAATGCAAATAACAGAGAAGCGGGAAACTCTTTTCTAAGAATTTTGAGTCCCAGCGAAATATGAGTCTTGACAGTATTCACGGAAACTCCCAGTATTTCAGCGATTTCTTTATATTTTTTACATTCGATAAAACACAGCCGCATAACTTCTCCACAACGATCCGGGAGCTGATTGATCCGATTCATAATTTGCCGGATCAATTCTTCATGTTCGGAATAGTCGGTCTCGGCATAGAGCAGATTTTTATACGATTCATTCTCTTCGTGCCGGGCCCTTACTTTCAAATGATCCAGGTAGTTCAGTGAACGGATACGTGTAAGACTCAAATAGTAAGGTAACATCGGTTGAGTAAAATCTATTTTTTCACGCTGCGTCCATGTTGTCAGAAAAACATCATGTACAATATCTTTGGCAATATCCGCATCCTTCACAAAACTCATCGCATGAAAACACAATGGTTTGAAGAACTGCTTAAACGAATCTTCAAACTGTAACTTAAACTCACGTTCACTTACATATCCTAACATATTATCTTTGCCGGAATATTGATTTACGTACAAATATAATTTTTTTAAGGATATCAACAAAGTATTTATTCCGGAAGGTTTTTCGGTATAAAATATTGCTAAATCAATAACATACGACAATCCCGGAACCGGGATTGCCGTATGTTACCGATTTACCACCAGGGATTAGAATCGTATCCTTTAGCCACGACACATTTTCCCATCACATTCCGATGGACGGTCACCTCCCTGCTCATCAGATCCACAATCACAAAAGAACCCTTGTATTCTTTCGGACTACCGGCATCATAAGTAGCAATGATCAACTGAGTTTCTTTTGCCGAAACTGCAACTGCTACGGGTTTTCCGATATCGTCGGGCAATGTCACGAAATCGGTAAGCATGGGTTTTAATACCGGAGTCGTATAGACCTTATTGCCTACCACAAAATACCAGTCGTTTTCAGCAACCAATACGCCCTTGGTATTGGCATCGGCACCGGCCAAAGGAAGAGTTTCCATCTCCAACAAATGTCCGTCTTCATTCACTGCAGGTTCTTCTTCCGTCGCTTTTTTGAAATCGATGTACTCAAAAGAGATCAGATTGATTTTTCCTGTTTGTGCTGTTGCCATCGACATGACATGAGCTCTGGAAACATATTTGTAAATAATGGTCTGTCCTTCATAAGAGGGTTGATTTTTTATTTCCACAACTCTATCCAAAGCATACGGATCGCTCACTAATCCCAGGGCTGGATCGTCGATCTGGTTTTTCAAAATATAAAATTTCTTACTCAATTCATCGAAAACATATACATAAGTATAGGCAGAAGCCGGATTGCTCCAGTAATATTCTTTATCGTGCTTAGCTGCCCGATATAATAAACCACTATTATAAGAATAAATTTTACCATTAGAAACATAATAAACGGCATCCGTCAACATGTAAACGGCATCTGTCGGATTGAATGTATCTCCCTCATAGATAAAACTATGGTCGTTAATCAATCCACTCGGCATAAATGCGCCGTTATTCGTCATAATTACCGGGTTATCCCCTTGGCTGGTAATAATATTGAATGAATAGAAATAATCATTTAAAGAAGAAATATTTCCAAAATGATCGATTATCGCTTTCGGCTGTTTCCCCAATGCATAGTCTCCGATTTTAGTAGCATGCAAACACTCGGTAGTCCCTTCTTTCGATGAGAAATATGACAATACGGCGGACTGGTCGGGTTCTTCACACAAGAAATAATATCCCCAGGAAAAATTCGAAACCACATTCACATTAAAATCCACAAAATACTTCATACCGTTTTTTGTGTCTGTAACGACATAACGGCAGTCGTATTTTCCAACATTCAATGTTTCGGGAACAAAATAAGCCAAATCACGGTTCGTTCCGATCTCTTTCCCTGCCAGACTCCAACTATATTCCAATCCCTCCTCCGAAGCCTGCAATGAACGGCCGATCACCGGATGTATATTCAACACCTCTCCTCTCATCACCGAAGTATCTTCTGTGACACCCGTTACAATCACTTCATTCACTGCTTTATAGTCATAATTTCCTTTGTCTTCTGCACAACTATAAAATAGCGTAATCAGAACAATGATATATAATCCAATACTCTTTTCAAAAACTTGACATCTATTTTTCATAGCAAACAATTTTTAAATATTAAGGAAGCGTAATTCTAGGTTTCGAGGTATCTCCATCCGGATAAACTTCATGATCTATAAAATACTGCTTCAGCTTACTGATAAACATAAAGGTAGAAGGATACCAACTGGGATAACCGGCATAATAGGGCATTTGGTCCCAATATAACAATTTACCGGTATTCGGTCCCCATTTTTCGACATTCGGGTCGGCTCCATAAAAATAAATCTCCTGCCATTTCGCATATTTCTCCCGAACGAATACACCGAAATATCTTTCCCAACTCGGCCACCAGGATGGAGCTTGTAAGATATCTGAAAAGACCAGTTTAGCTGCTAACAATTCAGAAGCTCCTACCTGGAAATTTTCATTATTTTCAATATAAAGGGTAATCGTCCGCGATTCTTTTTTCAGGACGGGAGTCCGGTTGACTTTCACTTCAAGGGTATCCCGTAAAGTACCGGATTGGATGACCGCCTTTTCTATAACCGACATATCCCAATCGGTTCCGGTTGCAGTAGTTTTCTTTTCATTTACAACAACCTTATAATGCCGGTCTGTTTCTGTCTTCAACCCAACCGAATTCACCGGAATTTTAAAAGTATAACTGGTCACCGAAGGATCATCCATCGCAAAAGAATATACCAGGCTATCTACTCTTACAGTTGTTTTTCTTCCATATTGATCCAATTGGAAGGGTAGATCGAAGTATATAT
>ENA-UOJV01000613-UOJV01000613.1-human-gut-metagenome-genome-assembly--contig:-C82-NODE-613-length-50899-cov-25.018567_pt1 | contig 50899 bp, 46 predicted proteins | sample MGYA00242356_ERZ723903 | MGnify/ENA metagenome assembly ERZ723903
TTTTCGATATTGTTCAATTTTCAAGGTCCTGTAGCGCCTCAGCCATGCGGCTGACAGCTTATTTATTTTACCACCGAAGTGCCAGATTGTCAAGCACTTTTTTGAAGATTTTTTGAAGTTCTTAGGAGAACCAATCGACCTTCGTACTTTTCCTGTCGCTTTTGGTAGGTATTTGTGTCAGACGTCCGCCTGACAGTAATGTATTTTATCACATACCCCCTCAAAAAGCAAGTCCTTTTTTCACTTTTTTTGAATTATTTTGCGGTTCGTCCTTTTGCCCAGTTTTTTCTCTCAGATTTGGCCGCTCTGTCCATCATTCGTCCAACAGCCTGTCCCGCATCACCTTTAATATCTTGCGCTCCCGCCGGGAGATCTGTACCTGCGTGGTATGGAGCAGTTTTGCCGTATCGCTCTGGGTCTTGCCCCCATAAAAGCGAAGCTGGATAATAAGCCTGTCCTCTTCGGGCAGGCTCTTCAATACCTCCGCCAGACCTATCTTATCCGCAAGCTCTTCCTCCGGCGACTCTACCGGAATATCCATCTGACGGTCGCTCTCTTCCCGGTTCTCCGGAGTCAGACTCAACGCAGGCTGCGCCGCCTGGATAGCCAGTGTGATATTCTCCACGCTTTCTCCCAGCTCCTCTGCCAGCTGCGACAGAGTAGGCTCTGCTCCGCAAAGCTTGCTGTGATGCTCCCGGGCCGCATTGATGCGCAGGCTCAGCTCTTTGAGTGACCGGCTCACCTTTACAGTGCCGCCGTCCCGGAACAGCTTTTTGATCTCGCCCAGAATGACCGGCACAGCGTAGGTGGAAAAACAGACGCCACGCGACTCATCAAACCCGTCATACGCTTTTACCAGCCCCATACAGCCGGCGCTGTAGAGGTCGTCGTATTCAATGCCTCTCCCCCGGAACCGTCCGGCACAGGAATGCACCAGTCCCAGATTCTGCTCGATGAATGTGCTCCGCCGGGTCTTGTCCGTTACCATTGCGACGCCCTCTTTCTCTTTATTATGTAGAGCGCTCATCCAGACGCTTGGTCAGCACCACCCGCGTCCCCTTTCCGGGCTGAGAGGACACCTTGACCTTATCCATAAAGCTCTGCATCACCGCAAAGCCCAGACCGGAGCGCTCTTCCGGGTTGCCGGTGGTGAAGAGAGGCTCCATGGCCTTTTCGACGTCCGGGATGCCGATTCCCTTATCCGTCACCGTTATCTTCACCAGCCGCTCCGGGTAGACGGCGATGCTCAGGGTCACGGGACCGATGGCATCCGGGTAGGCATGGACGATGCAGTTGGTCACTGCCTCGGACACCGCCGTCTTGATGTCGGCCAGCTGCGGCACGGTGGGGTCATACCGAGCCAGAAAGGCCGCCGCTGCGCCCCGGGCAAAGGCCTCGTTGGCACTGAGCGAATCAAATTGGATCTTTGCACTGTTTTCCGCTTTCATTTATACCCCTCCTGATACTTCCCCGCCCGGCTCGGTGCAGGGGATGCTTGCAAGCTGTAAGACCCGCCGGAGCTGTTCCGGCGCGTGCTGGATGCGCAGACTGCCGCCCAGCGTCCGGGCGCAGCGCTGCCGCCCCAATATCAACCCGATGCCCGACGAATCCATGAACCCCACTCCGCCGAGGTCCATCACCAGAATGCGCGGGCTGCGGGTGAGCAGGGCGTCGTCCAGCTGGATGCGAAGCCCCTGCGCCGCATCGTGGTCGATCTCGCCGGCCAGGTAGGCGTAGAGCACATCGTCCGCCGCGCTGAAGGTCACTGTCGCCATATCCTCATCTCCTTTTTTTCTGGCATAAAGAAAAGACCTGTACACCTTTTCAGTGTACAGGTCTTTCGGGTTATTTTTTAGAGAACGGTGTCGCTCAGCGGTTCTCCAGCAGCTTTTCCGCCTCGAGGGCGATGGCCTCACTGCCGCAGACCAGCAGGCCGCGGCGGCTGTTGGCTTTCGCCTGCTCCACGGCCTCGGCCAGCGTCGGGCAGAACACCGCGTCGAAGTGATACCGTGCCTTTTCGGTCAGGCGCTCTGCCAGCGCCACTTCCGTTCCCGCCGGGGCGACAAGGAAGACTTTGTCGAAGGGGTTTTCGCCCATGCCGGGCATAGTGCTCTTGTCCTTCTTTTGCTCTTCTGAAGTCAGTCCGGTCTCCAGTGCGGCAAGGAACGACTCCGCGCCTTCCTCCTCAGTCAGGCCGATAACGGCGCTCATATGGCGTACTTTCGCCATATTGAGGACGCGCAGAAGGGCTGCAGCCTGCTGCGGAGTACGGCAGGCGTCGAGGATGATGAGGGGCTTCTGGGACAGGACGCGGATGCTGCTGCGGTTCTCCACAGCGGCAAGGCCCGCCAGAATGGCCTCATCGGGGATCTCAAAGCCCTTGCGCCAGAGGGCCAATGCCAGCTCGACCGCGACGGCAGCATTGCCCGCCGCGTGACGGCCCAGGAAGGCCAGCGGGGCGGTGTATCCGCCGTAGTCCACCTTGCTGGTGAACTTTTCCGCCTCGAGGAAGGTGATGTCCTCGGCGTCGGGGACGACGAGCTCACACTCGGCCTTAGCCGCCGCCACCACCAGCTCACTCAGAACAGCCTTCGGCTGCTCCGGCGCGGTGACGCAGACGGCGTCTTTCCGCATGACGCCTGCGGCCAGTGCGGCCAGACGCTCCACTGAGCGGCTCACGCCGTCCGGGCCGATGGCCGTGACGGCGCAGACCGGCATCTGGGGCAGGGCCGATGCCAGACCGGCATCCGGCAGCTCCACCACTGCCAGCTTGCAGCCCGCCGCACCAAAGCAGCGGGCCGCAGCCGCCAGCTCTGCCGCCTCACGGGGCAGAGCCTTTGCGGCACTGAGAGCCTCGGCAGCCTGACAAAGCAGCACCGGGTCCACCGACACGCCGCCGATGGCGATGCGGGCCGACAGCGGCTCACAGCCGGCGCGGTAGAAGCCGACGTGGAACGCCGCCTCCCGCAGGATAGCCGCCAGCAGACCGGCAGCAGCGGTCTTGCCCGCCGTGCCGGCCACACCGACGAACTGCACCTTCTGGACATCCGCCGTCAGGGCAGCGCGCAGCTCCTCCGCCGGGGCAAAGCCCTCGGGCAGAGAAGAAAAATATTCGTTTGCCTGTTCGATGGTCATTGCGTCAATCCTCGTTTCGATGTTTGTAGAGCAGCCAGCACATCCTGCACAGGGCCAGACAGAACAACCCCACCAGAATACCGGCCATCGCGCCCGAAAGATCCAGCCAGACGTCGGTGAGCTGGCTGCTCCGGCCATCGCTGAACATCTGGATGGTCTCGTCCGTCAGAGCCGTGAGCAGACCGCCCAGGATCGGCCACGAGATGTGAACGAAAAAGTGCCGGGTGTAGACCCGCAGGCAGAGAGTGAGCAGGAAGCCTTCCAGCGCATACTCGCAGAAATGTGCCAGCTTGCGCACGATGTGGTCTGTCAGATGGTTCGCCACGCCGGGCATTCCCAGACGGGTGAGCACCTTTTTCATCAGGAGCAATACTCGTCCGCTTGCCGATTCCGAGACGTCACCGATCTGCATGGAGTTGGAAAAGATGAAGACGATGCAGGCAATGAGCGCAAAGGTAAAGATGACTCGTGCCGCAATGAGCCAGGGAGAAGTTTTTTGCATATCGGGACCCGTTTTCCGCATCAGCCCAGGGCCTTGATGCTCTGCTCAATGTTGGCAAGCTTATCCTGGCTCTTGGCGTGCTTATTGCGGATGTCCTCCACCAGAGCGGCGGGAGCTCGCTCGACGAACTTGGGGTTGTTGAGCTGGTTCTCGAACATGGCCAGTTCCTTCTCGGCCTTAGCCTTTTCCTTGTTCAGACGGGCCAGCTCCTTGTCGCGGTCGATTAGCTCCATCATGGGGATGAAACCGCGGGCGGCGTGGGTGGACACCTGCACCATGCCGTCGGTGCTGCCCTCATACTTGGCGGTAAAGGTCACATCGGTGGCGAACGCGAACTTTGCCAGATAGACTTCGGCGCTCTGGAAGGGGGCCGGGTCGGCCGTCTCGATGATCATGCTGGTCTTCTTGGCGGGGTGGACGTTCATCTCGGTGCGCATGGTACGCACAGCCTTGATGTAGTCCATCACCTTCTCGAAAGCTTCCTCTTCGTCGGCCCAGTTGTGAGCTTCATCGAAGGTGGGCCAGCTCTGGGTCATGATGGTCTCGGCAGAGCCGGGCAGAGCCTGATACAGCTCCTCGGTGATGAAGGGCATGAAGGGATGCAGCAGCTTGAGGGCCTTGTCCAGCACATACACCAGCACGCGGCGGGCAGTGTCGGCCTGCTCGGCGTCGCCGGAGTTCAGGCGGGGCTTTGCGATCTCGATGAACCAGTCGCAGTAGACGTCCCAGATGAAGCTGTTGATCTTGGCAGCGGCCAGACCCATCTCGTAGTGGTCGAGGTTGTCGCTCATGGCGCCAGCCACCTGATTCAGCTTGGTCAGCACCCACTTATCGCTCATGTCCAGCTTCTCCTCGCTGGGCAGGCCGGGCTGGAAGTCCTCGGGCAGGTTCATCAGCACGAAACGGGTAGCGTTCCACAGCTTGTTTGCAAAGTTGCGGGCAGCCTCCACCTTCTTTTCGCTGTAGCGCATGTCATTGCCCGGGGTAGAGCCGTCCACCAACATGAAGCGCAGTGCGTCAGCGCCGTACTGGGCGATGACTTCCAGCGGGTCGATGCCGTTGCCGAGGCTCTTGGACATCTTGCGGCCCTGGCTGTCGCGGACGATGCCGTGGATGCAGACGGTGTCGAAGGGAGCTTTGCCGGTGTAAGCCAGACCGGAGAAGATCATGCGGCTGACCCAGAAGCCGATGATGTCATAGCCGGTGACGAGGGTGTTGGTGGGATAGAAATACTTGAGGTCTTCGCTTTCCTCATTGGGCCAGCCCAAAGTGCTGAAGGGCCACAGAGCGGAAGAGAACCAGGTGTCGAGGGTATCGGGGTCCTGGGTGAGCCTGGTGCCGCCGCACTTGGGGCAGGTGCAGGGTGCGCTCTTGGCGACCACAGTCTCGCCGCAGTCGTCGCAGTACCAGGCCGGGATCTGGTGGCCCCACCACAGCTGGCGGCTGATGCACCAGTCGCGGGTGTTCTTCATCCAGTTCATATAGTTCTTGGTGAAACGCTCCGGCACGAACTTGATGTCGCCCTTCTCCACGCTCTCGATGGCGGGCTTGGCCAGAGGCTCCATCTTGACGAACCACTGCTTGGACACCATGGGCTCGATGGTGGAGTGGCAGCGGTAGCAGGTGCCGACTTCGTGCTTCAGAGGCTCGATCTCCTTCAGGAAGCCGCCCTCCTTCAGGTCAGCGAGGATGGCCTTGCGGGCCTCGAGGGTGGTCATGCCGGCATACTTGCCGCAGTCCAGCACATGAGGCTCGTTGACGGTGTTCTTGCCTGCAGCAAACAGAGCGTCGGCAGCAGCCTTGTCGGCGGCGCCGGTCATGCGACCGTCGTAGGTGAAGACGCGGACGATGGGCAGGTCATGGCGCAGGCCGACCTCAAAGTCGTTGGGGTCGTGGGCCGGGGTGATCTTCACGACACCGGTGCCCTTGGTCATGTCGGCGTGCTCGTCGCAGACGATGGGGATCTCCTTGTTCAGCAGGGGCAGGATGACATGGCAGCCGTGCAGATGAGCATAGCGGGGGTCATCGCCGTTGATGGCAACAGCGGTATCGCCCAGCATGGTCTCGGGACGGGTAGTAGCCAGTTCCAGCATCTCGCCGGTCTCCTTGACCGGGTAGAGCAGGTGCCAGAAGCTGCCGTCCTTTTCCTCATACTCCACCTCGGCGTCGGAAATGGAGGTGTTGCAGTGGGGGCACCAGTTGACCATGCGGTTGCCGCGGTAGATAAGGCCCTTGTCGTACAGGCGGACAAAGACTTCCTTGACAGCCTCAGAGCAGCCCTCGTCCATGGTGAAGCGCTCACGCTCCCAGTCGCAGCTGCTGCCCAGCTTCTTGAGCTGGCTGACGATGCGGTTGCCGTACTTGGTCTTCCAGGCCCAGGCGCGCTCCAGGAAGCCGTCGCGGCCCACCATTTCCTTGGTCAGGCCCTCAGCACGCATGGCCTCCACGACCTTGGCCTCCGTAGCGATGGAAGCGTGGTCCGTGCCAGGCACCCACAGGGCAGCATAGCCCTGCATCCGCTTGGTGCGGATGAGGATGTCCTGCATGGTGTTATCCACCGCATGGCCCATGTGCAGCTGGCCGGTAACGTTCGGTGGCGGCATCACGATGGTGTAGGGCTTCTTGTCGGGGTCGGCCTTCGTGTGGAAGTAGCCGCCATCCAGCCAGAACTGGTAGATGCGGTCTTCCACCTGGCTCGGATCATACTGTTTTGCGAGTTCTTTCATAGTATCCTCCCAGATGAATAATTGGAGTGGGACGAAAAAAGCCGCCCCACGGAGCGTTCCATGGGACGGCTGTAATATAACCGCGGTACCACCCAAATTGCACACGGCTTTCTGCCGTATGCCCCTTGATGCCCCGATAACGTGGGGCAGACCCGGAGGCGACTACTCTTGTTTCCCCGCCTCTGCTCAAAAGCGACAGCACGCCGCGCCGCCATACCGGGTTTTCAGCAGCCCCCGGCTCTCTGGATGGCGAAAACGACGCACACTCTTTTTCCCTGCATTTATAAAAAGAATATAGCGTTTTTTGTGCGTTTTGTCAATCTCTTTTTGTCCGGAACAAAATTTTCACAGCTGCCGTTCAGCGTACGGGCCGCGCTCAGACCGCCGTTCTTCTGCCGGATGGGCCGGACATGGCTGTCCCGCCCTGCCATTCAGCTTTCCCTCCTTTTCAGAACAGCCGTGACACGGCCCTTGAGCTGATTGAACTCCGGCGCGTTCCGGTGGAGCACCACCATGACAGCCCCGAACAGCAGTGTATACAGCACACTGTCCAGCAGAAACCAGCCGATGTTCTTCGCCGGGCAGAAGCTCACCCATCCGTAGGAGACAGCGGCCAGTGCCGCGACGACAGCAACGCGTTCGGCGTAGCGGACAAAGTAGTCTTTCAGCTTGCCCTGCCAGTCTTCCCGAATGCCGTAGCGCATCAGGATGTAAGGCTCCATCCAGAGGCAGGTCGTCACGGTGCTGATGACCGTTCCGCCCAGAATGCCTGCCACGCCGAACTTCTGCACCAGCAGCAGCGACGCTGCCAGATTGATGGCCGATTCGAACAGCGGCTTATACCGGTCGTACCAGAACAGGCCCTTGGCTTCACGGAAGAGCAGGTTGACCTTCCGCTGACCCGAAACATAAAATTCCGTCACGAGGACGGCGACTGTCGCCGTGGAGAAGCAGTATTCCGCGCTGAAGCAGAGGGTGATAAAAGCATTGAACAGCGCGAACAATCCCGCCGTCCAGTAAGCGTAAATGACGAAGAAGAGCAGATTCAGTTCCCGGTAGATGCTGTACACCCGCGTCTCATCTTCAATGGCCCCCAGATTGCCCAGACTTCCGGTAAAGGCATTCGAGAATTTATCCATCAGGTTGTTGATGCCGGACAGAACGAGCTTGTAGTTGGAGTAGATGCCCACTGACAATAAACCCACGAAGCTGGACATCAGCAGGCTGTCCGTGTTCCGGACGATGACCGTTCCCAGCTTGTGGAAGCTCATGGCACCGATGTTCCGCAGGATACCGTGAAATTCTTCTTTTTCCGGCAGCTCCCTGCACTCTTTCAGGTAGGGAAATTCCTTATCCATCTTGACCGATACGACGATGTTCGGGATGAACTGCATCACAAACTACACCGCCAGATAAAGGATAAAGTTTCCGGTCAGCACGATGAGGACGATTTGGAACAGAGTCTTGACCGCGTCGCAGAGCTGCGCCCAGAGGTTGCGGACATAGGCTTTCTGGTAGGCCAGATAGATGGAGTTTTTATAGCTCAGCAGATAGGAGCAGACCGAGTTTGCCACATACATCAGATAGATGAGCCGCAGATGCTCGATGCCGCTGCTGTCCTTGATGAAAAAGCCCAGAAACGGCATCAGTGCAAGGCCCACGAGCAGCACCACGACCGCCACGATACGGTAGAGGAGCCGGTAAAGGTTCATCAGCTGCGCCAGCCTCTGCTCATCATTCTTCGCAGCCGGCTCATACAGGCTGTATATCATCGCCGTGCCGATGCCAAGCTCTGCAAGGTTCAGGATGCCCAGCACATCGGTGAACAGTCCGTTGACACCCAGATATGCCGCCGACAGATAGTGGATGAACACCATCCGGCTGATGAACAGCAGCACCTGATTCATGAGCTGTCCACCCACATTGACGACCATATTGATAAGGGTATACCGTGTCCGCATTTTTCTTATGTCCCTTCCTTTTCGAGTGTGGCCCGCTGCATTCGCTGCAACAGGGTCCACAGGGACCCTGTTCGTTATTCTTTATTATAATATCATCTCATTGCGGCGCTTTCAACGATTTATCCGTTTTTCAGCCTTCCGCGTCCAGAAGCTCCGTTTTCAGCCGGGCAATGAGCCGCTCCATCAGGGCCACACGGTTGAAGGGGGTCATGAGATAGAAGCCGTCGGCGTAGGGCAGCGCCTCCCGGGCCATCTGCATCGACACCTCAAGGCCCAGCGCCTCGCCCTGCTCCCGGTCGAGGCCCGCGAAGCGCTGGATGATGTCCTCCTCCACATGGATGCCGTTGATCTCGTTTTCCATAAAGATTGCGTTCCGCTGGCTGACCACGGGCATGATGCCGGCCAGAATTTTAGCCCGTTCACCCAGTGTCTGGCGGGCCTTGCGGAGATTTTCCACCGCCTGTGCCGACAGCACCGGCTGGGTCAGGAAGCCCGACATCCCGTTTTCCAGCTTTTCCACGGCCCGGCGCAGCTCCACGTCAAAGTTCCGGGCGTTGAGATTCAGCGCACCAAAGACGGTCATGGCCGAGGGCATCTCCCGGCCCTCCCCGGCCAGCGAGACGATGTACTGGGCCAGTTTGCGGGAGTTGAACTGGTAGACATTCTTCACCTCGTCCCGCTCTGCGGTGGGGATGGGGTCGCCGGTGATGGCCAGCACCTCCCGCACGCCCTCGGCGTAAAGGCCCAGCAGAAGGGCCTTGGTGGCGTTGAGGTTGCGGTCACGGCAAGTCATGTGGGGCAGAGCACACATTCCCAGTTCCCGGTATACCCGGCAGGCCACGAGGGAGGAATCCATCCGGGCCTGCGCGATGGGGCAGTCGGCGATGGTCAGCAGGTCAGCGCCTGCGGCCTGCAGCCGCCGTGCGCCGTCCAGATAGCCGCTCAGGTCGGCCACCCGGGGCGAATCCAGTTCAATGGCGATGACCTTCTCACCTGCGTTCAGCTTCCGCAGGAAAGTGTCGTCTTTTTCCACCGCCGGTGCAGTCCCGGTGGAAAGCTTCGCTGCCGGAGCGGCTTCGGTCTGCTGGGGCAGGACATCCAGCTCTGCACGCAGGGCCGCGATGTGGGCGGGCGTCGTGCCGCAGCAGCCGCCCAAAATACGGACGCCCGCAGCGGCGATCTGCCCCATCTCCCGGGCAAAATACGCGGGCTTGCCCTGATACAGCACCCGCGCCCGGGTGACCACCGGATAGCCCGCGTTGGGCATCACCGACAGGGGCAGCAGCGTCTCGCCAAGGCTCTGCACCAGTTTCTTCATCGCGCCGGGGGCCGAGACGCAGTTCAGGCCCACGGCGTCCACCACGCCGCTCTGCTCCATCCGACGCAGCAGGTCGCGGAACAGCAGACCCTCGCGGGTGTAGCCGTCCGGCAGCACCGCGAAGGACACCATGACAAAGGCGTCCGGCACGGCCACACGCAGTGCCTTTACCGCCTCCACAATGCCCACATCGGAGCTGAGCGTCTCGAACAGAAAGTTCTTTGCACCCAGTGCGGCGAACTGCTGCGCCACAAGGCCGTAAGCGCTGCTGGCCGGGGCAGCTTCGGTGTCCGGGGCCGGGCCGAGGTCAGCGAAGACGGCGGCGTCCTTCTCCGCAGCGGCATCACAGGCCAGCTTCCAGCCCGCCTCGGCCAGTTCTTCCCAGCCCGGCATCTGGGCCGCCGCCATCCGGGGCAGACCGAAGGTGTTGGTCTTGATGGCCTGCGCACCTGCGGCCAGATATTCCGCATGGACCTTCTTCACGCCCTCGGGGTCGGTGAGGTTGGCCATTTCGCAGTCCGCGCCCGGTGCCGCTTTATAATAGGTACCCATGCCGCCGTCGAACAAAAGCGGCTTGCGGGCAAGATACTCTCGGATGTCCGTCATAGAAAGGTTCTCCTTTTTTATTTTCCTTGATTTTATAAAGAAATTCAGGTATAATTTTTGTATGAAAGTGAGGTGCTTTTGGATGCCCAAGATTCGTTCCAGCGCAGACCTGCGCAACAACTACAATGAGATCTCCACCTTCTGCCACGACTACGCCGAGCCGGTGTTCATCACCAAAAATGGCAAAGGCGACCTTGCCGTGATGAGCATCGAGACCTACGAGGCCCTGACAGCCCGGTTCGATTTGTATGCGAAATTGCAGGAAGGTCTGGATGACGTGGCGGCGGGAAGAACGCGCCCGCTGGATGAGTTCATGCAGGAACTGCAAAACAGAAGGAGTCTTCGATGAACTACTTTATCGATGTTGCCGCTTCTGCTCAGCGTGACCTTGCAGATGCCTTCGACTATATCGACCTGACCTTGAAAAATCCCTCTGCTGCCGACAAGTTGGTTGCCATCGCATGGAAGAAATTCCGTTCTCTCGACACCTTCCCACAGCGTTTTTCACTTGTGAATGACCCATTTCTTTCCTCTTTGGGAATCCGGCTCATTCCAGTTCAAAACTATCTTGCATTTTATAAAGTCGACTCTTCCACCCAGACCGTCCACATCCTCCGCTTCCTGTATGGTCATAGCGACTGGCAGGCTATCCTGCGGGCGGATGTTCTTTCAACCTGAGCATTCTCCCCGGCCCTTTGCCGGGGAGAATTTTTATGCAGTCATCTTCAGTTTAATGAAGTTTGCGCACTTGTCAAGCATTTTTGCCCCGAAGCAGCCCATTTTGCTTGCGCCGAAGCCGGTTTTGTGCTATTCTATGCATATTTACAATGGTTGGGAGGAATGTATCATGCGCCACGCCGGCACACAGGAAATCGAAACGCCGCGGCTGCTTCTGCGCCGCCTTATGCCGTCGGATGCCCCGATGATGTACTCGAACTGGGCCAACGACCCGGAAGTCACCCGCTGGCTGCGCTGGACGCCGCACAAGGATGTGGCCGAGACGCAGGAGCTTCTGAGCGCATGGGCGCTGCTCTATCCCAACGAGGACTACTACCAGTGGGCCATCGTGGAAAAGGCCACCGGACAGGTGTTCGGTTCCATCAGCATCTACAACAGCCTGCTGGGAGAACCGGCACAGCGAAATGAATGGCCGGGATTCGACCTCTCCGAGGGCATCTGGGAGCCGGGCTACTGCATTGGCAGAGCATGGTGGGGCAAAGGCTGCACCACCGAGGCTCTGAACGCTCTGGTAGAATACTGGTTCAAGAATACAGACAGTAATTGGCTTGCCTGCTCCCACGCCGTGGAGAACCCCGCCAGCGGCAAAGTCATGATGAAAGCAGGCTTTGTCTACGACCACGAGGCCGTCTACCACAAATTCGACGGTACAGCGATACCCTGCAAGTGCTATGCCCTGACGCGAGAACACTATAAGGAGCAACCTCTCCGTCAGCGCTGACGCGCTGCCACCTCCCCTATTGAGGGGAGGCCTTGGCATTTCGTAGAGCTTTTTCTCTTCGCCAGAGGCTCCCCTTGGTAGGGGAGCTGTCGAGCGATAGCGAGACTGAGAGGTTGGCTCCACTAACAGAAAGGAATCATTTTGAGCGAACTTTACGATATTTTAGTCGAAACTCCCCCGACGAAGGTCATCCTTCTCGCCCTCGACCAGGGCCTGTGGGACTGCGAGCGCAGCCTTGCCGAGCTGGCTGCGCTGTGTGAGGCCAACCACATGGAGGCCGTGGCCGAAGTCACCCAGAAGCGCCAGACCCCTGAGACCGGCATCGTGCTGGGCAGCGGCAAGCTGGAAGAAGCCGCTGCTGCCGCAGCAGAGCTGGGGGCCGAGTGCGCCGTCTTCGACGGTGAGCTGACCGGCAGCCAGATCCGCAACATCTCCACGGCCCTCGGCGGCCTCGAAGTCATCGACCGCACCATGCTCATCCTCGAGATCTTCCGCAGCCGTGCCGTGACCAACGAAGGCAAGCTGCAGACCGAGCTGGCCCTCCTGCGCTACCGTCTGCCCCGCCTGCAGGGCATGGGCGAAAGCCTGAGCCGTCAGGGCGGCGGTGGTGGTGGCGGCGGCGGTGCCCGCCGTGGTGCCGGTGAAACGAAGCTCGAGCTTGACCGCCGCCACGTCCACGCCCGCATCGACGCACTGGCTGAGAAACTGGCCGAGATGGAAAAGCGCCGGGGCGAGAGCCGGAAAGCCCGCGCCAAGACCGGAATGCCGGTGGTCAGCCTCGTGGGCTACACCAATGTGGGCAAATCCAGTCTGATGAACGCCCTCTGCGGCCCCAGCGTCGCCGAAGCCGATATGCTCTTTGCCACCCTCGACCCCACCAGCCGGAAGCTCGTCCTGCCCAGCGGCATGGCCGTGCTGCTGGTGGACACCGTTGGCTTCGTCTCCCGTCTGCCCCACAATCTGGTGGAAGCATTCAAGTCCACGCTGGAAGAGGCCGCATGGTCGGACGTCATCGTGCGGGTGGCCGACGCCGGCGATGAGCAGCGGGAAGAGCAGCTGGCCGTCACCGACGAAGTGTTGGACGGCCTCGACTGCGCCGACATTCCCCGCCTGACCGTCTACAACAAGTGCGACAAGCCCGGCGCGCTGAGCTTCGACCCCGACATCCTGCTCACCAGCGCCAAGACCGGCTACGGCCTCGACAAGCTGCTGGCCAAGCTGGACGAGACCCTCAGCGACCGCGTCCACACCATCCGCATTCTCCTGCCCTACGATAAGCTGGGCCTCGCCGCCCCCATGAGGGAGCGCGGCAGCGTCCAGCTCGAGGAGTACCGCGAAGACGGCCTCTACCTCGAAGGCATCGTCAAGACCGAAGACCTCCACTGCTTCGAGGGCTATCTGGTCTGAGGACCCGCATACGAAAAGAACCGGACTCCGCGGAGTCCGGTTCTTTTGCCTTTCCAGGCATCAGCCTGCGGCAGGAGGCGCTTCCTCTGCGCCCATCAGCTGGTCGTACCGGCCGGTGAACACCCGTTCCGGCAGGGCCGCCGTCAGGGCGAGGGCGGCGGTGAACCGCTCCTCATCGGTCAGCGCTTCCTCCACCGGTGGGAAGTGCGCGAGCACTTCGTCCAGCTGCTTTTTGACCTCCCGGGCCACAAAGATGCCCCGGTCGGTGAGGTAGATCTTGCCGTAATACTCCTTGACGATCATCCCCCGCTCCATCAGCAGGTTCATCACCCGCACCACCGAGGGTTTGGTCACGCCCAGCTTCTCGGCGATGCTGCGGGAGCTGATGTCAAGATGGGTCTGCGAGACCTCATAGATCGCGAGCAGGTACCGCAGGTGTGCTGGCGTCAGTTCCATCTCGTATCACTCTCTTTTCGTTATATCACACGAACTTTTGGTTTACAAAAGGGGCGCGGGCCAAAGCCTTGACCCGCGCCCCCTTCTCCTACGCGATCGCTCAGTGGCAGCCACCGCCGCAGCTGCTGCAGTTTCCACTGCAACCGCTGTCACAGCCGCCGCTGCATCCACTGCAGCCGCCATGCTTATGAGAGTGCCAGGTGATCCAGCCTACACCGCCAAACACGATGGCTCCGACGATGATCGTCGGCAGATTGAAATTAGCAGCCAGAAACTCCATCATAACAATGCACTCCTTTCAGCGCGTTTTGAGAAGTTTTTTACTTGATCTTGGAAACGTCGATCTTGACCTCGTTGTCGTTCACATACTTGTTGGGACGGACCAGCAGGTAGATGAAGGCCACCAGGATGACAGCAGCCACGATGGTGAAGAAGTTGAAGCTCAGCTCGCCGGTGATGAGGCCGCCCAGCTGGTACACGACCAGAGCAGAGCAGTAGGCCAGTGCGCACATATAGCCGATGGCGAATGCCGTCCACTTGCCGTTGTTCATCTCACGCTTGATCGCACCCATAGCAGCGAAGCAGGGAGCGCACAGCAGGTTGAAGATCATGAATGCATAAGCGCTCAGAGCGGTGTAATCTGCCGCAACGAGGCTCCAGATCTCATCGCCGTTCTCAGACAGCTCCTCGCCGCCGAAGTGATACAGGACGCCGAAGGTACCGACGACGTTCTCCTTTGCGATCAGGCCGGAGACAGAAGCGACGGTAGCCTTCCAGTTGCCGAAGCCCAGAGGCGCGAAGATCCAAGCGACTTTGGTTGCGATAGCAGCCAGAACGGAGTTGTCCTGATCCTCCACCATGCCGAAGGCGCCGTTCTCGAAGCCGAAGCCCTGCAGGAACCACAGGACGACGGTAGCAGCCAGAATGACGGAACCAGCACGCTTGATAAAGGACCAGCCGCGCTCCCAGGTAGCACGGAAGACGTTGCCCCAGGCAGGGATATGGTATGCGGGCAGCTCCATAACAAAGGGAGCGGGGTCACCTGCAAAGAGCTTGGTCTTCTTCAGGATGATACCAGAGCAGATGATGGCAGCCATGCCGATGAAGTAAGCGGAGACAGCCACCAGAGAAGAACCGCCGAACAGAGCACCTGCGATCAGGCCGATGATGGGCATCTTAGCGCCGCAGGGGATGAAGCAGGTGGTCATGATGGTCATACGGCGGTCGCGCTCGTTCTCGATGGTACGAGAAGCCATGACGCCCGGGACGCCGCAGCCCGTGCCGACCAGCACGGGAATGAAGCTCTTGCCGGACAGGCCGAACTTACGGAAGATACGGTCCATGATGAAGGCGACACGGGACATATAGCCGATGTCCTCCAGGATGGACAGCAGGAAGAACAGGACCAGCATCTGGGGAACGAAGCCCAGGACCGCGCCGACACCGGCGACGATACCGTCCATAATCAGGCCGTACAGCCAGCCTGCCACGCCGATGCCCTCGAGGAAGCCGCCCAGAGCATCGGGAACGATCTCACCGAACAGGACGTCGTTGGTCCAGTCGGTAGCGAAGGTGCCGATGGCCAGGCCGCCATCTGCAATGGAAGTACCCATGGACAGGGAGTACATCAGGAACATGACCACTGCGAAGATGGGCAGAGCCAGCACACGGTTGGTGACGATCTGGTCGACCTTATCGGAAACGGTCAGGTGCTCGACGCGGGCCTTCTTCTTGACAGCCTTATCGACGACGCCGTTGATGTATGCGTAACGCTGGTTGGTGATGATGCTCTCGGCGTCATCGTCCATCTCAGCCTCGCAGTCCTTGATGTGCTGGTCGATGTGAGCGATCAGGTCGGAGGAGAGCTTCAGCTCATCCATGACCTTGTCGTCGCGCTCGAACAGTTTGACAGCGTACCAGCGCAGGAAGCGGTCATCGACTTTGCCCTGGATGGACTCCTCGATGTGAGCGATGGCGTGCTCAACGCTTCCGGTGAAGACGTGGGGCAGCTCGCCGCCCTTGCCAGCCTTTGCAGCAGCCATAGCAGCCTTTGCAGCAGCCTCGGTGCCTTCGCCCTTCAGTGCGCTGATCTCAACAGCCTGACAGCCCAGCTCGGCGCTCAGCTTCTTCAGGTCGATCTTATCGCCGTTCTTGCGGACGAGGTCGATCATATTGACAGCCATGACCACAGGGATGCCCAGCTCGATGAGCTGAGTGGTCAGGTACAGGTTGCGCTCGATGTTGGTGCCATCAATGATGTTCAGGATAGCATCGGGCTTCTCCTTGACCAGATAAGTACGGGAGACGACCTCTTCCAGAGTGTACGGAGACAGGGAGTAGATACCGGGCAGGTCCTGGATGATGACATCCTTCTCGCCCTTCAGCTTGCCTTCCTTCTTCTCGACGGTAACGCCGGGCCAGTTGCCGACGTACTGATTAGAGCCGGTCAGATTGTTGAACAGGGTAGTCTTACCACAGTTCGGGTTGCCGGCCAGTGCAATTTTAATGCTCATTGCAACTCCTTTCCTCTCGTTACGATCAAACGACTTCGATCATTTCGGCGTCGGCCTTGCGCACGCTCAGCTCGTAGTTGCGCACGGTCAGCTCCATCGGGTCACCCAGAGGTGCGACCTTGCGGACGTAGATCTCCACACCCTTGGTGATGCCCATGTCCATGATGCGGCGTTTGACCGGGCCTTCGCCGTGCAGGCGCGCCACGGTGGCAGTCTCGCCGACCTTAACGTCTTTCAGAGTCTTCATAAAAATCCTCCTCTACTTGTCTTTCTATTCAGAGACTATCCAGTTTCGGAGCGTCTCCCAAACAGCGTTCTGCCGCTGCTCAGCCAACCATAATGCGGTTTGCCATCGTCTTGTCGAGGGCCAGACGGCTCTCCTTGACCTGAACGATGAGGTTGCCTGCGATCTCATTGACGACAGTCACCTGACTGCCCACCACGAAACCAAGCTCTGCCAAGTGCAGACGCACTTCATCCTTGCCGGTGATCTTCTGGATGGTGACGGTATCGCCTGCTTTTGCCATAGTCAAAGGCATCATATTCGTTTCACTCCCATTCGTGCTCCCCATTCTGCGGGGAGCTTTTCGGTTCGCTTTTTTTCATCCTCGGGGATGGTCGCACCAGCCAGACGCCGCAACGCGCTGGCTCATGCCCGCGTCCCCCTCCGAAAAGCTACGGCAGTTAGTCAGTCGCAACTATCAGCATGGATAGTTTATACTTACTAACCCGCATTGTCAACCATTTTCCGGCTCAAAAAAGTTAGTTTGTATGAACAAACAAATTTTCTTCCCTTATTTCAAGAAGATTTTTACAGTTTCTATATGCTAACTTTGTTTGCACATATTTACGATTTTTCTCTTTTACACTCCCCGCAAATGACACAGCCGCCCGGTGCAGGGGGTATTCTGCAACGAGCGGCCGCGTGTCAAAAGGAGGATTCTTCCCGCCAGTGCGTGGTTTCGCTCTGGCGGGCGCCAGGATAAAAAGAGAGTATTTGGAAGAGAATGTCAAAATTCAGGGGCGTCAGGCTGCAACGGCCAGACGCTGGATGGGCGTTCCGCTGCGGAACAGACGGAGATATACTGCCGTACACTTGTTCAGTTGAGCAAAATGCTGCTGGGCGGCATTGGGGTCACCATAGGCTTTCCAGCAGCCGCAGCAGGTGAAGTTGCGGCCCGCATTTTCGATAAAGCCCACCACATCGTAAAGCGGATAGCCCAGAAATACGCCGATTTCATGGGGAAAATCGGCCTCGCAGCAGAGCCGGCGGGACAGCTGCCGCAAAAGCGGCGCGTAGTCGTCCGACTGCCCAGACAGAGTGTAGCCTTCCTTGCACAGGAAATCCCGCACCTGCGGCTGGGCCAGCACAGCGCGGAGCTTGCTCTCGCGGTAGACGTACACCAGATACCGATGGGTCCGCACACAGCCCTTGAGGACGCGGACGCAGAGGCCCTTTTCGCTCAGCTGTTCGTTCCAGCTGCGGACGCGGCGGGCAAGGTCGGCGCAGTCGCTCGTCTCGTAGCGGAAAAGTCCCGCAGGCTTTAAGCCGGCCAGCACCGGGGCGCACTGTTCGATCATGACTGTCTCAAAGTTGCGTTCCATGTCTTCGGCCTCCCTGCCCGTTTTCCACTATTGTCTCCTGCCGTGTGGTGCTTATGCAGGAGATGTGGTTAGAAAAAGCTAACCAAAATTTCAAAAAGAATGCGGCAGCCTGCCCCTCTCGAGCTTCTTCCGCTTCTAGGTTAGTCATTTCTAACGTGGCATTATCTTACCATAGGTCCGGCTCTGTGTCAACACCTTTTTGTAAAAATATTTGCTCCATTTTCTCTGCCGTGCTATACTGAGCCAAAGCTGATATAGCAATTCAACTTTTTAATGCAACAGCAACAGCGTTGAATTGCATATCGCAACTATGCTGTTTGGATGTTGCACTAATTTCTTGACTTGCGATAAAAAGGAATGGTATCCCCATGCATCTTATCTCACCCGAAGAGCTGACCTCGACCATCGCCGACCGTCTGGCCCGACAATCTGCCGTCCTCGTCGCACTGGATGGCCGCTGCGGCAGCGGCAAAACGACGCTGGCCGCACAGCTGACAGAGCGTTTTCCTCAAAGCATCACCGTCCACACCGATGACTTCTATCTCCCGCCATCCCGGCGTGTCACGGGCTGGGAGAAGATTCCCTGCGCCAACATGGACATCCAGCGCCTGCGGAATGAGGTCGTCGCTCCCGCCCGGGCAGAGCAGGCATTCTCCTACCAGGCCTACTCCTGCCGCGAATGTTCCTATCTGCCGCCGCGTCCCCTCGGCCCTGCGCCGCTGGTCATCGTGGAGGGAAGCTACAGCCATCATCCCAGCCTTGCACCCTATTATGATATAAGAATATTCGTCACCTGCTCTCCCGATGAGCAGGCCCGGCGGCTCCGCAGACGGGAGGGGGAGCGGTATTCGAATTTTGTGGAGCGGTGGATCCCGCTGGAAGAGGGGTATTTTGCAAATTACTCCATTGAGGAGAACGCGGAGATGATGGTCGTTACTGATTGACGGCATCGCGCGCCAGTGGCGCGGGGCTGGTTTTTTCTTTTGGTCAAGCGGCTTGCGCTCCGCGCGGGCCAGAGTGCTCTTGCATTAAGGCTGATTATTCTCTTTTGATGTCAAAAGAGAACCAGAAAACCACCAGCGATTTCGACGCGCTGGATCCACGAGAAAGGGGCTGCTCGCCCCTTTCAGACCCCAAAGGAGAAGTCGAAACGGAAAAAAGCTAGCCGCTTCGCTAAACGCTTTTTTCTCGTTTCTCCGATTTACGGCTTCGCCGATGGCGTTATGTCTTAGCAGAACTTTACCTCCAGCAAAAGCATGAAGTCTGCTGCGGAGCAGCAAATCGGCGGAGGCTCAAAATGCGGTTAAGAGATCTTCGTGCGAATGCACGAATCTCCAGCATTTTGAGTTGGAGCCCACCTCTCCGGGGTTACTAGGGGCGAGCAGCCCCTAGTTCGTGCCTCCCGCGCCTCGAAAGTAGCGGGCACTTTTCTGGTTCTCTTTTGGTGCGCAAAAGAGAACTCAGCTTAATGGAAGAGCGCTCTCCCCTTGTAAAAAGCCTTCAAAAAGGGTATCATAAAGAAAAAAGCAAAGGAGCCTTACTTATGCGTGCTTACGAGCGACTGCTGAAATATGCCAAAGTATACACCACCTCGGACCCCGAATCCGGCACCCATCCTTCTGCCGCACGGGAATTCGACCTCGCCCACCTGCTGGTGGAAGAGATGAAATCCATCGGCATTGAGGACGCCTTTGTGGACGAGCACTGCTACGTCTACGGCAGTATCCCCGCCACCAAGGGCTGCGAGAAGAAGCCCGCGCTGGGCCTCATCGCCCACATGGACACCGCCCCCGACGCTTCCGGCGAGAACGTCAAGCCCATCCTCCACGAGAACTACGACGGCGGCGATGTCACCCTGCCCGGCACCGGCATGGTCATGAAGACCTCCACTTTCCCCTTCCTGAAGGAGCTGAAGGGCGAGACTCTCATCACCACCGACGGCACCACCCTGCTGGGCGCTGACGATAAATCCGGCGTCGCTGAGATCCTGACCGCTGCCGAGACCCTTATCAAAAAGAAGCTGCCCCACGGCAAGCTCTGCATCGCCTTTACCCCCGATGAGGAGATCGGCGAGGGCGCTTCTCTCTTCGACATCCCGGGCTTCGGCGCAAACTTCGCCTACACCGTCGATGGCGGCGACGTGGGCGGCATCGAGTACGAGAACTTCAACGCCGCATCTGCCACTGTCACCATCCACGGCTTCTCCGTCCACCCCGGCAGCGCCAAGGACGCTATGATCAACGCCTCCAACGTGGCAATGGAGTTCCACATGGCCCTGCCCGTCATGGCCCGCCCCGAGACCACCGAGGGCTATCAGGGCTTCTACCATTTGTGCCAGATGTATGGCGACGTCACCGAGGCAAAGCTGGGCTACATCCTCCGTGACCACGACGCCAGCAAGCTGCAGTTCAAGAAGGACAACCTTCTCCACATCGCCTGCTACCTCAACGGCAAGTACGGCCCCGGCACGGTGGAAGTCGAGATCAAGGACAGCTACCGCAATATGCTGGAGAAGATCAAGCCCCACTTCCACCTTGTGGAGACGGCCCGCAAGGCCATCGAGAAGGCCGGCCTGACCCCGGAAGAGATCCCCGTCCGCGGCGGCACCGACGGCGCTGTCCTGAGCTGGAAGGGTCTGCCCTGCCCCAACCTCGGCACCGGCGGTTTCAACTTCCACGGCGTCTGCGAATGCACCACCGTCGAGCGGATGGACAAGGCCACCGAGATCCTGCTGAATATCATTGAGCTTTACTCTAAATAACTTTGCATCGTAAAAAATGGCTCCGGCATCTGCCGGAGCCATTTTTTGCTTCTTAAAACTCGATGCTCTGCGCCGCCTTGGCGATGGCTCCCAGCAGCTCCACCAGCTTGCTCTCGTCCATCCGGCTGCTGTTGTTGGCAAAGGCGTAGAAGCAGCCCTGCACGCAGAACGAGAGCAGGATGCCCCGGTTCAAATCAGCCGCGAAGGTCGGGTCGGCTTCCTCAAAGCGCTGGCGCAGCCCCTTCTCGATGCTGTTGGCAAAGATGCCCTGCCGACTGCCCGAAAAGAGGATGTTCACGGCCCGCTGGTTCTGCATGAAGGCATGGAACAGCTCCCGCGTCAGCGTCTCTGCCTGATGCAGTGCCACGCTGTCGTTGGTGCGGGGTACGCTGGCCAGGATAGACTCGATGAGCTTGTTTTCCAGTGCATTGGCCAGCGCGTAGATGTCCTCATAGTGGGCATAGAACGTCGATTTGTTGATGCAGGCCATCGCACACAAGTCTTTTATCTTGATTTTTTCCAGAGGGTTCTTCTCCCGCAGTTCCATGAAAGCCTGTTCGATGGCGCGGTCGGTACGGGCGATACGGATGTCCACAAAATCCACCTCTTCCGTGTTTTAGTTGATTATCCAACGGTTTTCGTCTTTCGTCGATGGACAAGACCCCGTGGATTTTTTACAATGAAAGCAGTACCCTTATTCTTCTTTTTTATAGAGCAGGCCCTTGGCGTCCAGTGCCGCTTCGATGCGGCGGAACGCCTCCGGCGTGGGGCAGCTCAAGGTGTGCAGATGCACACCGCCGGTCATCCGGCTCAGCAGGCACTCGGGCGTGTCCGCCGCCTGCTGGATAAAATGGTCCACGTCGTACCGGCTGGCGAGGTTGAGGTTGCCGCGCAGCTCACCGTAAAGCGGGTTCTCCACGGCCACATCCACCACGATGCCGCCCTGGTCCACCACGGTATACAGCTCCTCCCGCATCTGGTCTGCAGTGCTGTGGACACAGGCGAGGATGCCCGTATAGCCCCGCGCCGCCGGGTGGAGCTGATAACCCCGGGGCGTTGCGTCGATTTGAGTTCCCGACGCCCGCAGCAGGGCCACGTCACCCACCACGATCTGCCGCGAGACCCCCAGTTCCCCGGCCAGTACACTGGCACTCAGCGGTGCATCGGCCTCCGTCAGCCGCTCTAAGATCACTTTTCTGCGCTGCGCAGCATTCATCTTCCGCACTCCCCCTTTTTATCCTACCAGCCGCAGCAGGGTAGCGTAGTTGGAGGGCAGCTGGACTTTCAGCTTACCCCACTCCACCTGCGTCAGGATGGGTTGACTGCCCACACAGTCGGCCAGCAGGTCTTCGACACCCGAAGCCTCCACCGGCAGCTGGAACTCCATCGAAACCGGGCTGTCACCATTATTGTACACCGCCACGACAGCCTTGCCGTCCAGCACCCGGGCGTAGGCGTAGCTCTGGGTGGTCAGCGTCAGCTCCTTGAACTCGCCCCAGCTCAGCTCGGGACACTCCGCTTTCAGCCTGCCCAGTGCGGCATAGATGCTGGTGACAGGGTTCGTCTTCTCGGCGTCGGTGTAGTCGGCCAGCTCGAGGCAGGGGCGGAGCGGCCAGTCGCTGCCCCACTCTTTTTTGCCCTCGATGCCAAATTCCGAGCCATAATAGATGGACGGAATGCCCCAAAGCGTATATACTAGAAGAGCAATATGCCGGATGTGGTCGCGGTTGCGCAGTTTATTGGGCAGCCGCTCCACATCGTGGTTATCCGAGAAGTTATAGAGCCGGGTATCGTGGCAGAGGCCCTGCAGACGCCGCATGGTATGGGCGATCTCGAAATAGTTGTGGTCGTTGTGGCCGCTCCACAGACCCTTATGCAGTTCGTAGTTGGTGACGGAGTGGAGCATCTCCGGGTTTGCCCAGCGGCTGTAGTCGCCGTGGATGACCTCGCCCATCAGCCAGAACTCGGGCTTCACCTCGTTGGCAACGCGGCGCAGGCCCTTCATGAAATCGAAGTCCAGCACGTCGGCAGCGTCCAGACGGATGCCGTCAATATCGAACTCATCCACCCAGAAGCGGATGGTATCGAAATGGTAGTTCTGCACCTCGGGGTTGCGCTGGTTCAGCTTGACCAGCAGGTTGAAGCCGCCCCAGTTGCCGTAAGAGAAGCCGTCGTTGTACTCGTTGTTGCCCCAGAAATTCACGTCGCAGAACCAGTCGCGGTAGCGGGCGTTCTCACGGTGCTCCTTCAGCTCCTGAAACGCGAAGAAATCGCGGCCCACATGGTTGAACACGCCGTCCACGATGACCTTCTGGCCCCGCTCATGGCAGGCGGCGACAAATTCCTTGAACTCCTCGTTGGTGCCGAGACGCCGGTCTATCAGACGGTAGTCGATGGTGTCATAGCCGTGGGAACCGCTCTCGAACAGCGGGCCGATATAGATCGCCGTACAGCCAAGCTTTGCCGCGTGCTGAGCCCACGCATCCAGCTTTTTGAAAGCCCCGGGGACAGGCTGTCCGTCGTTTTCATGCGCGCAGCCGCACAATCCCAGAGGATAGATGTGATAGAATACCGCATTGTCATACCAAGCCATTGTCTGTACCGCTCCTGTTTTCAAAAAGTTACAGCAGAGCACTTTTCCGACAAAAGTGCATCTGTGTCATATTCAGTATAGCACATTTTCCGACAAAAGTGTGGTAAAAGTGTTGTATATTTCTCATTTTACATATTCCATCGTACATGTTCTCTGTAAAAATTGCGATAAAAGGAGTCTTTCGTATGAATCTTCCCTCCATCCCCAAATCCTTCTTCAACGGCGACTGCTTCGACGCCTACCGCATCCTCGGCGCGCACCCCTGGCAGGGTGACCACGGCGAAGAGGGCTGGCGCTTCGCGGTCTGGGCTCCCGGTGCCACGGCTGTGGAGGTCTGCGGCGGCTTTGACGGCTGGGGTGCAGGCATCCCGCTCCAGAAAGCCGACACCGGTGTGTGGAGCGGCTTTGTATCCGGGCTGTGCGAGGGGGAGCTCTACAAATACCGCATTCACGGGGCCGACGGCAGCGTGGTCATGCGGGCCGACCCCTACGCTTTCGCGTCCGAAGTCCGCCCCGCCAACGCCAGCCGCCTGACCAAACTGGACTTTTCCTTCGACGACAGCGCATGGATGGAGCGGCGGGATAAATGCCGCAATCTGCCCATGAACATCTACGAACTCCATGCCGGCAGCTGGAAGCATAAGCCCAACTCCACCCAGCCCGACGGCTCGGACGGCTGGTACGATTACGAAGAGCTGGCCCGGGAGCTCATCCCCTGGCTGCTGGAACACCACTTCACCCATGTAGAGCTTCTGCCGCTGGCAGAACACCCCTTCGACGGCAGCTGGGGCTACCAGACCACCGGCTACTTCGCCGTCACCAGCCGGTACGGCACCCCGGCCCAGTTCGCCTCCTTCGTCAACGCCTGCCACCGGATGGGCATCGGCGTCATCATGGACTTTGTCCCCGTCCACTTTGCGGCCAACGCCGACGCACTGGCCAACTTTGACGGCACCCACCTCTACGAATACGACAGCGACGTGGGCCACAGCGAGTGGGGTACCTGCAACTTCAACTACTACCGCCGGGAGGTGTGCAGCTTCCTGAACAGCGCCGCCGCCCTCTGGATGGAGGTCTACCACTGCGACGGCATCCGGATGGACGCTATCTCCCGCGCCCTCTATTGGCAGGGCGACCCTGCCCGGGGCGTCAACGAGGGCGCCGTCACCTTCCTGCGGAACCTCAACCACGGCCTGAACGATCGCTGGCCCACCGGCGTTTACATGGCCGAAGATTCCACCAACTTCCTCAAAGTCACGGCCCCCACTCGCTACGATGGCATCGGCTTCGACTACAAGTGGGACATGGGCTGGATGCACGATACGCTGGACTACTTCGCCACCCCCTTCGGCCAGCGTCCCGACGCATACGGGAAGATCATTTTCAGTATGCACTATTTCTACAACGAGCTTTACCTGCTGGCGCTGAGCCACGACGAAGTCGTCCACGGCAAAAAGACAGTCATCGACAAGCTCTGGGGCACCTACGAGGAAAAATGCGCCCAGCTGCGCACCCTCTATTTTTATATGTATGCGCACCCGGGCAAAAAGCTCAACTTCATGGGCAACGAGCTGGGGCATTTCCGGGAGTGGGACGAAAAGCGGGAGCTGGACTGGGATCTGCTCAAGTACCCCTTCCACGATGCGTTCCAGAAATATTTCGGCGCACTGAGCCGCCTTTACGCCACCCAGCCCGCCCTCTACGCGGGCGAGTATGACCCCCGCTGCTTCGAGTGGGTGGCCAGCGAGAGCCGGGACGAGGGCGTGTACGCATGGCTGCGCAAGGGTGCGGGACAGACCATCCTCTGCGTCATGAACACCCAGAACACTGCCCACAAAAAGTTCCCGCTCTACCTGAGCTTCCCCGCCGGGGCCGAAGAGCTGCTGAACACTGAGGCCCCCTGCTGGGGCGGCGCGGACAAATCGAAGTCCAAACCCCTCCACACCTCGGACGGCGGCGTCTATGGCCGGGACTACACCCTCACCGTGGACCTGCCCGCCATGGGCAGCCGGATGTTCCGGCTCACCCCCGAAGCGCCCCGCCCCGAGGCTGCACAGGCCAGCGCCCGCCGGGCCGCTGCCGCACGCCGCAAGGCAGCCCGCACCCAGAACGCCAAGGCGGATGCCGCTGCATACAACTCCAAAAAGTAATATTTGTTTCGGAATATCCCGTCTGCTGAAAACGCAGCGGGATATTCTGCGTTCTGGCGCAGTCTGCGGCTGGACAAGCCTTGACGGAGCCGTTATACTGTTAGATGGAAAGTTGTGTTTTGCATTTTCCGGAAGTTAAATGAAAGGAATCATCCTTCTATGCCATCTGCTGCTGTTCGCCGGCTCTCGCCTCTGCAATGGGCGGGGGTCGGTCTGGGCGGCTGTGCGGTGCTGCTGGCTCTTCTGGGGCTGCTTGCACCGGCCAGCGCCTTCTTTTTCCCGCTGCTCAGTCTCTGGGCCAGCGTGGGGCTCTTTGTTCTGGCCCTCTGCGTTCTCCGTGTGGCAGGCGCAGAGCTGGACTTCTTCCACAAAGCCGTCGTCTTCGGCATCTGGGCTGTGGCTGTCGTCTATTTTTACTGGACATTATCGAGCCGGAGCTTTGTATACGTCTGGGATTACGCCAACTACCTGCTCAAGCAGTACGACGCCGAAGCCGCCTTTGCCCAGAGTGCAGGCGCGGGCCTCGCATACATCTTCGGCTCCATGGCCGACGACTACACCAATTTCATCACCCTCTTCACCGAGTTCCCATTCTGCCTCACGAGCCACACCGGCGACGCCTATTCCTTCAGTCAGGTGTTCTGCATCCTGCCGACCCTGCTGGTGCTGCTGGCGGGCCTCGTCGTCAAGGTCGGGCAGATCCTGAATGTGAAGAACCGGACGTACTATTTCCTCTTCGGGATGACGCTCACGGCGGCTTATCCCTTCCTGCGGATGAGCGCGGTGCTGGCCCAGCCGGACTGGTTCGGACTCATCTTCGCGTTTGCGATTCTTCTACTGACGCTGGATCTCCGATTCGACAAGCTGGAGCCGGTGCGGTTCGGCCTCATCTTCCTGGCCACTGCCGCCATCATCCTCGCCCGCCGGTGGTTCCTCTACTTTGTGGTGGGCTACTACTTCGCCTACGCGCTGCTGCTCATCGCGGGCTGTGTGCGGTTGGCGAAGGGCGGCGAAAAAAACGCCGCCCTTGTTCGAATCAAAAACCTCGTCCTCTTCGGCCTTGCGTCCGTCGTGGCGATGGTCATCCTGCTCTGGCCGATGGTGTCCCACATCCTCGCCTACAACTACGCAGGCCGCTACTCCTATTATAACGGCGGCGGTCTGGCCCTCGAGGCGTTCTATCACATCGGCCGGATGGGCCTGTTCAACATTCTCCTCATGGTGCTGGGTCTCGCCTTTGCGGCGAAGCACAGAGCGCCCTCTCTGCCCTGTCTCGCCGGGTGTGAGCTGGTGGTGAGCATCCTGCTCTTCACCCGAGTGCAGAACACCGGCTCGCATCAGTTTCTGCTCTTCCTGCCGGGATACTTCATTCTCTTTCTGCTGGGTGCCGCCGCGCTGGCCGAGGGCATCACGCGCCGCCGGAACCTCAAGCTGGGCTGCTGGGCCTTCGTGCTGGTGCTGTCCATGTCAGTGCGGTGTTCGCCGCTGACTACGCTGGCCATGCCGGGTTTCGTCATCGAGCATTTCCCGATTCAAATTCCGGCCACCCAGTATTTCATCTCGCTGGACAAGCTCATCTACGATAGGAAGGACATCGGCCAGATACAGGCCATCGCCGACTGGATCAACACCCACTGCGATGAGGGGGAGCTGTGCTACATGATCCCCCACGATATGCTCTACAACCCCGACCACTTCAAGAACTGCCGCCTGCCGGACGCCCCCATCAACGACAAGCTGGCCTTTGGCTTCTCGGTCCCCGGCACCCATAACTTCCCCATGCAGTTCTTTGAGGCCAAATACGTTATCACCTGCGAGCCCTTCCCCCAGACTTACGTCGGCAGCGGCGAGATGTCCATCAAGTTCAACGACCGTTTTCTGGCGGTGCGGGACCAGTATTTCACCTTTGAAAAAAGCTTTGACATGGGCAACGGCACCACCTTTACCATCTGGAAGCGCACCGCTGCCCCCACCCGGGAGGAAGTGGAGTATTATCTGAGCGCTTTCGCTGAGGAAGACGCCCAGTACCCTGAAATGTTCTCCCAGGTGGCCGAAGCCTGGCTCGCCTCTCACGGGCTGTGAACTTGCCCTTTCTGCCGAAAACGTGTATAATTCGATTGATTGCTATAAAACCTGCAGCGCCGCCCGCCGGCCTGCTTACGTCATAAGGAGTACGCCACTATGGATAAGAAGAACACGCCTGAAGTGAAGCTGGGCCAGTACAAGGGCCTGGCTGTCACCCGTCACGTCCGCCCCGTCACCGACAAGACCGTGGACATCGAGCTTGTCCACCAGGCCCGGATGCACGCCGTCTACCACCCCACCACCGAACCTGCCAAGCGCGGCTTCCGCGCCCTGCTGGACTTTGCCGGCTACATGGATGGCAAGGAGATCCCCGACAGCCGGATGGAGAAGGTCATGGTCGTGCTGGGCGACGGCAAGCTGATGCCCGCCGCCGAGCAGGCCATCTACGGCCACCGTGCCGGCGAGGTGTTCCGCTTCGACTTTACTTACCCGCAGGACTTCCGTCTGCCGGAGCTGTCCGGCAAGACCGCACAGTTCGAGATCGAGCTCCGCTCTCTGGCCGAGAAAGTCACGCCCGCACCGGATGAGGCTTTCGCCAAGAGTCTGGGCTTCGACTCCCTCGATGCGCTGAAGGCTGACCTTCGCGCCAAAAAGCAGAAGATCCACGAGGAAGGGGCTGATCGCGCCGCCGGAAAGCAGCTGCTGGACATGGCCGGTGCCAACATGACCGTGGACCTGCCCGCCGAAATTCTCGACCGCACCGCCCAGAACGAAATGAAGCTGCTGAAAGAGCGCCTCTCCCGCAGCGGCATCACCCTCGAGCAGCACTGCAAGAACAGCCGCACCACCCCGGAAGCCCTCGAGAAGGACTACCGCGCACAGGCCGAGAGCCGCATCCGCTTCGTGCTGGCAGCCCGTGCCATCGCCGAGGCAGAGAACATCGTCGTCCACCCCGAGGAAGTCAACGCCGAGTACCGCCGCCTGTCCCAGCTGCAGGACACCCCCGAGGCGGAGATCCGGAAAGCCCTGCCCGAGGATACCATCGCCGCCGCGCTGGCCGCAAAGAAAGTGCAGCGCTTCCTGCTGGACAACGCACAGGTCACCACCGTGACCGATGCCCCCGAAAAGGAGTGATACCGCTATGGGTCTGTTTACCCGTTATGCAATGGACGCCCTGATGAAGACCTCCCACCCCGAGGTCATCCGCCGTCAGTGCTGGAATCTCCACCCCCACCGCACCCCCTGCACGGCCTGCAAGGACATCTGCCCCTACGGCGATGCCATCTTCACCCGCCCCAACCTTGTTAAAGACTGGGACCCCTGCACCGACTGCGGCCTCTGCGTGTCCGCCTGCCGCTCGGGCTGCATCGTCCCTTCGCCGGAGCAGGTACAGCGGGACACCTCGCTGGCTGATACCGACAACGACACCCTCTGGCTGGGCTGCGAGAAAAGCACCCGCAAGAACACCGCCGTCCGCACCTGCATCGCCTCCTTCTCGTGGGAAGCGCTGGCCTATCTGGCTCTGAACAAGAAGCTGGTCCTCGACCTGACTCCCTGCGGTGAGTGCGAGAACGACGTCTGCGCCGCCCAGCTCCGAAAGGAGCTGACCCGTCTGGTGGAGTTCCTCGGCCCCCAGCTCTTCGAGAGCCGGGTCACGCTGGCCTATGAGCAGGACGAAGCGCCCTACCATGTGCAGGAGCTGAGCCGCCGGGAGATGTTCTCCCACATGACCGAGGGCTCCCGCGCCGGCACCAAGAAGCTGCTGCAGATGCTGCCCGGCCTGCGCAGCGAGGAGGACAGCGCCGCCGACTTCCGCCTCATGCTCCACCAGCGGACAAAGCAGCTCAAGGCTGCTTCCGAGACGCCGCTGCGCTACGGCTGGTATCTGCCGAACTTCACCCAGAAGTGCTTCGGCTGCGGCAAGTGCGAGAAAGCCTGCCGCTCCGGCGCACTCAAGCTCGAGGATATGCCCGACGGCCAGACCCGCGTGGTCATCACGCCCTGGAAGTGCAGCGAGTGCGGCGTCTGCGTCGCGGCCTGCTCCAACAGCGGCATCGACGGCATGAAGCTCCGCCAGCTCACCACCCTCGGCCCGGTGAGCGTCTACAAATGCAGCAAGACCCTCTGTGCCGACTGCGGCAAGCCCATCGCGCCGAACAGCTCCGAGGGCATCTGCTCGGTCTGCCGCATCAAGCGCCGCACCAAGCAGCGTCAGGAGGAGGCCGCAGCCCGCGCCAAGGAGCGGATCGCCGAGCGCGAGGCCCGCAAGGCAGCGGAGGAAGCTGCAAAGGCCGCTGCCGCAGAGCTGGCCGCTGAAAATGCCGCAAATGCTTCCGGTGCCGCCGCAGCCGAAACGGCAGCGGTTCCCGTCTCTGCCGCACCTGCCGCTGCGGCGGCAACAGCTGTTTCTGTTGCAGAAACAGCATCTGCACCCGAAAAGGATTGACGCGGCCGCAAATCAATGCTATACTCAGTCATGACCACACTGTTTGGTGGCCGGGACTGTTACAAAGGAGTAACGGATGGATTTCCGTTGCTCTTTTTTCATAAAAAACGGTCCATTTGTCCGTTGCCGGGAAACAGCGGACACCGCACAACGCGATGCTGTCCTTTGTACAGCAAAAACAAGAAAAGAGGGAATTTATGATGAACACTTCCATCTCCCGCCGTCAGTTCCTGAAGGCCAGCGGCCTGGCAGCCGCCGGTGCCTGCGCAGCCGGCCTGCTGACTGGCTGCGGCGGCTCTTCCTCCGGCAGCGCTTCCGGCGCAGCCTCTTCCGGTTCCGGCTCCAGCTACACCATCCTGTACGACAGCCAGCCCGCTACCCTGAACTACCTGACCACCGGCACTGACCTTGAGATGGTCGTGGGCGCAAACTGCGTGGATACGCTGGTCGAGTACGACAACAAGGGCGTCATGCGCGAAGGCCTGGCCACCAGCTGGGACTGGGATGCCGACGCCCTGACCTGGACGTTCCATCTGCGTGAGGAGAACTGGGTGGACTGCAACGGTGAGGTCGTGGCCCCCGTCACCGCACAGGACTTCGTGGACGCTCTGAAGTACGTCCTGACCCCGGACTACGCCGCCTCCAACGTGGGCCTTGTCACCGCTTACATCGCAGGCGCTGACGACTACTACAACTACCACGTCTATCTGAACAACGCCAACACCGGCGTCGTGGACGATGACGGCACCACCTACACCGTGGACGGCAGCGGCGTCGTCACCGTAACTGCCCCCGACTCTGACCCCGCCACCTACGCACCGGTGGACTTCGACGCCGTGGGTGTCACCGCTGTGGATGACCACACCCTGACCTACACCCTGACCTACGACTTCCCGGGCTTCCTGAGCCTGCTGTGCTATCTGCCCTACGAGCCCGCTTACGGCCCGCTGCTGGAAGAGACCGGCGACCAGTTCGCTACCAGCGCAGAGACCACCTACAGTTGCGGTGCCTTCTATCTGGCCGCCTACGAGTCTCTGGAGACCTGGGTCATGAAGAAGAACCCCGAGAACTACGACGCTGACAACGTCTTCATCGACACCATCAGCCGCATCTACAACGCCGAGGCCAGCGTCAACGGCCCCGAGATGATCAAGCGCGGCGAGATCGACGAGGCCACCATCGGCTCCGACATCCTCGACAGCTGGCTGTCCGACGACACCACCAAGGACATGGTGTCCATGGACCGCCCCAACACCAACTACACCTACTTCTATATGTTCAACTTCATGCCCTTCTCCCACGAGTTCTCCAACTGGAGCGTGGAGGGCATGGACGCTGAGTATGAGCCGGAGAACTGGGCCAAGGCCATCAACAACACCAACTTCCGCAAGTCCTTCCTCTACGGCATCAACAACTCCGTCACGCTGGCCGTCAAGGCACCCGAGGGCTACGACAACTACAAGCTGAACACCATCACGCCCCCCAGCTTCTGTGCCAACGCTGACGGCGTGGACTACCTCAAGTGCGGCGACCTGGCCAACATCACCGAGTTCTTCGACGAGGCCAAGGCCAAGGAGTACCGCGACGCTGCCATCCCGGAGCTGACCGCTGCTGGTGTGACCTTCCCCATCAAGGTGCAGATGCCCTACAATCCCTCTTCCACCGACTGGGACAAGCAGTGCCAGGTGTTCAAGCAGCAGCTCGAGGGTGTGCTGAACGACGGTTTCGATTTCATCGACATCATCATCACTGCCGGCCCCTCCGACAGCTTCCTGTCCAGCGTCCGCCGCAACGGCAAGTTCGCTTTCCTGCAGTGCAACTGGGGCGCTGACTACTCCGACCCCCAGACCGAGACCGACCCCTTCTATCAGGCCGAGGGCGCACGCGGCAGCCGCTACGCCTTCCTGCGCACCGGCGTCGAGGACGGCTTCATCACCGGCGACACCGCTGACGCCGTCATGAACTACATGAAGGCCATCGAAGCCGCTGTGGAGATCACCGATGACATCAACGCCCGCTACGATGCCTTCGCCAACGCCGAGGCTTCCCTCATCAACAATGCCCTCGTCGTCCCCATGGGCATGAGCATCCCGCCCTACATTGCCACCCGTCTGAACTACTGGGAGGGCCAGTACGCTTCCACCGGCTTCTCCAACAAGCGCCTGAAGGGCATCCACGTCCTCGACCACTACATCTCCATGAGCGAGTACGAGGCCAACCGCGACGCCCGCTAAGACTTTTTGAGTCGGTCTGCTCCAAAGCTCTCCGTTTTCCCACGGGAAAGCGGAGAGCTTTTCGTTTCTGAAGCTTCTTACATGAATTTTTGTAACGAACTTTGCTAAATCACTTTCCAAAAGTGGTTTTTTGTTGTATTCTATTCCTATCCGACATTCATTTTATAAAAGAGAGGGGTGCGCACAGATATGCTCAAATATCTGGCGAAACGCATCGGGCGCTCGATACTGACCCTGTTTATTATCGTCACGCTCGTTTTCTGCCTTTTGCGGCTGATGCCGGTGGAAGGCTATTTTGCTAACTACGAAAAAATGACCGAGGCCCAGATACAGGCCGGCTTACAGTCCATGGGCCTGCTGGACCCGCTGCCGGTGCAGATCGGCCGCTTCTGGGTCAATATGCTCCACGGCGACCTCGGCGTGAGCCATATCTATAAGGTCAACGCCTCCGTCACCAGCATCCTCGCTAAGAAGCTGCCCATCTCCATCCAGATGGGCGTGTACGCCATGCTGCTGAGCCTTGTCATCGGCATCCCGATGGGCCTGTTCATGGGCCGCTTCAAGAGCCGCTGGCCCGATAAGATTGGCACGGCCATCATCGTCCTCATCCAGGCTGTGCCTGCGGCAGTGTATTATCTGTACATCCAGATGTACGGCACCACCGCGCTGAACGTGGGCCTGCTCTTCGACGCTTCCAACTGGAAATACTGGGTGCTGCCCGTCTGCTCCATGAGTCTGGGCAACGTGGCGTTCTACGCCATGTGGCTGCGCCGGTACATGGTGGACGAGAGCAACAAGGACTATGTCCGCCTTGCCCGTGCCAAGGGCGTGAGTGAAAACAACATCGCCCTGCGCCACATCTTCCGCAACGCAATGGTGCCGCTGGTGCAGTATATTCCCTCCGCCTTTCTGAACACTGTGGTCGGCTCTATCTACATCGAAAGCCTCTACAGCATCCCGGGCATGGGCGGCCTGCTGGTCACCTGTGTCCAGCGCCACGACAACACGATGGTGCAGGGCATCGTTCTGCTCTACGCCTGCGTGGGCATCATCGGCCTGATTCTGGGCGACCTGCTCATGGTGCTCATTGACCCCCGCATCAGCTTTGGCAAGAAAGAAGGTGGCCGATAATGCTTTTCCGTATGAAAGATGAAAAAGCACACCAGCTCGAGGCAGAGCTGGATAAGTTACAGGCGGACGGCCCCGCCGCATGGGCAAAGCTGCCCGAAGAAGAGCTGTTCACCCCCGCCGGGTTCAGCGAAGAGCGGGCCGAGGCCACGTCCTACTCCAACTACAGCTACTGGGGCAGCACCTTCCGCGCCTTCTTCAAGAACCGCGTGGCCGTGCTGCTGCTCGTCGCCCTCATCGCCGTGGTGGCGTTTGCATTTTTGCAGCCCTACCTGCCCGGTCAGGTAGACCCCAACCTCTGCGCCGTGGACCCCGTCACCGGCATCCAGTACCGCAACATCGCCCCCGGTGAAAAGGGCTTCATCTGGGGTTCCAACGCCATCGGCCAGGACCTCTGGGCCCGCATCTGGGCCGGCGCCCGCACCAGCCTGACCATTGCTTTCTTCGTGGCTCTCATCGAGGCCGTGGTGGGCATCACGGTGGGTGTGCTCTGGGGCTATGTCCGTCAGCTGGACTTCTTCTTCACCGAGCTGTACAACATCTGCGACAATGTGCCTTCCACCATCATCCTGATCCTTATTTCCTACGTCGCCAGCCCCAGCGTCCAGACGCTGATTCTGGGCATGTCCATCACGGGCTGGATCGCCATGGCGCGTTTTATCCGCAACCAGATCCTCATCATCCGTGACCGTGACTACAACGTGGCATCCCGCTGCATCGGCACCCCCACCTCCCGCATCGTGGTGCGCAACCTGCTGCCCTACCTCGTGTCAGTCATCATGCTCCGCATGGCCCTGACCATCCCCGCCGCCATCGGCAGCGAGGTCTTTATCACCTACATCGGCCTCGGCCTCTCTGTCGAGGTGCCTTCTCTGGGCAACCTCATCAACGATGGCCGCAAGGTCATGATGCAGGCCGGCCTGCGCTATCAGCTGCTCTACCCCACCATCATCCTCAGCTTCGTCACCATCGCGTTCTATCTCATCGGCAACGCCTTCTCCGACGCAGCCGACCCGAAGAACCATCTGCAGTAAGGAGGCACAGGGATGAAAAAGAACGAACTGATCCTCTCGGTGCGGGATCTCAACATCAAATTCAATCTGCGTGGAAAGATCCTCCACGCCATCCGCGGCATCGACCTCGACGTCTACCACGGCGAGGTCCTCGCCATCGTGGGCGAGTCCGGCTCGGGCAAGAGCGTGTTCACCAAGTCCTTCATGGGCCTGCTGGACTCCAACGGCTCCATCACTTCCGGCACCATCGACTACTTCGGTGCCGACGACCACCAGCCCATCCGGCTCTCCGAGTTGAAAAAGGAGAAGGACTGGCTGAAAGTCCGCGGCCACGAGATCGCCATGATCATGCAGGACCCCATGACCAGCCTGAACCCCCTGAAGACCATCGGCGACCAGATCATGGAGGCCGTGGAGCTCCATCAGGGCCTCAAGGGCGCTGCCGCCAGGGAGAAGACCCTCGAGTACCTGCGGGATGTCGGCATCGCCGACCCGGAAGTGCGCTTCAAGCAGTATCCCCACGAGTTCTCGGGCGGTATGCGCCAGCGCGTCGTCATCGCCATCGCTGTGGCCTGCAATCCGCAGATCCTTATCTGCGATGAGCCCACGACGGCTCTGGACGTGACCATTCAGGCCCAGATCCTCGAGCTGCTGAAGGAGATGCGGGTCAAATATAACCTCACCATCATCCTCATCACCCATGACCTCGGCGTCGTGGCCAACATCGCTGACCGTGTGGCCGTCATGTATGCCGGCGACATCGTGGAGATCGGCACTTCGGACGAAATTTACTACGACCCCCGCCACCCCTACACCTGGGCGCTGCTGTCCAGTATGCCCCAGATGGGCGTGAAGGGCGAAGACCTGTTCAACATCCAGGGTACGCCTCCGAACCTCTTCACGGAAATTCACGGCGACGCTTTCGCGCCCCGCAACCCTTTGGCGTTGAAGATCGACTTCGTCAAGCGTCCCCCTTATTTTGATGTCAGCACGACCCACCGGGCCAAGACGTGGCTTCTCGACCCCCGCGCACCCAAGATAGAACCGCCCGCCGCTGTGCGGATGCTGCAAGAGGAGGGCAAATAACATGGCAGACGAACGCGAAGTTCTGGTCGAGGTAAAAAACCTCGAAGTGACCTACGGCTCCGGCCGCAAGGCTTACAAGGCCGTCAAGAACGCAAACTTCACCATCTATAAGGGCGAGACCTTCGGTCTGGTGGGCGAGTCCGGCTCGGGCAAGACCACCATCGGCCGGGCCATCATGCGCATCCTGCCCACCTCCGGCGGTCAGGTGTTCTACAAGGGCCAGCAGATCAACGGCAAAATTTCCCACGCGCTGGACAGGCAGGTCATCAAGGAGATCCAGATGATCTTCCAAGACCCCCAATCCTCCCTGAACGAGCGCGCCAAGGTGAGCTACATCGTGGGCGAGGGCCTGATGAACGTCCGGCCCGACCTCTCCGCCGCCGAGCGGGACGAAAAAGTCCGTCAGGCGCTGCTGGATGTGGGCCTGCTGCCCGAGTTTGCGTCCCGCTTCCCCCACGAGTTCTCGGGCGGCCAGCGCCAGCGCATCGGCATCGCCCGGGCTCTCATCGTGGAGCCGGAATTCATCATCGCCGACGAGCCCATCTCGGCACTGGATATGTCCATCCGCGCCCAGGTCCTGAACCTTCTGCGCCATCTGCAGAAAGAGCGCGGCATCACCTACCTCTTCATCGCCCATGACCTCTCCGTCATGCGCTACATCTCCGACCGCATCGCCGTCATCCACAAGGGCGACATCGTGGAGCTGGCCGACGCCGAAGAGCTTGTGACTCACGCCATCCACCCCTATACCCGCAGCCTGCTGTCGGCCATTCCCATGCCCAGCCCCCGCCGCGAGCGGCAGAAAAAGCTGCTGGTCTATGACCCCTCCATGCATGACTACTCTACGGAGGCTCCCCAGTGGCGGGAGCTTCGGCCCCGTCACTGGGTGCTCTGCAGCGCCTCCGAGGCTGAAGACTGGTGCCGGGAATCGTAAACTTTTTCTTGCGTTTTTCTCATTGTGGCCTCTCTGTTTATTGACTTTTGTTCTCTGCTCTACTACAATAACAGGAGTGGCTTTGTAACAAAACGAAACAAAACATTGGCCCCCGCGCGGGTCTACAAACATAAAGGAATGAGAAATTGATGACGACGCAGAATCCTGTTTACGCATCCCAGGCCAAACCCTGGCTCAAATACTACGCTCAGAAGTACATCGACCAGACCCTGCCCACCCTTTCGGCATTCGATTTTGTCTGCCATCGGAACCAGAACCATCTGAACGATACGGCACTGGACTACTATGGCCGGAAGTTCACCTACGCCGACCTCATCGTCAATGTCAAAAAGACTGCTGCCGCCCTGCGGGGCGTCGGGGTCAAAAAGGGCGACATCGTGACGGTGGTCAGCGTCATGACCCCTGAGGTCATCGCTCTGTTCTACGCCGCTGACATGGTCGGCGCCACTCTGAACCTTGTGGACCCCCGCTACAGCGTCGAGGGCATCCATGAGTATATCGAGGAGGTGGATTCCCACCTTCTCATCTGCCTGAACGTCGTGTACGAGCGCTGCCGTCAGGCCGCAAAGCGCACCAACGTGGAAAAGGTCATCGTCCTCTCTCCGGCCGACTCTCTGCCCCCGGTGATGGCCGTAGGCTACAAGCTGACCACCCCCGACAAGAACAAATATGCCTCCAACGTCATCCGCTGGAAGCAGTTCATCAAGGGCGGCGAGGGCCAGAGCACCGCTGCGGAGCCCTATGACCCCGACCACGCCTGCGTCGTCGTCCACACCGGCGGCACTACCGGCTCCCCTAAAGGCGTCATGCTCACCGACAACTGCTTCAACGCTCTGGCGCAGCAGTTCCGCGCCTACGACAAGCTGTTCCACCGGGGCCAGAAGCTCATGAACATCATGCCCCCCTTCATCGCCTACGGCTATGCCTGCGGCGTCCATCTGCCGCTGGTGCTGGGCTTCACGGTCATCATCATCCCCAACCTCGACCCGGCCAAGCTGGGCAGCCTGGTGCTGAAGTACAAGCCCGAGCATATGTTCGGCGTGCCGGCCCACTATCAGCAGCTGGCCGCAGACCCCAAGCTGCGGGATAAGGACCTCTCCTTCATTCTGAACTACGCCGCCGGCGGCGATGCCATCGCCCGGGGCGCAGAGCAGACCGTCAACGACTTCCTCGCCGCCCATGGCGTCCGCTACCCGATGGCAAAGGGCTACGGCATGACCGAGGTGTCCTCTGCCGCTACCGTGGCTGCCGGCGCAGACAACAAGCCCGGCAGCGTCGGCATCCCGATGGTCAACACCATCATCGCCGCCTTTGAGCCGGGTACTGACAGGGAACTGCCCATCGGTGAGCGCGGCGAGCTGTGCATCTCCGGCCCCACCACCATGAAGGGCTACTACAATAAGGCTGACGAGACGGCCATGATCCTTCGCCGCCACCCGGATGGCCGCATCTGGGTCCACACCGGCGACATCGGCTATCTGGACGAGGACGGCTTCGTTTACCTCGACTCCCGCATCAAGCGTCTCATCATCCGCCACGACGGCTTCAAAGTCTTCCCCTCCATGATAGAGAATGTCGTCAGCCGCCACCCCGCTGTGCATCAGTGCTCTGTGGTGGGCTGCACCGACAAGGACCATGTGCAGGGCCGTCTGCCCTTCGTCTACATCGTGCTCAAGGCCGACACCACCGCCAAGAAAAAGCAGGTGATACGGGAGCTGGAGCGGATGTGCGCTGAGGAGCTGCCCGAATACGTCCAGCCCGTGGCCTACAAGTTTATTTCCAGTATGCCCATGACCCCTGTGGGCAAGGTCGATTACCGTCAGCTCGAAGCTGACATCTCCCCCCGCGACTATTGATTTCCATGAAAGGACTCTTCTGCCATGAACAAGCGTTTTGCAAGTCTGGCGGTCTCTGCCCTGCTGCTCGTCTCCCTGCTCAGCGTCCCCGCGCTGGCCGAGGGGACCGAGGCCGCTGCGGACACCGTCAGCGATGATCATGTCATCGTCACCCTGAACCCGGAGGCTGCCCTGCAGCCCGAGACTCCGGCGGAAGCCGCGGCTTCTGCCACCGAGACGGCTCAGGCTGACCCTGCCCCTTCTGCGGACGACGCAGAGGAGGCAGAGGCTGAGGTCAAGGCTGATGACACCGCCAAGGAGGCCAAGGCCGACATTGAGACTGCAGCTGTTGCTTCCGACAACAAAGAGGAAGACAAGGACGAGCAGCTCACCTATGTCGCACTGGGCGACAGCATCGTGGCCGGCGTCGGCCTGGCCGATGTCCAGTACAGTGCGCGTTCCGGCTACAGCGTCGATATGACTCCCAACTTTCAGGGCTACTCTCCCAACTGCTATGTCGGCAAGGTGGCTGCAGCTCTCGGCCTCGACCGTGACCACGCCATCAACCTCGGCCTGCCGGCCCTGACGGCTCCCGACCTCGCGGACATGATCCGGTACGGCAAGATGCCCCAGATGAACATGGCGTCCGGCTGCGAGTACAACTACCCTGAGTTCCAGGACTACATCCGCAAGGCCGACGTCGTCTCCGTCCAGATCGGCTCCAACGACGCCTTCGTCCCCTGCATCGTGGCTCTGGGCAACGCCACCAACTGGAAGAGCGAGAAGCTGGCCGCTACCATTCTGGCCGGCGACCTGCGCAATGAAGGTTCCGGCTCCACCATGTCCGCCATCTACCGCAGCATCAAGGCGATGGACCTGACCAAAGCCGAGAGGGACGCCACCTGGAATCTGCTCTTCTCCGGCATGAGCAAGATCTGCGACGAGACTTACCCCAAGACCACCGCAGCCCTCATCTCCATCGTGCAGGAGATCCGCAATCTCAACCCGGATGCCCAGATCATCCTCGTGGGCTACACCAACCCTGTACCGCTCATCCCCTGCTGGCGCAGCTACTTCAACAAGCTGAACAAGTTTGAGAAGCAGATCGCCAAGACTTATAACTTGACTTATGTGGCCATCCCCAACACGGAGACCACCCTCGACGTGCATCCCACCATCAAGGGCCACCAGTACATCGCCAACAAGCTCGTGAACGCCATCGAGAATCCGTAATCAACAAATACAGCAAAGCCCCCGTTTCCAGCTGGAAGCGGGGGCTTTTTCCTACAATACGTTATGCGGCCAGAGCCTTTTTGATGTTTTCAAAGACGGTGTCGCTGTCCTCACAGCAGACCATGACCACCTCGCCGGTGGGGACAGTCGCCACGCGGGCGGCAGAAGCGATCTGGTACTGGTCTTCGAGGTAATGCTCCATGGACTTCTGCTGGCTCTGGACATAGGCATCCATCGCATCCACCACGTCCTGCGTCTTGCCCTCGGCGGGCTTGACGATGGCCACGCCGTAGACGCTGACCATCATGCCGGACACTGAGGCGGCGAAGTCGTCGTACATATCGTCCTCGAGGCCCAGCAGAGGCATCATCATGTTGGCCACCTCATCGGAGAGCTGGTCGGCCTCATACTCGGCGCTGTAGCCGTACTGGGCCGTGAACTTGCCATCCTCGCCTTTGGTGAATATCATCTCATACTTGTTGTCCTCGTCGCTGCGGGCGTCGTGGAGGATCTGGGTGTAATCTTTCTTCGCGGCAGAAGACGCGCTGCCGGAGCTGCCCGACGCGCCGCAGCCCACCAGAGCCAGCAGCATGACGCCGGCCATCAGACAAGCAATGATACGTTTCATATTCAATTTATCCTTTCGTTCGCAGGGTGAGGTTTTCGGTGTGCAGTGATAGTATTTGATGTTTTATCCCTGCTATTCGGTAAACGACCCACGGCGGGCGAAAATTGCACCCACAAGTGTAACAGTTCTATGAACGCTTACAGCATCATGGCCTCAAGGTCACCGTGATTGACGGGCGTCGAGAGGATGATCTGGGTGCTGGTGGTACCCAGCTTCTGGAACTGTAAGATAAGATGCTCCAGCTGGGGCATACTGCCGCAGCTCACCTTGATGAGGAAGGTGTAAGCTCCCGTGACGTGGTAGCACTGCAGCACCTCTTTGCTGTTCTTCATCAGCTCCACCAGCTCGTCCCGCTGGGATGGGGCCACCGAGAGGCTGATGAGAGCATCCACATAGACCCGGTCAGACGGGCGGTTGAGCATCACGGTATAGCCGCTGATGATGCCGTCCGTTTCCAGCTTGTGGATGCGGCTGGAGACAGCGGGACTGGTCAGCGCCACCTTTTCGGCGATCTCCTTCACCGGCATACGGGCGTTCTTTGCGAGGAGGGCGAGAATCTTGCGGTCCAAATCGTCCATAGGAAAAGTACTCCTTTTGAAATATGTTACATTACATAAATTTTTTTGAAAGTAAAGTTTTATTGTTGTAGCAATAGCACAAACTGTGCAAAAATCAGTTTTCGTTTTGCCGTCTTTAATTATATAAAGTTTTTGTCAAAAAGTAAAGTGCTAAATTAAAGCGAAACCAAATTTTTGCATTTGACAAGAAAACAAATTCGGGTATAATACATACTGCAAGGCAGCGTCACTGAAGTTTTGATGTACCGCCGGGGATCCCGGTGTTCGGGTACGATATGCTGCCGACTGATCACGCGATTCACCACTTTATATACTTTCCCACCCCTCTATACACAAAAACCCGCTGCCAGGCGGGTTTTTGTGTTTTATACAGGTTTTTATGGCTCTGCCAAGGCTCTCCCCTTGGGAGAGCCTTTTTAACTGTATCTTACACGCCAAAGGCCCCCATCTGGCAGATGCCGGATGGGGGCCTTTGGCTGTTTATACTTGAAAAGGGAGCGAATAGCCTGATTATTCTTCGGTGCGGGTCTTCTTGAGCAGGCTCAGGATGACCGCACCCACGACGCTGCCGACCGCCAGAGCCACACAGTACATCACGGCATGGTCAACGACCGGGAAGACGAAGATGCCGCCGTGAGGGGCGCGGAGAGCGCAGCCAAAGGTCATGGACAGCGCACCGGAGAGGGCTGCACCGATGACACAGCTGGGCAGGACGCGCAGCGGGTCAGCCGCTGCGTAAGGGATAGCGCCCTCGGTGACGAAGCAGAGGCCCATGATGTAGTTGACGATGCCGTTGCGGCGCTCGTCGGGAGTCCACTTCTTGGGGCAGAAAGTGGTGGAGAGGGCGATGGCGATGGGAGGCACCATGCCGCCCACCATGACAGCGGCCATGACCTCATAGTTGCCGGAGGCGAGGGCTGCGGTGCCGAAGACGTAAGCCGCCTTGTTAAAGGGGCCGCCCATGTCGATGCTCATCATACCGGCCACGATAGCACCCAGCAGGACCTTGGAGGTACCGCCCATGGCATTCAGCCAGTTGGTCATGGCGGTGTTGATCATGCCCATGATGGGGTTGATACCGCACATGACCACACCCACGATGAGGATGCCGCCCAGCGGGTAGATGAGCATGGGGCGGATGCCGTTCAGGCTGGCGGGGAGCTTTTCGGTGATTTTCTTGAGGAACTCCACCACATAACCGGCCACGAAACCAGCCAGCAGAGCGGCCAGGAAGCCGCCGGAGATGCCGGTGGTCTCACCAGCGGCGATACCGGCGAAGTTGGTGCCGTTCATGGCCAGCACGCCGCCTGCGAAGCCGACGGCCAGACCCGGACGGTCTGCGATGGACATGGCGATGAAGCCCGCCAGGATGGGGAGCATATAGCTGAAGGCCGCAGAACCCACCGTCTTGAAGAAGGCGGCCAGCGGAGTGTTCATGCCGAAGTTGGAGGGGTCAATGCTGTAATCGTCCAGCAGGAAGGCCAGCGCTATCATGATGCCGCCGCCCACCACGAAGGGCAGCATATGGGAGACGCCGTTCATCAGGTTCTTGTAGAGGCTACGGCCAAAGCTGTCGGAGGCAGAAGCGTCCTCCGCGGCCTGTGCGCCGCCCTTAGCGTGGAACTCCGGCACCTCGCCGGAGGTTATCTTATGGATGAGCTCTTCAGGTTTGTGGATGCCGTCGTCCACGCGGGTGAAGAGGACCGGCTTGCCGTCGAAGCGGGCCGTCTCGATCTTCTTCTCCGCTGCCACGATGATGCCGTCGCAGTTTGCAATTTCATCTTTCGTCAGGAGATTCTTTGCGCCGTCGGAGCCGTTGGTCTCGACTTTGATGGTCACGCCCATCTTGGCACCGGCCTTGTTCAGGGCTTCAGCAGCCATGTAGGTGTGGGCGATGCCGTTGACACAGGCGGTGACGGCCAGCACACGGTAGCCCGCCTGCTCGATCTCCTGGTCGGTGAAGCTCTCGTCGCCGAACTGAGCTTCTTCCTGCGCGTCGATGGCGGCGAGGAAGTCTTCCGGGGTCTTGGCGGTGCGCAGCTTCTCCACGAAGTCCTCGTTCATCAGCATCTGCATCATACGGGCCAGCATATCCACGTGGAGGCTGCCGTTCTTGGGGGCTGCGATGGCAAACAGCAGGTCGGTCTTGCCGTCGTCCTCGGCATTGTACTGCACCGGGGTCTTGAGGCGGAGGGCCGCCAGACTGGGCCGGGTCACGCAGTCGCACTTGGCATGGGGGACGGTGATGCCGTTATCAACATAGGTAGAGCCCTCGTCCTCGCGCTCATACAGGCCCTTTTTGTAGGCTTCCTTGTCTCTGATGTTGCCGTGGGTCGCCTGCAGCTCCACCAGACGGTCGATGATCTGGCTGCGGTCCTGCTGGGCTTCGTCCAGCGCGATGGACTGTGCCGTGAACAATTCCGTGATTCGCATAGTGTGTCTCCTCTCCTTGTTTCCTTCTATCGCTCAAATCGTCGCCAGCAGAGCGTCGATTTTTTCCTTCTTTGCCAGCCCGAGGCTGAACGCAGTGGCACTGCCGCAGGCGGTACCCAGACGCAGGGCTTCCAGATAGCTGCCGCTGCGCAGGTAGCCTGCCACGAAACCGGCCACCATACTGTCGCCTGCGCCCACGCTGTTGACCACCTTGCCCTTGGGCGTGCCGATGCGGTGAACTTCGCCCTTCTCGTCCAGCAGGAGCGCACCGTCACCGGCCATGCTCACCAGTACGTTCCGGGCGCCCTTTTCCTGCAGGGTGCGGGCGGCAGCGGTGATGTCGGCGTCGGTGGTGAGGGTGCGGCCCACGATCTCACCCAGCTCATGATTATTGGGCTTGATGAGGAAGGGGTGATACTGCAGCACATTCACCAGCAGGTCGCGGGTGGCGTCCACCACCGTATGCACGCCGTGGCCTTCCAGACGGGCCAGCAGACGCTCGTAGGTGGTCTGGGGCAGGCTGGACGGGATGCTCCCCGCCAGAATGAGGATGTCGCCCTCGGCCAGCTTATCGAGCTGTGCTTCCAGCTGCTCCATGGCGCTCTCGGGGATGTCTGGGCCTGCACCGTTCAGCTCAGTCTCCTGCCCCGCCTTTATCTTGACGTTGATGCGGGTCATGCCCTGCTCGAGGTGGATAAAATCGGTGGTGATGCCCTGCGCGGCCAGACCCCGCTCGAGCCACGCACCCGTCTCACCAGCCACAAAGCCCAGCGCCGTGTTCCGGCAGCCCAGCTCAGCCAGCACACCGGACACGTTGATGCCCTTGCCGCCCAGCACGCAGTCCTCGCCTTTGGCGCGGTTCACCTCGCCCACTTCCAGCGGCGTGTCCAGCCGCACGACGTAGTCGATGGCCGGGTTGAATGTCACGGTATAGATCATTCTGTTGCCTCCTTTACCAGAGTGAATTGTCTGTATTTCGGATTCGGACAATGATTCGTCAGGATAGCGCCGCCGGACAGCTCGGCGATGACCGCCGGGTAGATGCGGGCGAACTTCGAGTCATCCACGAGGAACCAGGCTTCTCTCGCCCGGCGCACGACCGCGGCCTTGACAGCCGCTTCCTCGGGGTCGGGGGTCGTGAATCCTGCGTCCAGCGCCACGCCGTTTGCCCCCAGGAACGCTTTCGTGAAGTTGTACTGCTGCAGGCTGTGGAGAGCCGCAGCGCCGATGATGGCCTCCGTCTCGGGCCGCAGCAGACCGCCCACCAGAAAGACCTTGCAGCCCTTCTGGGCCAGCAGACGGGCGTGAGCGACGCCGTTGGTGACGTACCGGGCGTCCAGCGCCGGGCCGCTCAGCTCCCGGGCCAGCGCCAGCGTGGTGCTGCCGGCGTCCAGAAAGACGAAATCCTCTGCGGTGATGAGGGCCGCCGCCGCCTTTGCGATACACTTTTTCTGGACGACGGCCAGCGCTTCCTTTGCGGCCATCGTCGGCTCGTCGGCGAGGAACTGGCTGTCCGGCAGCGTTGCGCCGCCGTGTACCTTGTTCACCTTGCCCATCCTGTCCAGCTCGTTCAAATCGCGGCGGATGGTGGACTCGCTGGCATCCAGCGCCTCGCAGAGTTCCTGCACCGTCGCGGTGCGCTGCTGGCTCAGCAGCTTCATGATGCGGGAAAGCCGCTCCTCTGCCAACATCTTCATCCCTCCTGTTGCACGTTTCTGCCTGTGTTTGAATCATTTTGACTGTTTCCGTCTGTATTATAGCAAATACTCCGTCAAAATCAATCACTTTCCGTCAGTTTATCTGCCAAAATATTTCCGCCAAAATCATGCATTCTGCACAAGAAGTGGGATACAACTCATAAAAGAGCACAAAAAATCCGCTCCGGAGCGGTCAGCTTCGGGGCGGATGACGGTTTTGTGGTTTGATTTGACCGTTTTTGACGGTTTTGGTTTTGCCGGAAATGATTTTTCCTTCCGGGTCTGATGCGATTTAGGCGTCCGAACGGGCGTAAGCGTTCTTCATGCCGCTGCTCAGCTCGAAGAGGACCTTATCCAGCGTATCGGAAGCCCGCTTCTTCAGCTCGGCAGCGATGGCGGTGTTGGCCTCCTCCCGCAGGGCGGCGCGCTGGCTTTCCCCGGCAGAAGCGATTTTCTTATCGTACTGGTTCAGCAGTGCGCGGCTGGCGGAGAGGACACCCTCCTCGTACCGCTCCACATGGATGAGGCTCTTGGCGTAGGAGGCATCGGCCATGGCGGCGATCATCCGGCTCACCCAGTAGAAGCTGTCGGTGGAGACTTCACCGGTGGTGCAGGCCAGATAGGCCGGGGTGCGCTCGACGTTGGCGTAGAACGGCACCATGGTGTTGAAGGCATTGGAGGCATAGGCGATCCACTCCACCGCGCGGATGTCTTCCGGCACGTCAGGCCGCATCTGGATGAGAGCCATGAAGTCGTTGCGGTTGATGCCGATGGAGCGGTAAGCTCCCTTCATGCTCTTGTCGCCGTAGCTGGCGTAGGGGTCGAAGGGAGTCCCCTGATAGTGGGAGGACAACACATACTTCACATCCTCCGGGGTCAGCTTCCGCTCCGGCACCATGCACCAGGGCAGGTCGTCCGAGCGGGGGCCGTAGTCGGCGGCAGGGCCGTCCCAGACCCAGGTGTTGGGGTTGAGGTGGCGGAGCATGAACCATGCGCGGGGGGTGTTGTAAACGTGGTCGGCGTCGTCGTGGCTGCCGAAGGCGTCGCGCGGGTTCAGACGGCCATCCAGCGAGAGGTCGAGGTAATTGTCCCGGATGAACTCCCTCAGGTCGGCAGAGCAGAGATAATTCTCCTGTGCGCCGAAAGCGTCGTCGAGGTCTAAGGCGTCGATGCCCAGCTGGTTCGGCATGACCACATAGGAGTCATCCGGCACACGGCGGGCCATCCAGTGATGGCCGCCGATGGTCTCCAGCCACCAGATCTCGTCCACATCCTGGAAAGCGATGCCGTTCATCTCATAGGTGCCGTACTCTTCCAGCAGCTTGCCCAGACGGAGCACGCCCTCGCGGGCAGAGTGGATGTAGGGCAGGACGAGGTAAACAATATCTTCCTCGCCGATGCCGCCGGGGACTTCCGGCTGGCCGTCCCCGGCGGGCTGATAGACCACCAGCGGGTCTGCGCCCAGAACGCGGGGGTTGGAGGTGATCGTCTCGGTGGCGGTCATGCCGACGTTGGCGGCGTTGACTCCCGAAGCAGCCCAGATGCCCTTGCCCTCCACGGCGTTGGGCATGGCGGTCATCCGCAGGGCATTGCCCGGCAGGGGAACTTCTACATGAGAGATGACCGACTTGTAAACAGCCGGGTGCTCCTCCGGCTGAACGACAACGAACTTTTTTGCGGTGAAGTGGCCGGAGCCGGAATCGTCGTTCCGGGCGATCATGGTAGAGCCGTCATACGAGGCTTTTTTGCCGACAAGGATGGTAGTACAAGCCATAGCTGTTATCCTCCAAAATTTTACATCTTGTATGTATAGTGCTTATTTATACAGTTTCGCAGGCGCGTTTGTTCTGCAAAACCCATTGTATCGCGTTTGGCCTCCGGGCGCAAGCCCTTACATTTCGCCAATGTAGGCAAAGCGCGGCTGACGCTTGCCGTCCCGCTCCACCTCTTCGGCCCACATAGCCGCCGGACGCACCCAGAGCCCGCCCTCGCCGTACAGAGGGCGGTAGACCACCATTTCCTCTTCGGTCTCGCTGTGGCGGGCCATCCCGATGACCTGATATTCGTTGCCCTTGAAGTGCCGGTAGCGGCCCGGCTTGATGTCGTATTGGAACTGGTACATAAAAACTCCTTACAAAAAGCCCGGCCGCAGACTGGTCTGCGCCGGACTTTTCCACTTGCTTCACCCCTGCGGGTGGAAATATTCGTAAATGGTCTGGGCCATCTGCCGCCCCACGCCGGGGGTGTTTTCCAGCTGGTCGGGGGTCGCCTCTTTTACGGCTCCCACGCTCTTGAACTGGGCCATCAGGGCCTTGGCCGTCTTGGGGCCGACGCCCGGCACCTCGGTAAGGGTGGACGAATAGCTCTTTTTGTTCATCTGCTGTTTGCGGTACGCATTGGCAAAGCGGTGCGTCTCGTCCTGAATGGCCGTGATGAAGGTAAACGTCCCCCGGTTCATGTTGATGGCGATCTCCCGGCCCTCGCTGTCCACGATGGCGCGGGTGCGGTGGTGGTCGTCCTTCACCATGCCGTAGAGGGGTACATCGGCCAGTGCCGTCCCGGCCAGTGCGGCCTTCGCGGCGCTCACCTGTCCCCTGCCGCCGTCCATCAGGAGCAGATCAGGCTTCTGGCCGAAGTAGTTGCTGCTCGGCTCGCCATTTGCGGCCATTTCGGAATACTTTTCGTATTCAGCCGCACGGCGGGAGACGGTCTCCGCCAGCGAGGCGTAGTCATCGGTCCCGGCGACGGTCTTCATCTTGAACTTCCGGTAGCCCGCCTTGTAGGGCTTGCCGTCCCGGAACGTCACCATGCCGCAGACGCTGGTGCCGTCGCCCCAGTTGGAAATATCGTAGCTCTCGATGGTGCGGGGGGGCTTGGGAAGGCCCAGCACCTGCGCCAGCTCATCCAGAAGCTTTTCCTCCCGGGCATAGCGGCCGCTCTCGCGGGCCAGCCGCTCGACGGCGTTGGTGTGGGCCATCTCGACGAGGTGCGCTTTATCGCCCCGCTGAGGGACATAGAGCTGCACCTCGCTGCCCCGCTTCTCGTTGAGGGCCTGCTGCAAGGCGTCCACATCCGGCGGCAGCTCGTCCACAGCAATGACTTTCGGTATCTGTTCATCGTCGAGGTAGTACCGGGGCAGAAATTCCTCCCGCACCGCCGCGATGTCGGCGGTATCGTGGAACAGAAACTCCCGCTTGTCGGTCAGCCGCCCCTCCCGGAAGCGGAGGACAGCCGCGCAGACGCTGCCGGGCGTACCCGCCAGCGCTACCACGTCCATCTCCACGTCGGGGTCAACCACGACCTTCTGCCCTGCTGTCACCTTGGTAATGGCGGCAATTTGGTCGCGGATGAGGGCCGCTGTCTCAAATTCCAGCCGGTCAGAGGCTTCCAGCATCCGCTCGTTGAGGGTTTTCAGAATATCCTTTTTGCCGTAGCGGATGAGGTGGACAGCGCTTTTGACGGCCTGCTCGTAGTTTTCACGGCTTATCTTGCCGCTGCACACCGCCATGCACTTGCCGATGTGGGCGTTCAGGCAGGGGCGGCCCCGGCCAATTTCCTGCGGGAACCGCCGGCTGCACCGGGGCAGCAGAAAAGCATCCATCGCCGTCTCGGCCATCTGACGGGCTGCAAAGCTCGAGGTATAAGGGCCGATATACTCCGCGCCGTCATCCTCTTTTTGCAGCGTGAACGACAGCCGCGGCCACTCGTCCTTTGTCACCTTGATATAGCTGTAGCCCTTGTCGTCCTTGAGCAGGATGTTGTACTTCGGGGTGTGGGCTTTTATCTGGCTTGCTTCCAGCACCAGCGCCTCGAACTCGCTCTGGCAGACGATGACGTCGAACGTGTAGGCGTGGGCGATCATCTGGCTGACCTTGTTGTCGTGAGGCACACCCTCCCGGAAATACTGGCTCACCCGGATGCGCAGACGCTTGGCCTTGCCGATATAGATGATGGTGCCGCTTTTGTCCCGGATGATATAGACACCCGGCAGAAGCGGCAGCATACAGGCCTTTTTGTAAAGTTCTGCCTTGGTCATCAGGTGTTATGCCGGCCTTTCTGCATCATCTCGGTCTTGGCAATATTCGACGCCGTCAGCGCCAGACCGCACACGTCGAGGGCCACGCTCCACCACTTGGGCTTCTGCTCCGAGGTGAGCAGAAGGGTGATATTGACGATAAGCGTCACCAGATAGACACCAAAAAAGCAGTACCACGGCTTGCCGGAATCACAAAACTCGCCAAACTTGAACAGTGCTTCTTTCGTCGAATCTTTCATGAGGCTGCCTCCTTTATTCTGATGCATCATACCAAAAAAGCGGCAAGGATGACCCCCGCCGCTCATACACGAAATGGAACTGAATTACTCTGCGAAGCCGGACTCCACCAGCTTGATGAGGCCATCGACAGCAGCCTGCTCGTCTGCGCCATCAGCGATGATGCGGATGGTGGTGCCGCCCACGATGCCCAGAGACAGAACGCCCAGAAGGCTCTTAGCGTTCACGCGGCGCTCTTCCTTCTCGACCCAGATGGAAGACTTGAACTCGTTAGCCTTCTGGATGAAGAAGGTAGCCGGACGAGCGTGCAGACCAACCTGATTTTCAACGGTAACTTCTTTGACGTACATAGTAAAACGCTCCTATCTATTATCGTTCTGGGGAATGCAATTATGTTTTGCGCCTGTTGCGTTGTGATTATTTTAACGCAAAGCGAAACCGTTGTACAGACCCCAGACGCATTTTTGGCGGTTTTCCCAAGGATGAGGGGGGCATTTTCCACCTTTTATACAAATACAACAAAATTATTCCCCCAGTGTTGGCGGGGTAATACAAAAGTTTTCAACATTTTTTCGACAGAGGGTCAGCACTCCGACTGTTTTTGTGCTTATCCGGCAGAGTATGACGTTTGCCGCAGACTCCGCTCAACCCTCGTACTGCATCCACAGCAGCGCGCATTTCTTTACAACAGAAGGATATTCCGCAGGGTCAAATTCCATGTCTTTTTCGCCTGTGAATTTCCATCCCATCCGACGATAGAGAGCAATGGCGCGGGCGTTGGTGTCCAGCACGCTCAGGCGGGGATGCTCATACTCTTCCAGCTTTTTGCGGGCGAAATCCAGCATTTTCTGGCCGATGCCCTTACCGCGGGCATTCCCAGACACAAAGAGATGCTCAATGCGGCCGGTCTTGTGGTCTACGCTCACCATGCCGTCCGGCACATCTTTCGTCGTGTGCAGGTAGCAGGCCCAGCCGCCTTTTTTCTCCGCCTTGAGCTGAGCGAGAAACTCCTCTTCTGTCAGGCTTGCACAATACTCTTCCGTCCAGTTTCCGGCGCAGACGGCGCGGCGTCCCTCCGCAAACAGCTTTGCCGCAGCGGCAAACTGCTCTTCCGTCTTGACGAGGCGGACATTCTCGCCCCGCTTCCACTTGGGCAGCTCGGTGATGGGGTGGCTCTCACACCACTGCTCATACAGCTCCGGGCGGCGCAGACGGGTGCGCTCCCGGCTCTTTTCGCCCCGCCATGCGTCGATCTTCTGGTGGTCGCCGCCCAGCAGAACGTCGGGTACAGCGCGGCCCTCCCAGACCTCGGGGCGGGTGTACTGGGGGTATTCCAGCAGACCGTCCCAGTAGCTCTCTTCCTCGTAGCCCTTCTGCTCAGCCAGAACGCCGGGCTTGAGGCGGAGGACGCTGTCGGCCACCACAAGGCTGGCCAGCTCGCCGCCGGTGAGGATATAGTCGCCAATCGAGATCTCTTCGTCCGCAAACGCTTCAATGACGCGCTCGTCGATGCCCTCATAGTGGCCGCAGACCAGCGTCAGGTTATCGTACTCGGCCAGCCTGCGGGCGTGCTCTTCGGTGTAGCGCTGACCGCCCGCCGTCAAGAACACGATATGCGGGGCCGGGCGTCCCTGTTCCGCTACCTCTTTCTGGACGGCGCGCAGGCAGTCGGCGATGGGCTGGGCATAGAGCACCATACCGCAGCCGCCGCCATAGGGGTAGTCGTCGGTCTGCTTCTGCTTGTTGAGGGTGTAATCCCGGATCTGATGGCAGTGGGTCTCGATGTAGCCGCGCCTGGCTGCGCGGCCGATGATGCTGGCGTCCAGCACCTGCTGGCACATCTCAGGGAAAAGGGTCACGATGTCCACACGCATTCCCATCGCTCACTCCTCCTCCCGCTCACTGTCGAAATCGTCGTCCAGCAGGCCCGGGATGGGGGTGACGAGGATATAGCCTTCCGGCGGGTTGCGCTCTTTGAGAAAGGCGTCCACGCCGGGGAACATATATTCCTTGCCGCTGGGGGACTTGACCGTATAGATGTCCTGTGCGCCGGGGTGGTCCACGCTGGTGACGACGCCGTACACCTTTCCGGTGTCGGCGTCCCGCACCTCGCAGCCGATGAGGTCGGCCACATACCACCGGC
>ENA-UOJV01000614-UOJV01000614.1-human-gut-metagenome-genome-assembly--contig:-C82-NODE-614-length-50863-cov-9.273776_pt1 | contig 50863 bp, 41 predicted proteins | sample MGYA00242356_ERZ723903 | MGnify/ENA metagenome assembly ERZ723903
GGATTCGGGTCTTTCACCCTTTAGAAACGTGCGCCGCCGGGCGCACTCAAAAAAGCATCCGCTCCTTTCGCTCGAAGGAACAGATGCTTTTCTCTTTGTTTAAAACCGACTTTCAATCGCGCCGATGGAGCAGATTTCCGCACACCGCCCGCAATGCAGACAGTGCTTTGGAGCGATGACGCGCGTCTGCGGACGACCCTCTCCATCCAGCGTTGCCGGAACGGCCAGCGTCACGGTGTCGCCGAAATGCACAATCTGCGCTTTTTCAGGATGATCCGCGGCTACTGCGTCGCCAAACGCCGCCACAAATCCATTGGTCAGCGCGCGGATCGAACCGCACCTGTCCGGCGAAACAAGTACACACTTTTTTATTATATAGGTACAAAAAGGTAACCGTGTAAATCAGTCTTAATATGTTTGCATCTTCTAACAAAAGTCCGGTCAATTCTTTTTCCAAATTTTATCTTGACAGCGCCCCCGCCTCTGCATATAATGAAAACGAATTTCAGATATTGTTTTTACGACGTTCGATGCGCGCCGCATTTCGTTCGGCGTTTTCTTTCAGATATCGTAAAAATAAAAACCAACATTTGTTTTTACTCCCCGCTTGGGGATGAAAAGGAGGTTTTCCGTGGGCTATATCAACTTTGAGCACGTCTGCAAGTATTATCAGACGGGCGACACCGTGGTCAAGGCCGTGGACGACGTCAATTTCACCGTTGAAAAAGGCGAATTCTGCGTGGTGCTTGGCCCTTCCGGTGCAGGCAAAACCACCATCTTGAACCTGCTGGGCGGCATGGATAAAGCCACCAGCGGCACCATCACCGTCGGCGGCAAACAGATCACCGGCCTCCGCGGCCCGCAGCTGACGGATTACCGGCGCACGGACGTCGGCTTCGTCTTCCAGTTTTACAACCTGATGCCCAACCTCACGGCGCTTGAAAACGTCGAGCTGGCCCGGCAGCTCTGTAAAGACGCGCTCGACCCGAAGACCATCATGGAGCAGGTCGGTCTGGGCAAGCGCATGAACAACTTCCCCGCCCAGCTTTCCGGCGGCGAACAGCAGCGCGTGTCCATCGCCCGCGCGCTGTGCAAGAACCCGGCGCTGCTGCTGTGCGACGAGCCGACCGGCGCGCTGGATTCCAAGACCGGCGTGCAGGTGCTCTCGCTGCTGACGGACGTCTGCCGCACGCACAACGCCACCGTCGTCATCATCACGCACAACGCGATGATCGCCCCGCTGGGCAACCGCGTCATCCACGTGAAGAACGGCGGCATTGAATCGATTGAAACATGCGAGCATCCCGCCCGCGTGGAGGATATCGCATGGTAAGGCCGAAAAACAATATGCTGCGAAAGAAGCTCTACCGCGACATGTCGCGGGCGGCGATGCAGTTTCTTTCTATCATCGCGCTGTGCGCGCTGGGCACGTTCGCGTTTTCCGCTCTGGATGGCACGGCGCGCATGATCCGCACGACGCTCAACACCTACTACGAGGAAAACAACCTCGCCGATTTCTGGATCACGCTCCCCACCGCCGACCGTTCCGCGTTGGAGAAGGTTGCCGCGCTGCCGGATGTGAAAGAGGTCTGCGCGCGCGCCTCAACAGATCTGGATACGACGCTTCCGGGCGACGTTTCCGTTTCCGTCACGGTCTACGACGGCGAAATGACCATCAACAAGCCGCTGCTTCGCGAAGGCGAGCTGCTGGAAGCCAACGACCCGCGCGGCTGTCTCGTCGAAGAGCGCTTCGCGCAGTCGAAAGGGCTTTCGCTGGGCGACAGGCTGACGGTGAAGCTCAACGGTCAGCAGTATCCGTTCACCATCCGCGGCATTGTCGTCAGCCCGGAATACATCGTCGTCACCGACGGCATGGCCGCCAACCCGGATCAATACGGCTTCATCCTCGTCAATTCCTGCGCCATTCCGGAACTGCCGCTGACGCAGATTGTCGCCACCATGGCGGACGGCACGCAGAGCGACGCCGTACAGGCCGAGATTGAATCCGTCCTGCCGGACGCGCTGGTCGTGGACCGCACCGCGCATATGAGCACGGCACGCGCCAACAACGACGCGCAGATGTTTGAAAACATGACGCTCATCTTCCCGGTGCTGGCTTACGCCGTCGCCGCGCTGATCGTCATGACGACCCTCTCCCGTATGATTGACAACCAGCGCATGCAGATGGGCACGCTTCAGGCGCTGGGCTTCTCCGCGCATCAGATTAAAATGCACTATCTCTCCTACGCTATCGCGCCTTCCGCGGTCGGCGCCGTGCTGGGCACGCTCATCGGCCACAGCACGCTGCCCTATCTGCTGTGGGATACGCTGATTGCGCAGAACGAAATGCCCTATCGGCTCACGCCGCCGATTTCCGCCTTCGCGTGGGGCATGACGCTGCTGAGCGTGGTGATGAGCATCTTCATCCTGCTGCACTCCTACAAGAGCGCCGCGAAGGAATGCACCGCCTCGCTGCTGCGCGCCAAACCGCCGAAAAACGGCAAGCGCATTCTGCTGGAACGCATTACGTGGCTCTGGTCGCGGTTCAGCTTTAACACGAAGATGGTCGTCCGCAACCTGATGCGCAACAAGCTGCGCACCATCATGATGCTCGTCGGCCTGCTGTGCTGCACGATGCTGATCATCACCTCGCTGGGGCTTCAGGATTCCGTCACGTCGCTGAGCGTCAAGTATTATACGAAGTCGCTGGATTACGACGTGATCGCCAACCTCACGGGCACAGTCGATAAGGCCGAAAGCTACGAGCGCCGCGCCGACGCGGACGCCGCCGAATGCCTGATGGAAAAATCCGTCTCGCTGCGCACCGATGCGGGCACGCGCACGGAGCGCCTGACCGTGCTGGAAGACGACCAGACGATGATCCACCTCGGCAAGGACGAAACCTTCGTCCCGCTGGAAACCGGCACGGCGGCCATCACTTACAAGCTGACGAAAACGCTGAACCTGCATGTCGGCGACACCGTTCGGGTCTATCTGCCCGGCGACGACGAGCCGTTTACCATCGCCATCGGCCAAATCGTCTACAACAACGTCACGCAGGGCATTTATCTCAACCGCACGACATGGGAATCCCTCCGCAAGGGCGAATTCGTCCCCACCGGCCTGATGCTCAAGAACCCGGACGAAACCTATCTCGCCCAGCTGGCAGACATGGATGAAGTGGACAGTCTGGATTATCCCGCCAAGCTGATCGACGACATGATGCAGATGCTCGACTCGCTCTCCGCCGTGTTCACCATGCTGACCTGCATCGCGCTGGCGCTGGCGTTCGTCATCTGTTACAACATGGGTCTGATGAACTTCGTCGAGCGCACGCGCGAATACGCGACGCTCAAGGTGCTGGGCTACCATCAGAAAGAGATCCGCCGCCTGATTATGCGCGAAAACTCCATCATCTCCCTCTTCGGCGTGGCGCTGGGCGTCTGGCCGGGCATCGCGCTGACGGATATCATCATGCACACCTGTGAGCCGGAGAGCGGCTTCTACCCCGGCGCGCCGACGATCCAATCCATCGTCATCGCCTGCGTCGTCACCTATCTGTTCTCCCAGCTGCTTCAGCGCATGCTGGCGCGCAAGGTGCAGAAGATCGACATGGTTGAAGCGCTCAAATCCGTCGAATAAGCGGCCTGAGGCTGCCTCCGCCCAGATTCTGCATCGCGCGGAACTCAGGCGCACGTTCGATTCCATGGACGCATGACGCGTCTTCCCACTTTATTCAAATAAGAAAGGAACATAATGATGAATAAAATGATGTCTGTCGCGGCTTTTGCCGCCGCGCTCACGCTGACCGCTTCCTGCGCGCTGGCCGCAACCGCCGACGCGAAGATCGTCGCCCCGAATACCGAAAAGATCACCGCGCCGTTTGCCGGCACGCTGCTCCCGTTTGACTATGAAACCGGCGACAGCGTCTCCGCGCACGAAACCCTGTTTACGCTGGATACCACCCCGGTTTATGCGACGCAGGCCGGCACGGTCTCCGCCGTGTTTGCATCCGTCGGCGACGACGCAAGCGGCGTGGCCGCGCACTACGGCGCGCTGGCGGTCATCGAGCCGAAGAACGCGCTGTATATCGACGCTTCCACCGATCAGGCGTACAACGATGCGGACAACCGCTACATCCACGCGGGCGAAACCCTGTATCTCAAGCTCAGCAACGACAAGGGCACGGGCGTTGTGACCAGCGTATCCGGCAAGAAGTATACCGTGGAAATTCTCTCCGGCAGCTTCGATGTGGATGACACCGTCCGCTGCTTCCGCGAGAGCACCACGCCTTCCGACAGCGAGGTTGGCCGCGGCAAGGTGACCCGCTATGCCGACGTGCAGGTGAATGCCAACAGCGGCCGCATCGCCGCCGTGCATGTCAAGCCGGGCGACGCGGTGGAGGTCGGCGACCTGCTTTTTGAGCTGGTGGACGCACAGAGCGAAAAGAACGCCTCCCGCAGCATTGCCGCCTCCAAGGACGGCGTGATCACCTCGATGAATACCGCTTCCGGCGCGCAGGTCTACCGCGGCCAGCTGCTCTGCGAAGTAGCCGATCTCTCCACGCTGGAACTGAGCGCGGAGGTCGATGAACTTGACCTGAACAGCATCGCCGTCGGCGACACGCTCTCCTACACGCTCGACGCGTTCGACGGCGAAACCTTCACCGGCACCGTCACCCAGATTTATTCCGTCGGCGCCAAAAAGCAGAACGCAACCTATTTCGACGTGCGCATCACCCTGCCTGCCGGCAAAACCCTGCTGCCGGGTATGAACGGTACGGTCACGATTAACAAGTAAGGAGGCGCTCTCATGGCGCAGCCCTTCTCCCCCCAGCAGCGCGACGCCATCCGCGAAAAGCTCAAGGAAAGCGCGCGCAAATATGCCGTCAGCACCGGAGTTAAAAAGACCTCGCTGGATATGCTGACAGCGGACGCGGGGATTTCCAAATCCTCGTTCTACAAGTTCTACGACAGCAAGGAGCTTCTGTTCCTCGAAATCGCCGCCGATTGGGAATCGCAGATCATCGCCGCCGTGAATGAATCGCTGGAAAGCAGCATCGGCATGGATGATAAACGCCGTGCCGCCAACATGGTGTATACCGCGTTTGAAACCATTCACAATCTGGGCATTATCCGTTTTCTATGCGAAGATTTGCCCGAATTGGCGCGCTTCATTCCCGAAGAAGACGCGCGCACGCACTATCTTTCCTCCGCACAGGGCATTTTCGACATGCTTCGGCGCGCCAAGATCCACTTCTCCCAGTCGGATGAAACCGTGCTGGCCGCCATTCGGATTCTGTACCTGTCCATCATCAACATCAATCGAATCGGAACGGATTTTTTCCCCGCGCTGCACCTGCTGGTTATCGGCGCATGCGAAGAGCTGGTCGCGTAACGTCAAGGGGCTGTCTTTTAGTGAGACAGCCCCTCTTTTTTCCGGGATTAAAAATCCCTATGGAGCACCTTCTAAAAGGAGCCTTATTTTATATGCGCCTTTTGTTCACGGCAAAAACAGGGTCGGCCTCAATGAATTCTTGCCATCCTCTTATAAGCTCATACCAAACGCCTCCCTCTTTGAGGGACGTTTGAAATCGTCGCCGCCTATGGCGGATTCAGACGATGAAAAAACGCCGAAGGTTCGCGCGATGAAGCCGTGACGAAAGGAGTTGACAAATATCCGAAATCGGACTATAATATCCTTTGCATGAAAAATCCGATTTCGGACATTTCGGGGTGAATCGATGAAAAACATCGGCGCGGAAAGGCAGCTTTCCGAATACAACCATGTGTACAAAGAGAATACCGCCATCTACCGCGACCTGAGCGTCCGCATGGGCATGACGGAAAGCACCTTCTGGATTCTGTATACCCTGCGCGTGGAAGAAGCGCCCGTCACGCAGAGCGACATGTGCGCCATTTTAGGCTATCCCAAGCAGACGGTCAATTCTGCGCTCAAAAAGCTGGAACAGGAAGGGCTGCTCACGCTTTCGGGCGGGCGCGGGCGCAGCGGCAGGCCCATCCGCCTGACAGAAACGGGCATGAAACTGGCGGAACAGACCGTCGATTTCGTCATCGAGGCCGAGCAACGGGCGCTGCTCGACCTTTCAAGCGAAGAGCAGGCTCAGCTTCTGACCCTCATGCGCCGCTATAACGACGCGCTCACCTTCCATTTCAGCGCGATTGACAAGGAGAACACTCATGAATAAAACCCCCATTCAGCTTTCCGACCACTTCACCTATCCGCGATTGCTGCGCTTCGTCGCGCCCTCCATCGTCATGATGATCTTCACATCGATTTACTACGTGGTGGACGGCTTCTTTGTCTCCAACTATGTCGGCAAAACGCCGTTCGCGGCGCTGAATTTCATCATGCCATTCATCATGGTGCTGAGCGGCACGGGCTTCATGCTCGGCACGGGCGGCAGCGCGCTCGTCGCCAAGGAACTGGGCTGCGGCCACAGGGAAAAGGCCAACCGCATTTTCACGATGATGATCGGCTTCGTCGTGGTCGTCGGCCTGGTATTGACCGTGCTGGGCATCGCGTTCATCCGTCCCATCGCCCGCCTGATGGGCGCAAGCGAGAGCATCATGGAGGACTGCGTGCTCTACGGCCGCGTCAACATCGCGTTCACAACCGCGTTCATGCTGCAAAACGTATTCCAGAGCTTCCTCGTCGTGGCCGAGCGGCCGCGCGTGGGTCTGCTGGTCGTCGTCGCGGCGGGCGTGGCGAACATGGTGCTCGACGCGCTGTTCATCGCGGTTTTCCACTGGGGGCTGGCGGGTGCAGCGCTGGCGACGGGCATCGGCCAGTGCATCGGCGGCGTCATTCCCATGGTCTACATCCTCCGCGGGAAGGATCTGCCGCTGCGCTTCGTTCCCTTCAGGTTTGAGGCCCGCCCGATTCTTCAGGCCTGTGCCAACGGTTCTTCCGAGTTTATGAGCAACATTTCCACGTCGTTTGTCTCCGCGCTTTACAACATGCAGCTCATGCGCATGCTGGGCGAGGACGGCGTTTCGGCTTACGGCGTGCTGATGTATGTGCAGCTGATTTTTATCGGCACGGCCATCGGTTACAGCATCGGCAGCGCGCCGATCGTCAGCTATCACTTCGGCGCGCGCAACCACGACGAGCTGAAAAACATGCTGAAAAAGAGCCTGACGCTGATGGGTGTGACAGGCGTTGCGCTGACGGCGCTGGCGCTGGGTCTGGCCTCGCCGCTGGCGAAACTCTTCGTGGGCTATGACGAAAGGCTGTATACGCTGACGCTGCATGCGTTTTCGATCTTCTCGTTCTCCTTCCTGCTGTCGGGCTTCAACATCTTTGCCTCCAGCTTCTTCACCGCGCTGAACAACGGCCTAATTTCCGCCGTGATTTCCTTTGCGCGCACGCTGGTGTTTCAGGCCGTCTGCGTGCTGCTTCTGCCCGCGCTGTTCGGCGTGAACGGCATCTGGTTTGCGACGATTGTCGCCGAGGGGCTGGCCTGCGTGCTTTCGCTGTGGCTGATTTATCGGAAGCGAAACGCGTATCATTACGCCTGAGCGGCTTTATTCTTTTTCCATGGTTTAAAAAAACGTCGGCGCAAACCGACGTTTTTTGATTATACCCCGAAACAGGTGAACATGATGACCAGATAGGCGATATACAGCCCGCCGATAAGGAAGCCCATCCAGCGCTTGAATCTGCCGCTCACCAGCGCCGGAACCAGCGCCGCCGCCGTGACGACCAGACAGGCGGGAATATCCAGCAGCATGCCCTGACGCTCGATCATCATCGGCTTGCCCTGAATCAGCGCGCAGAGCGGCATGATCAGCGTCAGATCCATGATATTCGCGCCGATGATGTTGCCCACGGAGAGCGAGGATTCCTTTTTGCGGATGGCGGTCAGGGTCGTGACCAGTTCCGGCAGGGACGTGCCGATGGCGATCATCGTCGCGGCGATGATGGAATCCGGCACGCCGATCATCTGTGCCAGCGCCGAACCGTTATCGATGAGCAGCTGCGCGCCCAGCACGATGGCCGCCGCGCCCAGCACAAAGCTGAACAGGTTTTGGACGACGGTTTTGGCGGTCAGCTCCGGGCGATCCTCCGAGGCTTCCGTGCCCTGCTCGCGCTTGCCCGCAATCAGGCTCTCGGCGAGGAACGCGACAAAAAACAGCAGAATGACGACGCTCTGCAAGACGGAAAGCTGGCCGTTGCGCGTGAACGCGAACAGCACGGCAATTGTCGCCAGCAGTAAACCCGCCTTGAAGCCGAACTGTCTGCGCGTCATCAGGCAGGGCATGCAGACCAGCGACAGACACATGATCAGGCCGACGTTAGCCGTCACCGAGCCGACCGCGTTGCCCACGGCGATATCCGCGTTGCCTTCCAGCGCCGCAAAGACGGAGACGAGCATCTCCGGCAGCGTCGTGGCGAAGCTGACGACCGTCGCGCCGACGATGAATTTCGGAATGCCGAACGCTTCCGCAATCCACGTTGCGGCATCCACAAACCAGTCGCCGCCCTTGATGATAAAGACCAGCCCCGCCGCAAAAAGCAGCAGGACAGAGAGGAGGTTGGTTCCCGTAAAACTGATGTCCATGACCATTCTTCCTTTCCCCAAAAAGCGATGCAGGCATTTAACGGTACAAAAAGCGGCCTGAGGCCGCTCTCACTTCCGTCCAAGTTTGCAAAAACTCAAACTTTCGCATACGCGGCCGATTTGCTGCAATTTCCTACGAATCAAAAAAAGACTTTTTCGCACCGTCAGCCTATGTGACGTGCTAAAAGTCTCATTACCTATCCGTTAGGCGCATGGCCACCGACAAAAAATCGGGGGCTTGTTGACCATGCCTTCTTAACTACTCCCTTTTAACAGGGTTCAGCATAGCACAGAAGCGGCTGATTTGTCAATCCGTTTGCGTTTTTTTGCGGGCAAAAGATGTTAGCTCAAAATAACAATAGACCTGCGCGCCTCTCACACGGGATCGGATTGCGCGGCACGCGTGATATTGGATTCGGCCTGTTTTGCTCTTGACATCCGTCATGAACCTGTTTATAATAATGTTCAATTTTAAAATATCTATTTTTGAATCAAAGAAAGGGGATGGATCTCCGTTTGATGATGAACGCTTCCCAATTCTACGCGCTTTCGCGTCAGCTTCAAAACGCCTATGCCGCTCAGATGCGCCCGCTGTGCGAAGAAACGGGCATGGCGCAGACCGCAATCGACATTCTGCTGTTTCTGCACAACAATCCGGGCTGCGACACCGCGCGCGATATCTGCACCTATCGCCAGCTCAAGCCCGCGCTGGTTTCGCTGTACGTGGAAAACCTGGTGCAGAGCGGCCATCTCCGCCGCGAAAGCGTGCCGGAGGACCGCCGCAAATGCCGCCTGCTGCTGACCGCCCAGGCGCTTCCCGTCGTCGAAAAGGGGCTGGCCTTGCAGGCGGCCTTCACGGCGCAGATGTTCGCCGGTTTATCCAAAGAGGATCTTGCGTCGGGACAGCGTTGTCTCGCCGCCGTCACCCAAAACATTCAAGCCATCAATCAGAAAGGATCTGCCTGATATGCAAACCAAAGATCAATCGTTTCTGGGCACGGAACCGGTCGGCAAACTGCTCGTGCGGCTGGCCGTGCCGACGGTCATCGCCCAACTCGTCAACATGCTCTATAACATCGTGGACCGCATCTACATCGGCCACATTGCCGAAATTGGGAGCCTTGCGCTGACCGGCGTGGGCGTTTGCATGCCGATCATCATGATCGTGACGGCATTTGCGGCGCTGGTCGCTTCCGGCAGCGCGCCGAGGGCCTCCATCGCGCTGGGGCGCGGCGACCACGATACCGCCGAGAAACTGCTGGGCGGCAGTTTTTCGCTGCAAATCGCCATTTCGCTGCTGCTGACGGCGGTGCTGCTGCTGTTTGGTCACAACTTCCTGCTGGCATTCGGCGCAAGCGAAAACACGATTGAATACGCGGATAGCTATCTGAACATCTATGCGCTCGGCACGCTGTTTGTGGAACTGACGCTGGGCATGAACGCGTTCATCACGGCGCAGGGCTTCGCGACTACCGGCATGCTGACCGTGCTCATCGGCGCGGTTTGCAACATCGTGCTCGACCCGCTCTTCATCTTCGGGCTGAACATGGGCGTGCGCGGCGCGGCGCTGGCCACCGTGCTTTCCCAGGGCATTTCCTGCGTGTGGGTCGTCAGCTTTCTGATGGGCAAAAAGACCAGCCTGCGGCTCAAGCCCCAAAACATGCGCATCGACATGAAGCTCCTCGCCCCTTGCATCGCGCTCGGCCTGTCCACGTTCATCATGCAGAGCACGGAGAGCATCATCTCCGTCTGCTTCAACTCCTCCCTGCTCAAATACGGCGGCGATATCGCCGTCGGCGCCATGACGATTCTGACCAGCGTGATGCAGTTCGCAATGCTTCCGCTGCAAGGTCTGGCGCAGGGCGCACAGCCGATTTCCAGCTATAACTTCGGCGCGAAAAACGCCGAACGCGTCAAGCAGACATTTTTCGCCCTGCTCAAAGCCAGTCTGACCTATTCCGTGATTCTCTGGGCCTGCATCATGCTCTTTCCGCAGGCTTTCGCGGGCATTTTCACGCCGGATCAGGAGCTGCTGGCCTTCACGGCGAAAGCGCTTCGCATCTACTGCGGCGTGCTGTTCATCTTCGGCATTCAGATTGCCTGCCAGATGACCTTTGTTTCGATCGGCAACGCGCCGTGCTCCATCATCGTAGCCATCCTTCGCAAATTCGTGCTGCTGATTCCGCTGATCTTCATTCTGCCGCACATCCTGCCGGATCAGACGATGGCTGTCTATACCGCCGAGCCGGCCGCCGATACGCTGGCCGTGATCTTCACGATGGTGATGTTCGGCACGCAGTTTAAAAAAGCGCTGAAAAAGCTGAATGAAGCGTAACGATTCAAAAAAGTGTTCCCGGCACGTCCGTCGGGAACACTTTTTTTAGTCTTAAAGCCCCAGCATCGTGCTGGCAATGAGGAAATAGATCATGAGTGAGCAGGCGTCCACGATGGTGGTGATCATCGGGCTGGCCATGACGGCCGGGTCAAAGCCGAGCTTCTTCGCGCCGATCGGCAGCAGACAGCCGACGATCATCGCGATGATGACGGTGCAGAACAGCGTCACGGAAACAACGGCGGCGATCATCATGCTCGTGTTGGTGAAGATGATGATGCGCAGAAAGTTGACCAGCGCCAGCGCCGCGCCGGAAACGACGGCCACGCCGATTTCCTTAATCAGCACGCGCGGCCAGTCGCGCAGCTCGATTTCACCCAGCGCGAGGTTGCGAATGACGGTGACAGAAGTCTGGCTGCCGGAGTTGCCTGCGCTGTCCATCAGCATCGGGATGAACGCGGTGAGCAGCACCGCGCCGGAAAGCAGCGTTTCAAAGTGGGTGATGATGGTCGAAGTGAACGTTGCGGAGATCATCAGCAGCATCAGCCACGGCAGGCGGTGCGCCACCAGACTCCAGACGCTGGTTTTCATATAGTCTTCGTCGCTCGGAATGATAGCGGCCATCTTTTTGATGTCCTCGGTGTTCTCATCCTGAATGACGTCCACGATATCGTCGATGGTGATGATGCCGACCAGGCGGTTTTCCTTATCGCAGACGGCGACGGAAGTCAGGTCGTAACGGCGGAAGTCGTCGGCAACGGCTTCCTGATCGTCGGTCGTCACGGCGCTGACGATGTTGGTATCCATGATATCGCGGATGCAGGCGCTCTCCGGCGCGATAATCAGCTTGCGCAGGGAAACCTGACCGACGAGCTTGCGCTGGTCGTCGATGACATAGCAGGTGTAAACCGTCTCCTTGTCGATGCCCGTGCGGCGGATGTAATCCATCGCCTTGCGCACAGTGAAGTAATCGTGCAGATCGACATATTCGATGGTCATCAGGCTGCCGGCGCTGTTTTCCGGATAATTGAGGAACTGGTTGATGGTCTTGCGCGTGCCCTCGTCGGCGTTCTGCAAAACCTTTTTGACGACGTTGGCGGGCATTTCTTCCAGAAAGTCCACCGTATCATCCATGAACATGTCGTCCACCAGCGCTTTGAGTTCGGCGTTGGTCGCGCTTTCGGCGATGAGCTGCTGCTGCTCGCTGGTCATGTAGGAAAACACGTCGGAGGAGATATCCTTGGGCAGCATGCGGAATACGCGCAGCACGCGCCCCTCGTCCTCGATTTCCTCCAGCCCTTCGGCGATATCCACCGGCGGGCATTCCGTCGCCTTGTCCTTAAACTCCTGAAGCTTTCCTTCGTCAAGCAGCCTGAGCAGTTCCATAAATTCCTTGCGGATTTCTTCTTCCATGGGGGATTCCTCCTATTCATTTTTCGTTGTTCTGCGTTTGCGAAAAATGCAGGTTGCGCCCCAAAAACGGCATAAAAATGCGCGCGGCAACAGACCGCGCGTTTCCGTTTCAAAAATCCGTTTTACGCTTGAATCGGAAGGAGCGACGCAGTCTGTTTCCGTCGTTCTCGGGGTTTGCCCGCCAGGCTACTGGGATAGTCGTCCACGTCGTTCACCTCCGAATAGTATGCTGGATCGAATCGATCCGATGGTTTGCGTTTCCGCATCCCTTTTGAGCCATGCTTACAATACCGCGATTTTTTCCCGTTGTCAAGGCAAAAAAACGAATCTGCGGGGATTGTAAAAAAGATTTAATATTGCTGTTCGTTTTTCATCAAGGCAGTTTGTACATGCAGCTCAGCGTCGCGCGTTTTTCCAAAAATGAAGCAGACAAAAAGACCCGCAGCCGCCGGACGGAAATTCGTCCGAACGCTTCGGGTCTTGATTCATGAAAAACGGATTTTTACTTGCCGATCAAAGCCTGGCGCGCGCAGTTGCCCGCGTAAGCGCCGGAAACCAACGCCTCGTAGACATGCGTGCCATAGCCGATGACCGGGCAGACCGTGTAGCCGCATACGCCGCCGGCCGCCAGCAGGTTTTCAACGCGCTGGCCGTTCTGCGTGAGGGTAATGGTCATATCGTCGTCAACCCAAACGCTCAGCGCAAGGCTCGCCGTAGAAACCGGGCTGGCCTTCACCGCGTAGAACGGGCCTTCTGCGATGGCATTCATCCATTCGGCCGGCGTGCCGAACGCATCATCCTTACCTGCGGCGACGGAAGCGTTGTAAGCCTCCACTGTGCTCTTGAGGTTCTCCGCCGGAACGCCGATCTGCGCCGCCAGCTCCTCGATGCTGTCCGCCTTAAAGCCAACCTTCTGGTCGATGAACCAGTCGGCAACCTCCACGCCCTTTTCCAGCGTGGAATCGAAGATGAGGTAAGCAAAGCCGTCGCCATCCTCGCCCCACAGGCGGGCGGAAGTCACCAGGCTGCCCTCGGTACCGGTCAGGCTCTCGTCAAAGAAGCGGTTGCCGGAAGCGTTGACCCACATGGTGCCCGGCTCACGGTAAAAGGTGGAATACGTCGTGCTCTCGCCGTAGATGGCGTTAATGCCGACCGGGATGTAATCGCCCGGCGCATAGGCCAGCACATCGCCGCCCATCGCCTTAATCCACTTCTGCGCGTCGGAAGTATTGGAAACGTTCTGCGCGGGAACAACCTTGCTGTACTGCGGATAGAACTCCTCGATGGATTCCGCGTCAAATCCGCCGTAACCGGTCGCTAGAATCACTTTCTTGGCATTGATGGTATAGGTGTGGTCGCGATCCTGCACGGTCACGCCGGTGCAAACGTTATCATTGACAATCAGGCCGGTCGCCTCGGTGTTCGTGCGCACCTCGATGCCTGCGTCGGCAACCAGATGGCGCAGGGACTCCGCCTCATACGGAGAAGCGTTGTAGTAAATCTGGCCGTCAGTCAGGATGGTGCGAACGCCGGTCTTATACTCGCTGGTCAGCGCGTAGCTGTACTGGAAGTCGTCCATCTCCGCAACCGCGCCATCTTCCACATTCATGTAGAAGCCGCGGGCAATCAGGCCGTTCTGCGCGCCGACGCTGTTTTCCATCATCGCATCCAGCGCATTGGTGTTGACCTTATCCATCAGTTCGGGATGACCCGCGATCATCGCGCGGCCAAAGGTCACGGGATCGACGGAAGCGCCGGTCGCATCGTTGATAATCGTACCGGACGGAGAGGCAATAAAGCCGCCGGTGAAGTTCAAGTCGCCGCCCGCGAAGCTGTTACGCTCCACGACAAGCACCTTCAGGCCGCTCTTCTCGGTGCTGAGCCTGCTGTCGGTATCCGCCGCCAGCGCAGCAACCAGGCCGGACGTGCCGCCGCCGACAACCAAAACATCCACGTCGATGTCCTCGCCAGGGGTAAGCGCATGCTCCACGCCGTTGGCATAGAACGCGGTGGTATCCGCGCCCGCCTGCCGGAGCGCATTTTCAACGGCCATAATCGCGCCGCGGCTGGAAATCGTCGCGCCGGTATACGTATCCACGGCAAGGGACTGCGCATCCACAATCTCATCCGCCATCGCGTCAATTGCCATCTGGGAGAAAACCGGAGAATCGCCGTTCTCCACATTCCAGATGTTCTTGATGGTCGTCTCATCCACCTCGACGGCCATCTTGATGTCGCTGCGGGAACCGCGCGCCGTGCCGACATACACGCCCGGCGTCATGGAAACGCTCGCCGCTTCCGCCAGACCCGCCTGCTGCATCGCGCTGCTCAGTGCGGTCTTAACGGCGGTAGAGGTGATCGTCGCGCCGGAAACCGCGTCGAACTCGCCCTGCTTTTCGACAATCTGTGCGGCAAACTGCTCGCCCAGCTCCTGGCCGATGCCCACCGTCTCATGGCTCGTATCGACCGTCGCGGCGGTGATCTTGCCATCCTCAACCGTCAGTTCGACAGAAACTGCGCCCATGCCCGTCGCCGTGCCCGTCACGGTTTCGGCCTGCGCGCAAGCGCCCGTCAGCATCAGCGCCGCCAGCAGAGCGGCACTCATTTTTTTCATGCTGTTCATCGTCTCTTCTCCTTCCGAAGTTCACCTTAGCATGGAAGTATTGATAGTATAATATCAATTTATTGAAATGTCCAATTCCTTTTCGCGCGGCTTTGTTATGCTTGAAAAGCATAATGGAATGTGGTATGCTGAATGTATTCTTCCTGACAGAATCGAGGCTTAACACATGGATATTCGCGTTCTCCGATACTTTCTTATGGTCGCGCAGGAAGAGAGCTTTTCCCGCGCGGCGGAACGGCTCTTTCTGAGCCAGCCAACCCTCTCCCGCCAGATTCACGAACTGGAAACGGAGCTGGGCGTCACGCTGCTCAAACGCACCAATCGAAACGTCATTTTGACTTCGGATGGGCAGCGCCTGCGCAAACGCGCGCAGGAAATCGTCGAACTGGCTGATAAAACGCGTCAGGAGTTTGCCGTGCCTACGGGCGAGGTCGCCGGTGACATCTATATCGGCGGCGGCGAAACGCACGTCATGCGCTATATTGCGCAGACCGCCGTCGCCCTGCGCCGCGAATATCCGGATATTCGCTTTCATCTGCACAGCGGCAACGCGGACGACGTTTTGGAGCGGCTAGACAAAGGGCTGCTCGATTTCGGCGTCGTCATCGAGCCGACCGACTTGCTCAAATACGACTTTCTGCGTCTGCCGGGGCGCGACACTTGGGGGCTGCTCATGCGGCGCGATCATCCGCTTGCGCAAAAATCTATCATCACGCCGACGGATCTGCGCAATACGCAGCTGCTGATTTCCCGCCAGTCTCAGGTTCTGCAGGATTTTTCCGTCTGGCTTGGTCAAAACATAGACCCCCTTCAGATCGTCGGCACGTACAATCTGCTGTTCAACGCCGCTGTCATGGTGGAACAGGGGCTGGGCTGCGCGCTGGCGCTGGATCATCTGGTCGACACGATGGACGTTCGGCCTCTGTGCTTCCGTCCGCTCTCGCCCACAAGTCAGGTCGTGCTGAATCTGGTCTACAAAAAGCAGCAGGCTTTTTCGCCCGCTGCGGAAGCCTTTCTTCAAATAGTCAAAGCGGACTGCGGTCAGGTTTCTTAACCTGCCGCGGCCCGCTCTTCGTTATTCTCCGCTTTACACCTGATACGCCCTTCCCGCGCGCACCAGATAGATCACACGCTCCCGAACGGGCAGGCCTGTGATGCCCGCAAGCGCCTGCGCGTACAGCTCCAGCTGCGGCCTATGGCGCTCGATCGCCCCGGCGGCGTCCGCGTCGGTCTTGTAATCCACCAGCACCCACGCGCCGCGCTCGATGAAGCAGCAGTCGATCACGCCCTGCAAGAGCTGCGCACCCGTCTCCGTCTCGCGGCGGTAAGTAAACGCCCATTCGCGGTGCAGCTCTTGTGCCGCGAGCATACGCACGCCCAGCGGCGAGGCAAACAGCCGCACGAGCAGATATGGCTTGACGGCGGCCAGCTCGTTTTCGCTGACGATGCCGTCCGCCAGCAGCCTTTCGCGCTGACGGGCGATTTCCGCCTCCAACTGATGGGTCGCCCGCAGCGCGTCGAGGTCGAGCATGCGCATCATGCGGTGAAAAGCCGTGCCAATCTGCGCGCCCGTCATCTGCCGCTCTTCCATGAAGCGCGGCAGGCGCATCAGCGGCGCATCCGGCAGGGGTTCGTCTTCCTGCGCGGCGCGCTTCTCGTCCCGCAGAACGGCGCTGACGGTCGTCTTGCGCACGGCGGCTTTCGCGTCCAATTTGAAATTGAGCAGGCGGCTCAACGCTTCGTCCTTCGGCGCGGCGGCCAATTCGGCCAGCAGACGGAGCACCGTTTCTTCCGTGCGTCTGGGCAGTCCGCCCGCCGCGCCGCCGACATGCGCAAACGTGCGCCACGATGAAGCGCCCAGCCGCACGGCCTCTTCCCGAATGGTCAGACCGGCCCCGGCCTGCATCAGCGCGGGCGCAATCATATCAAGGCCGGTGTTCATCTCCGAAATTTCTGCGCTCTTCCATTTCTCCGGCGGCTTATCCCCGGCCACGCTGCCCACCAGTATCAGCCGCTCCCGCGCGCGCGTCATCGCGACGTAGAGCACGCGCACCTCTTCGGCAAGCTGCTCCTTTCGGGTTTTGGCGCGGATGGCGCGGCGCAGCAGCGTGTCGCGCTCGCTGCTCAGTTCCGTATCGATGCACGGCAGCCCCACGCCCAGTTCCGCGTCCATCAGCACCCGCGCGCGCATGGCCTGCCCGCTCATCTTCCGCCCCAGCGCAATCACAAACACGACGGGGAACTCAAGGCCCTTGCTCTTGTGCGTGGTCATGAGGCGCACCACGTCCTCGCTTTCGCCGATGGCGCTGGCGCTCATGCTGTCGCCGCCCGCGCGCAGCCGCTCGGCATACCGCAGAAACGCGTGCAGTGAGCCGCCCTGCGCCGCCACGAACGCCCTTGCCCGCGTGGTCAGCAGATGCAGGTTGGCCTGCCGCGACGCGCCGCCCGGAAGCGCGCCCGCCTGAGCCAGAAAACCCGTTTCGGCATAAATCCGCTCGATCAGCCTGTCCACGCCCTGATTGCGGGCACACAGCCGCCAGCGCGCGCGCTTTTCCTCAAACGCGCGCAGTTTTTCGGCCAGCGCGTCCTCCTCTTCCTCGCGGTAGCGGCGCACGGCTTCATAATAGGGGATCTTCGTATCCGGCGTGCGAATGCGAATCTGCGCCAGCTCGCTTTCGTTCAGCCCCAGCGCCGGGCCGCGCAGGGCGGCGAGCAGCGGCTCATCCCGCGCGCCGTTTTCAATGGTTTGCAGCAGCGCCGTCATGGCGCGGATTTCCGGAATATCAAAATATCCCTCGCCCGCGTCACAGAACACGGGAATGCCTTCCGATTCGAGCATCTGCGCGGCCAACGGCGCGCTTCCCCGTGCGGCGCGCATGAGAACCGCCATATCACGGTAGCGAAGCGGCCTTTCCGTCTCGGTTTTGGCGTCATAAAACGGCGTGCCGACCAGCTCATGAATGCGCGCGGCGACAACCTTCGCCTCCCGCTCGACGGCGGCCAGTTCCCGCTCCGCGCCCTCCTCGTCTCCCTCCTGCATGGTTTCCGCGCCGGGCTGATAGAGAATGTGCAGCTCGACAGGCGGGTCGTCTTCCCGCGGAGGCAGGCCGCAGAAGAGCTTTTCCCGCTCGTCATACTCGATTTCCGTCTCATCCGCACGCATGATGCGGCCAAAGACCGCGTTCGCCGCCTCCAGCACATTGGCGCGGGAGCGGAAATTCTTTTGCAGGTCAATCCGCCGTTCCAATTCGCGCTCCGGCAGATCAAACCGCGCCGCTTTTTGCAGGAACAGCGACGGTTCGGCCTGCCGGAAGCGATAGATGCTCTGCTTCACGTCGCCGACGAGGAACAGGCCGTCTTCCCGCGCGAAACTGCCGACGATGGCTTCCTGAATCGCGCTGGAATCCTGGTATTCGTCGATGAATACATAGCGATACCGTTCGCGCAGCGCCGATCGCACCTCCGGCAGTTCCAGCGCCGCCAGCGCGCTGTGCTCAAGGTCGTCGAAATCCATCAGCCCGCGCTGGCGCTTTGCCGCCGTGTAAAGCGTGTCATACGTCTTTGCCAATTCGGCCAGCCCGTCCAGCGGCGCGGCCGTCATGCGGATATCCGCCGCCGCTTCCGCCATCGTCAGGCCGAAAGCGGTTTGCAGTTCGCCGACGGCCTTTTTGAGCGCGTCGCGCCGCGCCTTTACGCGGTCGGCGATATCCTCGTCAAACAGATCTGTCTTCTTTTTGCGTCCCAGCGCCGCGAACGTCACGCCATGCAGCGCGTCGTGCAAAGCCGTATAGCCCTCCGCCGCAGCCGCCGCCAGATCCGCCGTCAGCCGCACATCCATGCCGCAGGCCGCCGCATAATGCAGCGGGCCGTTTTCCCCTTCGCAAAGCGCCAGCGTCTCCCGCGCGCTCTCGTGCAGGCGCAGCAGCTTCCGCCGCGCAAAATCGGCCAGCAGTCCGGCGGCGGGGCTCCGCTCAAAATCCTCGCCCGTCATGCGCACGGTCTTTTGCGCGCGGGCGAGAAACGCCCACGGATCAGGGCGCGTCATCATGAAGCGATGGAGCTCAAGCGCCAGTTCGCCCAGCTCCTCCTGCGCATAGCACCTGTCCGCCGCAAGAAACGCGTCGCTGCCGACTTCATAGCAGCTGTAAATCGCGTCCTCCATCGCCTGTCGGCTGAGCACGCCGCACTCCTGCTCGTCGCCGATGCGAAAGCCCGGATCAATGGCCAGCGCCTGAAAGTGTTCGCGAAGCAGACTGCCGCAAAACCTGTGCAGTGTAGAGATGCTCGCGCGGGAAAGCGCCATCACCTGTTCGCCCAGCGCCGGTTCTTCTCTCGCGGCCCTGCTGAGCGCTTCGCCGATGCGCTGGCGCATTTCGCCCGCCGCCGCGTTGGTAAAAGTCACGACCAACATGTTTTCGATGGGGCATCCCTCGCGCACGAGCTGCACGATGCGCTCCACCAGCACGGCGGTTTTGCCCGAACCTGCCGCCGCGCAAACGATGAGGCTGTGGCCGCGGTCGGCGATGGCGTCGCGCTGCTGGTCTGTCCATTTCGGCATGGTGATTTCCTCCCCCGGCATTCAAGATATAGCTCATTGCCATTATAACACAAAAAAGCGCCTCTCTTAACGAGAGGCGACAGACTGCATACAAAAAGCTATTCTCTCCCCTCGAAGGGGAGAGAATAGCCCTTTTCGTAAATGAAAGAATCGCCGAATTCCTCCATTTTGTTCTTCAAGACCGGTCTGTTTTTCAAACGTGTACAGCCATCAGTCCGCTTTCTTCCTGCGGTCGGCAAAGTTTTTCAGCAGCACGCCGCCACTGACGGCCAGCAGCAGCAGCCAGAGCGCCACACGGCTGTCATCGCCCGTCTTCGGGAGGTTATTGATCGCCTCTTTGCCGGGCAGTTTTTCGATCACCGTCTGCTCAAGCGTGATTTCGTGCGCGGCTTTCGCGTCGCTGTAATACTTGCCGCACTTTTCACAGTACCAGTATTCGATATTGCCCGTGCTCTCCGCCGTCGCCGCTTTTGCGTCCATGTGCGTCAGATTCGCATGCGAACACGGCTGTTTCGCGACAATCGTATCTGCAAACGAGATTTCCTTTGTCGCCTGCGCGTCGCTGTAATACTTGCCACAGTCAGCACAGTGCCAGTATTCGATATTGCCCTCGGCGTTATCGGTGGCCGCCTTTGCGCTGGTGTGCTTCAGGTCGGTATGATTATCCGGTGCAATGCTTGTTTTTTCGCTCACGACTTTTCCGCACTTATAGCAGGTACGAAGAACCTCCCCTTCTTTGGCGCAGGTAGCATTTCCCTTAATGACATCAAATTCCGGATTATAATCGTGAGTTTCGTGATAGCAGGCTTTAAAGGTGATATTCAAGTCCTTTGTAACATTCGGAATAGAAAAGACAACAGGTTTTCCGTATCCATCAAAGGAATAAGTGAAATCTGTCCCCAGTTTCAAACCGATTCCGTCATTACCTGCAACGAACAATTCCTTATAGGTAAGTCCCCATTGCTCCGTGCCAACATAATATTTTTCACTGGCAAGGTAAAGGTTAATGCTGAAATCCTCACCCTTTTTCAGCTTGTAGGTCGTATTCTTCAACGGAGCAAACCCTGTAGTATCTACAAAGTTTACAAGGCAAAATGTAGCTTCTTTATCAAATACTGCATAGAAGGTCTGGCTTTCTACTATTGTTCCCAAAGAAAGTGGATGCTGATAATCCTAATTTGATGTCCAACCAGTAAAAGTATAAATATAATCCTCGTCCTTGATGGCAGGTTGAATACACTTGAATACAATCTTTGTATCATAATAGCCTTTATAACTATACAGAGTCTCGCTTCCATCGTATGATTTAAAAGTAATATCATATTGATTTCTTGCGTAGTAGAGAGAAAGCTGCAGTTTACCGTCTCCCGTTATCGTTCCGCTATTAGATGATTTGGTGGCGTCAAACGAAAAACCATTTTTTAAATATGCGGAATCAGGTACGGTTGCTATTGTATCCGTTGCACCGATTTCAGTCTTCGTTCTATCCGGTTTTTCCTGATACTGCCCATTTTTGTCCATATAATAGATGTTTACAGTGTATGGGGTATTACCATTTGCTTTCCATCTTGCTGTATATGATTGATTCCCAACAGTTCCTTTTGTAATCGTGACGGTAGGATATACATCCGATGTACCGCCTGCTACCCAACCGATAAAATCGTACCCCGGTTTTGTTGGAGTAGGTAGTGTGAAATCGTCACTTTCAACATTGAAAAGTGAATATAATCCACCGTCACCCTGCTTAATTTCAGGTGTTGTAATATCATTAGAAAATGTTCCGCCATTTAGGTAGTAAAACACATATTGCTGTTTCGGCTGCCAGTGTGCCGTCAGTGTTATATTGGACTGCCAGTTTGTCATAATATCCAAATATTTTGTCGGCTCTTGGCTGTTATCTTTATCACAAGTCCAACCGATAAAATCATAGTTGTCTCTCTCAAGGTTGTTGTTTAAGGAATCAAAAGGGGCGTCAAATCCAATTTTGTAATATGCGTTTGCGTCATCAGTCTTGTAATAATAAGCGAAAATGCTTTTATCGGGTGTACTTTTCCAGTGCCCGCCATCCAAATCGTAGGTAATCGTATATCGAGTTGATACGGAGGGAGTGGATTCTCCCTCTTTTACAACTGTTCCGGCTCCGGAGGTTTTTTCTTTCAAAGCGTTGATAAGGCGTTCTGGTACACCATCTCCACACACAATTGTTCCTTGGTTTACTACGCCGGAAACATTAAAGTTGCTGATATTGGATAGATATATTGTACCTTTATTGACAAAGGAATCTTCCAAGCCCAAGTTGTAACAGCAACTGATTCTTGCAGTTCCGTTATTTTGGAAGGAACAACCGGAACTGACACCAAATGTTGAATCGGAACCGGTAAATGTAAACTCACTGTTATTTACAAAGATTGCCTGATAACCAAGCGTAAAACCATTGGAAATATTAACCGTTCCGTTGTTTGTAAAAGTTTCATTTCCATACCAGCACCACATTTCAAATGAGGTATCTGTATATGTTTCACCGGAATTGATTGTTTTGCCATAATAGAGCGTCGATGCACTCGCCGAAATTGGCAGAGCAGTAAAAATCATCAGCACCACCATTATGAACGGTAGTATTCTTTTTCTCATAAGAGCCTCCTGTGTTTTATTTTTATTTTTGGGGATAATTGTTGTAGTCCGTATCATCCCTTCATTTTCGCAAGCTGCATCAGTCCTTTTTCAACAAAGCAGTCAAGGCATGCTCCTATGATTTCCTTCGTCCTCTCGGCTTTCTTTGATGTATTCAAGCTCAAATATTCCTTTCCTGCCGAATATATCGTATCGTGGTAAAGTATAGCATCCCCCCCCGAAGAATCAAGTACTGGCTTGAAAATAATACAAGCTCTATGAAAAACATTAAAAAAGAAAGGCCACTGTCCCCATACGCCGATATGCGCCATTCTTCTTCGGGCAGTTTCAGGCAGGGAAGATAGTAGTCGCCTTGTAATTCATACCAAAGTCCGTTTATCTCGTTATAGATGAATTTATCCATCATATGTTCCTTCAAATATAGATTTTACTTCAAAATCCGTTTCGCTGTCCTTAAACTCACTGTTTTGAAGTTTTGTCCTTATCCGGCTTCACTCATCATTGGTTTTTTCGCATTTTCCATTTTCTCTGACACAATACATCGCCTGATGAGGTTTTTATGCGTTCCGGGCGACATTGTGCGCGTGGTCAGCTTGCGAACGTGCCCAAAACATGATATACTTTTCTCAAACAAACGACAAGAAAACGGGCGGCTTCAATATGCCGCAGCCCAACATCTTTTGGAGGTTATCCCATGAAAAAAATGCTTGCCGCGCTTGCGCTGGCGCTGACGCTGCCAACCTGCGCGCTTGGCGACAGCGAGGGCGTGATCGTGCAGTCTTCGTGCAACATCGTGCAGAGCGGCGACTACTATCTGGCGTACTGCTTCGCGCAAGTGCACAACAACGCCTCGACGGTCATCTGTCTGGATCAGGGCACGTTCGATCTGCAAAGCGGCGAAACGCTGCTCTCCACCAGCGAAGTTTCGCAGATCTGGCCGTATTTCCTCAGCCCCGGCGAGGACGGCTATCTGTTCGACATCGTTTCTTTTGAGCCGGACGAAAACGGCAACCCCGTCATTCCGTCCATCACGGGCATATCCTACAACGTGACGTATCTCCCGGTGGACAACGCCTACGCCAGCTACGACCTTTCGGCGGTTTCGGAAATCGCGCAGGACGTATCCGGCGACGTGAGCGTCGTCTGCCGCCTGACCAACAGCACGGATATGGACGCGTATAACCCCACCGTGGCGCTCGGCCTGTATACCGACGACGGCACGATGGTCTACGCCGACGGCACGACGCTTCAGGATGTGGGCATTCCGGCGGGCGGCACCGTTCTGGTGCGCTTTGATGTGGACGACGTGTTTGTCAAGCAATGGCAGAGTTACGGCGCGATGCCGACACAGGCCAATACGAACGCATCGTTCCGCAAGGACGAGGATTAACCCGCTTATCCTTATACAAATGTCATTTTTCATGGCTCGCGCAGCGAGACATGAGGTGGGAAATCCAGGAACCTCAGGTTCCTGGCAGGGTTTGGGACAGCGTCCCAAGCGTTCCCCATCGTAAAACAAAACAGGAGGGTTTTGGGGAATGGAAAAAAAGACAATTCGTTCCGGCGCGCCGTTTGTGTTTGCGGGCGTAGGCGTGCTGGCCGTGGCGCTGACGGCGGGCATCGGCACGATCTCCAGCTATCTGATTGCCGCGGGCGTGGGCTGCGCCGCGTTTGCCCTCGGCAAAAAGAAATATCCCGATCGCGTGGTGGAAGTGGAAACCGCGCCGAAATCCGGCAACGCCGAGGTAGACGCGCTCATCCGCGAGGCGCGCGGCCAGCTGGATCAGATTGCCGCCGCCAACGACGCGATTGCCGATCCGGCGCTTTCCCGACAGATTGAGGATATCGAGGCGACCTGCCGCCAGATTTTGCAGCGGCTTGAGGAACAGCCGAATATGCTCTCCCAGCTACGCACGTTCCTGCGCTATTACCTCCCCGCGACGCTCAAGCTGCTCAACGCCCGCGCCGCGCTGGAAGCGGAGGTCAACGCGGGCGGCAGCCCGCAGATCGCCGCTCGCATCGCCAAAGCCGTCGGCGAGGTGCAGTCCGCCTTCCACAAGCAGCTGGACGCGCTCAACGAGTTCCGCTTCATCAATCTGGAAAGCGAAATGGACGTGCTGGCGGACATGCTCAAATCCGATGGCCTGACCGCCGAACCGGACGCGCCCGCCGTTGCAAAAGAGGAACCGCAGGAGGACGACCCCTTCGCCTCGCTCTTCGCCAAGGGGGAAAAGAAATAAATGGGTGAATTTTCCGGGTTCGCTCTCGTGCCCGAACAGGGCGCGATTCCGCAGAAACATCAGCTCGATCCCGATATGCAGCGCCGCATTGAAGCGATGGCCGTGCGCGTCGATATCCGCGACAACGCCGCCGTGATGGGCTTCGGCGCGCGGGCGCAGAAGGAAATGGGAACGTTTTCGGATATCGCGCTGGAACAGATGCTCCGGCAGGATATCAAGCCGCTGGAAAGCGTGATGCAGACGCTGGCCGAGCAGATTAAGTCCTGCTCGTTCACGGCACAGGCCAAGGGGCTTTTCCGCCGGGTGTTCGGCGGCGCGGCGCCGCTGGCCGAAGTGCAGGCCGCATATGAAAAAGCCATTCCCAGAATCAACGCGTGCGCAGATGAAATGACCGACCGCCGCGTGGCGCTCATGCGCGACAGCGCGCTGCTGGATCGTCTCTATGAGCGCAACGAAGGGCTTTACCGCGAGCTGTGTTCGCTCATCGTCGTCGGCGACGAAGTGATCGCGCAGGCCAGGGCGCGCGGCGATAAGGAGCAGGATATCGCTCGCATGGAGCGCCGCGTGCAGGACCTGCGCATCACACAGGTCGCCTCCACCCAGCTGGCCGCACAGATCCGCGCCGTACAGGCCAGCGACGAGCTGACCTGTTCCCGTTTGCAGGCCGCGCTGGAAGTCACCATCCCGCTCTGGAAGAGCCAGATGGCAACGGCGCTCGGCCTAGCCCGCGCAACCGATTCGCTGACCATGCAGAAGCGCGCCGGCGAAGAGGCAGCGCGCGGCATCAAGAGCGGCGCAAGGGAGCTTTCCGCGCAGACCCGCGCCTATGCCGAAGCGGCCGATGGCAGCGACCAGACCCGCGCCCAGCAGACCGCCGACACCCTGCTGGCCGAACTATCTGAAATCGAAGCCTCGCTGGCCGAACAGCAGAAAATCCGCCGCGCTGACCCAAGCGCAGAAAGAGGGGTTTGATTATGCCCGCCTATGCCACCCAAACCGCGCCGAAGCAGACGCAGAACAGTCAGCAGCAGCCAAAGAAACAAAAGCCGGAAGCGCCGAAAGGCCTTGCCGCCCTGCCGCAGAGCGCGGGAATCGCCGCGCTGGTCGTGATGGTTGCGCTGGCGCTGCCCATCGGCAATTTCCGCGCGCTGCAAAATGCGACGCCGCAGGCGTTTATCCGTCAGGGCGATGTGAAATCCATCGTGGAGGATCGCATCAGCGCCGCGCAGAACGCCGTAACCGTCGCCCAGCGCAGCAGCGTCAACCAAACGACGCTCGAAGATGTGAATAACGCCATCAAAGCCATGCAGAGCGCCAAGACCGCCCGCGACATCAGCCGTGCGGATCAGCAGCTCACCGTGGCCGTCAGCCAGCTGGTAGACGACGCGAACCTCGCCAACGCCGAAGATGAAAAGATGCTCACCCGCGCGGCGGACACCTTTGCCGAGCAGGGCAGTTTCCTCCGTCAGGAGGCGCGCGCCTACAACCAGAAAGCCGAAAAGGCCGAAAAGCTCTATGAAAAACTGCCGACCCGATTCCTGCTGTCTCAGCCGGACATGTACGAGGGAATTTAAGTGAGCATTTTTTCCGGCCTGAGCCTTGAAAATCTGAAAATCGCGGTCGAGGCGGCCAAACATTCGCCCAAGGCGCTCGCGGCTTTGGCCATCATCGCCGTCGTCGCGGTCGCGGCCATCGGTTTTGCCGGGCACATGATCGCCCACCACGTCGGCGGATTTTACGCGCGCATCGAGGAAGAGGATGAGCGCGCCCGTCGGGAAGAAGAAAAAGAAGAACAGGCGGCGCACGCGGCCGCCCAAGAGGAAGAAAAACGAAACGAAGAGAAAGGAAGAACGCAATGAAGAAAGTTTTAGCGCTCATCACAGCGCTGGTCTTGACGCTCGCGATGGCTGTCGGCGCATCCGCATCCGTGCCGGACAAACCGAGCGAATTTGCCTATGCCTACGACTTTGACGGCTCGGTGCTGTCCAGCTCAACAAAAACGACCATCGAGCAATACGGTGCGGCGCTGGAAGACGCGACCGGCATTCAGACAATCGCCGTCGTCGTGGATTTCCTCGACGGTGAAGACCCAGCGGACTACGCCACGGACATCATCAACAGCTGGGGCGTCGGCCAGTCGGGCGAAAACAACGGCGTGGTCATTCTGCTTGCGCGCGGCGACCGCAAAATCCAGATCGGCACGGGCACAGGCGTTGACCGCGTGATGAGCGGCGCGAAGTGCGGCGACCTGATCGACGACAACATCGACTATTTTGCCGACAACAAATTTGACAAGGGCATGCTCAATCTCTACGAGGATGTGTGTACATATCTGGCCCGCGCAAAGGGCAAGACGCTCTCCCTCTCTTCCTCGCAGAGCGCTTCCAGCAGCGTCTACTCCGGCAGTTACGACAATTCTTACGGCAGTTACGACGAAGGAGACTTTGATTTGTTCGAGTTCATCCTTGGGGTTATCTTTGTTTACATCATCATCTGCGTGCTTTTTAACGCGCTGATGCCCAGCCGCGGCGGCTGTCTGAGCTATTTCTTCATGGGCTGGCTCTTTGGCCGCGGCAGCCGTCGTCCTCCGCGCGGTCCGCGTCCCCCGATGGGCGGCGGTTTCGGCGGCGGCTTTGGCCCGCGTCCGCCCCGTCCTCCGATGGGCGGCGGCCGTCCCCCGCGTCCTTCCCGTCCTTCCGGCGGATTCGGCGGCGGCAGTTCTCGCGGCGGCGGCTTTGGCGGCGGTTCTTCCCGCGGCGGCGGCGGCGGACGGAGCTTCTGAGCGAGCTGAGCCCGCGCCTGCCCCTGAAAAACTCTGATTTTTCCTGGCTTTTACTCACAAGGCCGAAGTTCGGCGGCGCGTCTCCTCAAACGGGGGACGCGCTTTTGTGTTATATCTTCCCACACCGTCAAGCCTTGCGAAACCGTGGCGGTTCATGTATAATCTTTTTATCGAAATTTTGCTTTTTGCCGGATGAAAACGGCAAACTCATCCGTCTTATATATCGAGGGTAGGAAGTGAAACGGTTGGAAAGCAGCGTGAAAGCGCCGGATCGTAACGCTCAATTTGAAGAGCTGTATGCGCAATACGCAGACGACGTGCTGCGGATGGCATATTTTTATCTGGCGGATAAACAAAAGGCCGAAGACGTCTGTCAGGATGTGTTCGTCAAGCTCTATACGCTCGGCGAGGCGATTGCGCCCGGCTGCGAAAAAGCGTGGCTTCTTCGCGTGACGGTGAACTGCTGCCGCGATCTGTGGCGCAGCGCGTGGCTCAAGCGCGTGGTACTCGGCGCGCCGACGCTGGAGATCATTCCGGCACAGGAAGACACCATCGAGCAGCGCGAAGAGAAAGCCGAGCTGATGCGGGCGATTCATAAGCTGCCCGTCCAGTTCCGTGAAACGATCCTCTTGCATTATTATCAGGGCCTCGGCATAGCCGAAATCGCGCAAATGCTGGGGCTTCCGGAAGGGACGATTTCCAGCCGCCTTTCCAGAGCGAGAAAAAAACTGGAAAGCCTTTTGAAGGAGGAAGCAACCGGTGATGGATATCAAAGAACTTGAGCGCCTCGCGCCGACGGCCGACGAGATGCTCTCCGGTCTGCATGCGGATGAAACGATGAAGCGGCGCATCTTATCCGCCGCACGGGAAGAAAAGAAACGGTCCGTCTCTATGCCGCGCCTTGTGCCCGCGCTCTGCTGTGCGGCGCTGGCGGTCGCCTGCATCGGCATGTTCGCGCCGCGGCTGAGTCAGACGGCCGTGAGCGCGGCGGCTTCGCCTGCGCCCGTCTCGATTGACACCATCGCGGCGGGCGACGAACAGGCCGCATCCATGACGCGCATGGCGGATGTGAGCGGTACGGCGCGCGTCCGCGCAGCGGGCGGAAGCAGCGATTCGCTCTTCGCTTCGACGAGCGGCGATATCCCGCTGGTCGCGGTGAACGGCGCGGTTTACCGCATGCTCAGCACGCCGACAAACGTGGAAAGCAGCCTGCTGGGCGATGCGGTCGGCACGGTGAGCACAACGACCGACGAGCCGTCTCTCGCCGATGACAGCGCGATGACAGGCGGCCTCTCTAACGTTGCCGAAGCGGGGCAGACCATCTATGCCGTGTCCGGGGTGGACGTCAATACCGCCGTCGCCTGCGAGGTCGGCGGAAACATGCGCCTGTTCCAGCGGGTCAGCTATGCGGGCAAGGGGCCCGGCGGACAGGGGCTGGAAGACACATTCTCCGTCCGCGGTCAGGTTGCGGAATTGACGCTCTCCGGCGTGGGCACACTGATCGGCGACGCGGCAAACGACGCGGCGGCTGTGCTGCTCGACCACGCGACGCTCAAGTCAGCAGATTCGTCCGCCAGGAAGCAGACTCTGACCGTCACGCTCACCAACGGTCTGAAACTCCAGCTCGGCGTTTCCGGCGATACCGTCAGCGCCTGCGGCAAATGGAGCTGCCCGGAGTTCTTCGAGGCGTTTGAGAGCGGGCTGTAACCCTTTCTTTAAACCGTCGCGAAGCGAAATGGAAGGTCAGGGGAACTCAGTTCCCTTGTAGGGTATGGGGCAAAGCCCCATCGTTTCCCCAATCACGAAGTAAAATCAGCATGCGTCAGGGAGTGAAGCGTTACCTGACGAACGCAAAGCCGCTTCGATGAAGCAGTTTATACGAAAACGGAGCTTTTATCCCCGCGATAAAAGCTCCGTTTTCTTTATTCCATTTCTTCGTATCTGACAACCCGGCAGTCGTCTTCATACTCATCCGCGTACAGTCTGCGCGTCAAGCTCTCGACCTCGCCGCTCTGGTTGTCATACGGATCATGCCGCAGAAATCTGCGCGGCGGGTTGAACTCCTGCTGGAACGCGCTGCACGTCGGCATGCGCCACGGTTCAAGATTGCCGAAATAGAAATTCCAGCGATCCAGATCGCCCGCGCGATAGGCTGAGCCGCCGAACGAGCAATCCGCAAACAGCCAGCCGAACGGCGCGACATAAAACCGCGCCCAATCGTGATGACCCGCGCTGTTCGGCTTGGTATACAGGCCGCTCTGCCATTGAGCCGGAACGCCGCACAGACGGCACAGCGTCACAAACGTGATGGCCTGCACGCCGCAGTCACCGCGCAGCCCGCTGAGGAAATATTCCGGGATATTGGGCACCGTCAGATACGGCGGCATGAAGCGATAGACCGCCTGTGTCGTAATGAAATCGTAGATTTTGCGCGCCTTGAGCAGGGCGTTCGTCTCGTCCCCGACGATCTCCTTCGCCAGCGCGCGCAGATACGGCGTAAAGACCACGTGCGGCGGCAATTCCTCCGTATCAAACACGGGCTGCTCGGCGTAAACCTCGCGCGCGTGTGGCTGAGCATACGGCGCGTCGATCTCATAGGCAATCTCGGCACTGACCGTCATGCCCGGCTCATACGGCAGTTCAAAATAGATCGTGCGCTGCGGCTCGTCTTCCGGCGCAAGGAACGCGACGGGGTGCGACGCGGAAAGCAGTTCGGCGCGCTTCACCTGTGCGCCGACAATGGGCATCGGCAGGTGGATGCGCAGCGTCTCGCCCTCCGTCAAACGGTCGCTCCTGACGGTCAGCTCCTCATGCAGCTCGAACCGCGCGCGCACGCCGCCGTTCGCCTTCATTTTGGCAATCATCGCGCTCAGCTGCTCGGTGCTCGCCTTCGCGCCGCTCATCACGGCGGGGTCTGTCGCCCGCATGGCGTATTCCTTCCGCGTCTTGAGCAACGCGGAGAGCGCGTTGTTTTTGAACCGCACCTCGCCGTTCACATAGCGCCAGTCGAGCGTGCCATCGTCGCGCAGGGTTTCAAGCTCTTCCTCCGCAAAGCCGCTCACGTTCTTTTGCAGGATATCCAGCATCTGCGCCCGTGTATACGGATACGCGCGCGGGATTTCATATGCCATTTCCATCTGCACACGCAGTCGCGCTTTCAGCGCTTCGGGCACACATGGGTCGTCCAGCCGACGGCGGATGACCAGCTCCATGCGGCCAAAGTCCCCGGCTTCGTAAAGCCGCCGGACATCCGGCGGAAGCGGATAGCTCAAACAGGAAAGATCAAGAAGCATGCAAAGTCCCTCCTTGCATTTTATCCCAGCAGCTCGCGCACATACGCGATGATCTGCTCATCCTTTGCGTTGGCGAAGAACAATTCGGCAAAATGCTCGCCCGCAATCGCGCCGCGCACCAGCTCCTGATCGATGCCCTTGAGGCAGGCAATCAAATCCTTAAAGTTATGCGCGCGCACCGCGTCGAGGATCTTCTTGTTGCGCTGTTCGGGCACAGCGCGCTCCGCCGGGTAGCCGTTGCCGCTGCCGAAGCCGAAGAGCTTTTCAAACGTGTATTCGAGGTTCAGCTCCGCGCCCCAGCCGAAGCCCTTGGCAAACGGCATGGAAACCGCGTTGCCGTCGTTGATCTGGGCAAACATGAAACCGTCGGACGGATCGGCCACGTGGCCGCAGAGCACGCCCGGAAAGCTGTTGAGCGCCAACATCGCACCCTCGCCCGTGCCGCAGCCGGTGACCACGTAATCCGCCGCGCCGGAATTGAGCAGAATCGCGGCCAGAATGCCGTTCTGCACGAAGGTCAGCTGGCTCTCGCCCTCTTTGCCATACATGCCGTAGTTATCGACCTGATGGCCCATCGGGGCAACGGCCTTTTTAAGCGCAGCCTCAATCGTCGCGTTCTTTGCCGCCTGGCTGTTTTCGTTAATCAGCGCAATCCGCATAATTAAAAATCCTCCTGACAAATTGAATATGCTTTGCGGAAAAATCCCTCCGCTATACATACACAATACCGCCGCGCGGGCGGCTTTGTCAAGAGGAAAAGGAATTTAGTTCAGCACGGAAGCGGGCATGCGGCGCAGCACGCTGATGAGCAGCGGGCCGACGACCAGACACGCGACGGCCTCGCCTGCGGCGACGGAGAGCATGCACAGCGGCAGGGCAATCGCCGGGGAATAGCAGAAGTGCACGACAGCGCCGACAATCACGCCGTTAAACAGCACCGGCATCAGCGCGGCCAGCCAGAACTTGTCGCGCAGGCGGCGCGTGCAGACGGCGGCCAGCAGCGTGGCCAGCGAGCCGAACACGATATCGAAAATTGTGCAGCCGCCGAGGATGTTGGAAAGCAGGCAACCCACCAGCAGCGCGGGCACAGCCTCCGGCAGCAGACTCGGCAGCAAGGTGAACGCGTCGGAGAAGCGGATCTGCACCTCGCCATAGCTCAGCGGGGCCAGCAGAACGGTCAGCGCGGTATACAATGCGGCAATGATGGCGCCGCGGGCCAGCGCACGGGTGTTTTGGGGTTTCAGCGTACTCATGGAAAAAAATCTCCTTGTTCATTTTGCTAACCTGCAAAACGACAGGGCAAGCGCACACGGCCATATTTTGCAACAAAAAAACGGCCTTGAGCCGCTTGGAAGGCGCAGCGCGCCTTCGGCCCATAGTTTTGTTTAAGGACTGGATGGTTGCGAACAGTCCGCAAAGGTTGCCCGAAGATTATAACAAAAGGGAAGAAAAAAAGCAACCCTCTTTCTTGCGAAAGAAGGCTGCTTTGAGCTTGACGAATTAGTCCTCCAGCATGGTGAAGGTATAGGTCTTGCCGTAGGTTTCGACATACACGGTGCGCATCACCTGTTCGGTGCGCGGCTTATCGTTGCTGTCGGTCGGCACGGAAGCGATCACATCCACGGTATCCAGACCGCCGAGCACCATGCCGAACGCGGCATAGTTGCCATCCAGAGACTCGCTGTCCGCGTGCATAATGAAGAACTGGCTGCCGGCCGAGTCGTTCGAGCTGGAGCGCGCCATGCTCAGCACGCCGCGCACATGGCTCAGATCATTCTCCACGCCGTTGCTGCTGAACTCGCCGCGGATGGCATAGCCCGGTCCGCCGGTGCCGTCGCCGTTGGGATCGCCGCCCTGAATCATGAAGCCGGAGATCACGCGGTGGAAGGTGAGGCCGTCATAGAAGCTGCTGTTGGCGAGGGAAACAAAGTTGCCCACGCTCTCCGGCGCTTTCTCCGGATACAGCTCGCCATAGATCAGGGAGCCGTCGTTCATCGCAATGGTGAACGTCGGGTTCTTATCGAGCTGGCCAAGGCCGGAAACCAGCGCGGCGTTATCCACGGCCAGCGCGGCGTCCGCATCCATCTCGTTCAGCTCGTCTGCACCGATATAGCCCTTGATCTCCGTACCCGGCACGGCGACGAAGGAATACGTCTTGCCGTCCTCGGTGATGCTGCCCAGAACGTCCATGGACGCGCCCGCCTTCACGTCGGCCACAGCGTCGCCGCCCGGCATGTCCAGCAGCTGGGTATCCGCATTCACGGAAGCATACGCCACGGTAGCCTCGACCGCCTCGCCGACGTAGACGTGATAGAGCTTGCTCAGATCGCCAATCTGCATATCGGCTTCATCGAGCACCTTGTTCACATACTCGGTATACGCGTCGTTCTTCTTATTGGTCAGGGCTTCCTCCGTCTCGGTTTCCTTGCGGGATTCGAAATCGACCTCGCCAGTCTCCAGATCCTTTGCATAGCGCAGGATGAAATAGCCGTAATCGGTGGTAATCACGTCGGAGACGTCGCCCACGTTTTCAAGCGCCAGCGCGCCCGCGATAAATTCCTCGCCATAGAGCTGGCTGCCCTCGGCCACAGGATAGCCGCGCAGCATCTGCTCTTCGGTGGAGCTGTCCTCGTTGTAAGCCTTCATGGCTTCCTCGAAGTCCGCGCCGCCCGCAATGGACGCGGCGACAGCCTTCGCCTTGGCATAGCCGCTCAGTTCCGCGATATCCGTGGATTCTTCCGGCGTGGCCTCGGCCTTCGTCGCTTCATCCTCGGTCGCCTCGCCATCCACCTTGGCGATGTAGATGCACTCCATCAGGCGCACGCCTTCCGGCGTATAGAGGATTTCGTTTTCGTTCACATAATCGTTGATGAACGTATCCAGATCGGCGTAGTTTTCCTTCTGCGTGGCGACCTTCTCATCAAACGCGGCCTTCACCTCATCCTCGGTCACGGCGATATCCGCCGTCGCCTTTTCATACAGGTAGTTGAGCACATCGTTCAGCTCAGCCGTTTCCATCAGGCTTTCTTCGGAATAGCCCGCCTGCGTCAGCTGATCCTCCACGGCCTGCGTCAGCTCGTCGCCGGTATAGCCGGAAGCGGAGAGATAGCTTTCCAGATATTCGCGGGTGTTATCCAGCGCGGTCTGCACCTGCGCGGCCAATTCGGCCTTCTTTTCCTCGGTCAGCTCATAGCCGTTCTCGGCGGCATAATGGCGGACGATGGCCGTGCTCAGCTTGCTCTGCACCGTCTCCTGCGCAACGGAAGCCTGAAGTTCGGTGTCATATTCGTCCACGTTGTAGCCATACTGCGCGTAATACGCGACATACTGGCTGAGCATGTTGTCAAATTCATCCTGAATTTCGGATTGCAGCACCGTCACCGCGCCGTTGTACGCGGAAGCCAGCACTTCGTCGTCCAGCGCCGCCACATCCGACTCTTCTTCAACGTTCTCGTCCGCCGCTTCTTCGGTGATGACGACCGCCGCAGCGTTCTCATCGCTCTGCTCGGCGACCGGCTCTTCCGTCGGCTCAGCCGTCGGCTCTTCCGTCGGCTCGGCGGTGGGCTCTTCCGTCGGCTCGGCCGTCGGTTCCTCCGTCGGCTCGGCGGTGGGCTCTTCCGTCGGTTCCTCCGTCGGCTCGGCGGTGGGCTCTTCCGTCGGCTCGGCCGTCGGTTCCTCTGTCGGTTCGGCAGTGGGTTCTTCCGTCGGCGCTTCGGTCACAACCGGCGTGGCCGTCGCTTCCGGCGCTTTTTCCTGATTGCCGCACGCGCTCAGGGAAACCAGCGCGACGGCCAGCATCAGGGCCAGAAAACTCTTCTTCATTGAGTGTTCCCTCCATACTTTCTGTGATGCAATTTTTCTGCGCCGATTCAGCCACGTGGCACAACACCGCAGAATTTACATCCTTTTGTCGGCAAATGCCGATTGTTACGGCATCAAAACCCTATTTCTCATTATACGCGCTGCACAGCCAAAAGGCAATCTTTTCGTCAAATTGCCTTTCCGACTTCATGCGCGATTCACAATTTTGTCACAATCGGTCCCGCATCCGGGCGCTGTCTCGGTTAAAACGTGCTTTCCGGATCGAATCCTGCATTCGTCGCCTGCGCCTCGCGCCGCTTCTGCCGGGCAAAGGACTCGATAAACATCGCCATCTGTCGAACCGCGGGGGCCATCATCTGCGGATTGAGCACCGCAATGCCAAACTCGCGGTATTCCATCGGCTCAATCGCGTAAGTCTCCACGTCGCCGTGGACGCGCTCAAGCGTCAGGCTCGGCATGATGCAGATGCCGAATCCGCTTTCGACCATCGCAATCGTAGACAGATCATCCACAACGCGGCAGGTCGCCCGCACTGTGATCCGGTATTTCGCCAAAAACGCCTGCACGTCCGCGTCCGTCGCGTCGCCCTGAACGACAAACGTCTCCGCGCGCATCTCTTCGGGCATAATCACGCCCGGCGTTTTCGTTTTAAACCCGCGCGGCGCGACGCACATCAGCCTGTCGCGATACAGCGGACGCACTGCCAGATCGCGCGTGGACTCCGTAGACAGAAAGCCCAAATCCACCACGCCCGTCTTGATCCACTCGATCACATCGTCATATGTGCCCTGATCGATTTCGATTTCCACACCGGGGTATTTCACGCGGTATTCTGCCACGAGCTGCGGCAGCCACGCCACGCACACGCTGTTGAACGCGCCAATGCGCACCTTGCCGCGCTGCACGCCTTTCAGTTCGCCGACCGTCTGCGTCAACGCCTCGTCGGCGGAAAGCACCTGCCGGATCACCGGATAGAGCGCTTCGCCGCTTCGGGTCAGCGACACGCCGCCCTTGCCGCGAACGAAGAGCGAAAAGCCGCAGGACTCTTCCATCGAGCTGACGGCGTGGCTGATGGCGCTGGGCGTCAAATGCAGAATCTGCGCGGCGCGCGCAAAACTGCCCTGCTGGGTGACGGTATGAAAAATGCGATATTCCAGCAGCGTCATTGCTGTTCCTCCTGCCAAAATGGAATGAAAGCGATGGTTGTCGCTTTATTTCACTGTAACACCTGAGAGGGAGGCGCGTCAAGAGTCTGGAAAAAGTTTGCGCAAAGTGCCGCGCGGCGCGTGCGTTGACAGAGGTACTCCCGTAGGCGCACTTTGCAAAAAGAAGTGATGATAAAAGTGCCCCTCTTTGAACGGTTTTCCACCGATTTCAAAGAAGAGCACTCCTTTTCTTTTATTCCACCGTCACGCTCTTGGCGAGGTTGCGCGGCTTATCCACGTCCAGACCCTTGGCGCAGCTGATGTAATAGGCCAGCAGCTGGAGCGGCACGACGGCCAGCGAGGTGGCCAGCAGCGGATCGGTGCGCGGCACATAGACTGTGAAATTGACGGTATCTTCGATGGCGTATTGGCCGTAGGTCGTCAGCCCGAACAGGCTGGCGCCACGGCTGCGCACCTCGACCATGTTGGAAACTTCTTTTTCAAACAGTTCCGGCTGAGTCGCGACGGCGACGACGAGCACGCCGTCCTCGATCAGGCTGATGGTGCCATGCTTGAGTTCGCCGGCGGCATAGGCTTCCGAATGGATGTAGCTGATTTCCTTGAGCTTGAGGCTGCCTTCCAGACTGATGGCGTAATCCAGCCCGCGGCCGATGAAGAACACTTCTTTGCAGGCGGCCATCTTGTTGGCGTACCACTGCACGCGTTCCTTGTCAGAGAGCACGCGCTCAATTTGATCCGGCAGGGCGAGCATCGCGGCAATCAGCTCTTCGCGGCGTTCCTTCGTGATCTGCCCGCGCACCTCAGCCATATGGACGGCGACCAGATACAGCGCCGCCAGCTGGGTGGAATACGCCTTGGTCGTCGCGACGGCGATTTCCGGACCGGCCCAGGTATACATCACGCTGTCCGCCTCGCGCGCGATCGACGAGCCGACGACGTTGACCACCGCCAGCGTGCGCACGCCGCGCTCCCTGCACAGGCGCAGCGCCGCCAGACTGTCGGCGGTTTCGCCGCTCTGGCTGATGATGACGACCAGCCCGTTCTCTTCCAGAATCGGATCGCGATAGCGGAATTCGCTCGCCAGATCAACCTCGCAGGGGACGCGCGCAAGTTTTTCGATGACATAGCGCGCCGCCATGCCGACGTGATACGCCGAGCCGCAGCCGATGAGATACACGCGAGAGACGTTTGTGAAATCCTCATCCGTCAACCCGGTTTCGCTCAGGTCGATGATTTTTTCGCCGTCTTCGTTTTCCTTGATCCGCGGGGAGAGCGTGTCGCGCACGGCGCGCGGCTGTTCGTGGATCTCCTTCATCATGAAATGCTCGTAGCCATCCTTTTCGGCGGCGGCGGCATCCCACTTGATTTCCACGAACGGCTTTTCGATTTCTTCGCAGTCGATGTTGTAAACATGCAGTTCGTCGCGGGTCAGGCAGGCGATTTCCTGATTATCGATATAGACGACGTTGCGCGTGTAATTGAGCACGGCAGGCACGTCGGAAGCGATCATGTATCCCTGATATTCGCCGTCGCAGCGGCCGAGAATCAGCGGGCTGTCCTTGCGGGCGGCATAGATCGCGCCGGGCTGATCGCCGAAAAGAATGCCGAACGCGTAACTGCCGCGCACGCGAATCATCATATTGCGAATGGCGTCGAGCGCACGTTCGCGCGGCTCCATGCCGCGCTTGGCCGCATCGGCATAATAGCTGTCCAGCAGCGCTGCGGCCACCTCGGTATCCGTCTGCGAGGCGAACGTATAGCCCTTTTTAAGCAGCGATTCCTTGATTTCCTGATAGTTTTCGATGATGCCGTTGTGCACGAGCACGACGCGCTTTTCGCGGGTATACTGCGGGTGCGCGTTGACGGTGCTCGGCTCGCCGTGGGTCGCCCAGCGGGTGTGGCCGATGCCGCACAGGCCGTGAACGGCGTTGCCGGAATCGGTCATCTCCATCAGGTTCTTGAGACGCCCCTTCGCCTTGACCACCTCGATGTGTTCGCTGGCTTCATCGCGCACAGCCAGACCTGCCGAGTCATAGCCGCGATATTCGAGCTTCGACAGCCCGGCAAGCAAAATCGGGGCCGCCTGTTTCACGCCCACATAACCGACAATTCCACACATATTGAACCCTCCTTACACATTAAACAGCAAGTCGCCGTAGGTCGGCATCGGCCAGAGTCTGCCGTCTACAATCATTTCCAGATGATCGACCGGGGCGCGGAGCACCTCCATCGCCGGGCAGATGACGTCGTGCGCATAGCGCGCCTGCTCCTGCCCGGAAAGCGCCGCCATCTTTTCCTGCTTGGCGCGCAGATCGGCGAGCGCGTCGCTCGTCTGCCGCAGCAGCACGTTCACGCGGGCGAGCATCTCCCGCTGCACCGAAACATCCATGCCGGCCTGCATCGCCTGATTGGCCGACCAGGCCAGTTTTCCGCCGTATTCCGCAACAGCCGGAACGATATCCTTGCCCGCCATGTCGATCATCGTCAGCGCCTCGATGTTGATCGTCTTGGCATACAGCTCGAAGGAGACGTCCGCGCGGGCGCGCAGTTCCTTCTCGGTGAATACGCCCTGATGGGCGAACAGCGCGATGGAAGCGGGTTTCACCAGCTCCGGCACCGCGTCCACCATGCTCCTCAGATTCGGCAGGCCGCGCCGCGTCGCTTCGGCCACCCACTCGTCGGTATAGCCGTTGCCGTTGAAGATGATGCGCTGGTGCGCGGTCATTTCGCGGCGGATGAGCGCGTTCAGTGCGAATTCAAAATCTTCCGCTTTTTCCAGTTCGTCGGCAAACGCCTGAAACGCTTCCGCCGCGATGGTGTTGAGCACGGTGTTCGCGTCGGCGATGCAGCCGGAAGACGGCACCATGCGGAACTCGAATTTATTGCCCGTAAACGCGAAGGGCGAGGTCCGATTGCGGTCGGTCGCATCGCGGCGGATAAACGGAAGGGTCGAAACGCCCACGCGCATGATGGACGCGGACGGCACGCTCTCGTCGCTCCCGCGGATGATATGATCCACAACGGCGGTCAGCTGATCGCCCAGGAACATGGAGATGATGGCGGGCGGCGCTTCGTTCGCGCCGAGACGGTGATCGTTGCCGGGGTTGGCGGCGCTCATGCGCAGAAGGCCCGCGTGCTCATCCACCGCCTTCATCATCGCGGCGAGCACGAGCAGGAACATCCGGTTCTTCTGCGGATCGCGGCCCGGCTCCAGCAGATTATGCCCGGTATCCGTGGTCAGCGACCAGTTGTTGTGTTTGCCGCTGCCGTTGACCCCCGCAAAGGGTTTTTCATGCAGCAGGCATACCAGCCCGTGACGCAGGGCAACCTTCTTCATGACGTTCATGACGAGCATGTTTTCGTCCGTCGCCACATTGGTGGTGTTGTAGATGGGCGCAAGCTCATGCTGGGCGGGCGCGGCCTCGTTATGTTCCGTCTTGGCCGGGATGCCGAGCTTCCACAGCTCGATATCCAAATCCTTCATGTAGTTGCTCACGCGTTCCTTGATCGCGCCGAAGTAGTGATCCTCCATCTCCTGCCCTTTGGGCGGCATGGCGCCGAAAAGCGTGCGCCCGGTGAAGATGAGGTCTTTTCGCTTCAAATAGGTTTCGCGATCGACGATGAAATATTCCTGCTCCGGGCCGACGGAGGTCGTCACGCGCTGGGTCAGATTATCGCCGAAGAGCCGGCAGATGCGCACGGCCTGACGGCTGATGGCCTCCATCGAGCGAAGCAGCGGCGTTTTCTGGTCGAGCGCCTCGCCGTTGTAGCCGCAGAACGCCGTGGGGATGCACAGCGTCTTCGTATCGCCGTTGTCGTAGATAAACGCAGGGCTGGTGATATCCCAGACGGTATAGCCGCGCGCCTCAAACGTGGCGCGGATGCCGCCGGAGGGGAAGGAGGACGCATCCGGCTCGCCGCGGATCAGCTCTTTGCCGCGCAGCTCCATGATGACGCTCCCGTCCTTCTGCGGGCTAATGAAAGAGTCATGCTTCTCGGCGGTCGTGCCCGTCAGCGGCTGAAACCAGTGGGTGTAATGCGTCGCCCCCTGCTCGATCGCCCATTCCTTCATGGCGCTCGCCACCGCGTCCGCCACGGTGGGATCAAGCTCTTCGCCGGTGGCCATGCTGGCCGACAATCTCTTGTAAATCTCCCTGGGCAGGCGCGCGCGCATTTCCTTTTCGGAAAAAACGCTGCTGCCGTAAAGCGCGGGAATATCCAGATACTCGCTCATGCGTGCTCTCCTTGGCCGTGTTTTTCCCCGCCGCGGAAAGGGGCGGCGGGAGATGCAATACCCTATTACGATACACCACTTTGCGCAAAAAAGCAATTCAGAAAAGCTTTTAGGCCGAATCGGTTCATTTTTTTCGGCTTTTACGGCTTTTTTCTTTGGATTCTGCGGCAGGTTTTGCCGCTGGAACTTTCTGCGCCGCCGCGTTTTGCGCCGCAAGCCGTTTATGCCGCCGCGTTTCCAGCATAAAATAAAAAAGCCGCGCCCGTCTGCATTTTGGCGCAGGCATGATGCGCGCGGCGGCGGGCAAAATCATCTTGCGGCGCGCGGACACATCGTCCCGCTGCGGCATAATCTGCCATCAGGCGGGTTCGCCGCCGCAAAGCCGAAAAAAATCGGAGGGATTCTCATGGCGCATTATGCGGTTCGCGAAAGCCCGCCGCTGCGGGGAGAAATACCCATCAGCACATCCAAGAACGCGGTGCTGCCCATCATGTGCGGCGCGCTGCTGACGGGCGAAGACGCGCGCATTGAACGCGTACCGGAATTGACGGATGTGAAGACACTCTGCGCGCTGCTGGCCTCGTGCGGGTGCAGCGTGAAAAAGGAGAACGACGCGCTCATTTTGAACGCCGCCGCGCTGCAAAACCCGCAGGACGAAGAGGATGTACGCAAGATGCGCGCCTCGGTGCTGGTGCTCGGCCCGCTGCTCGCGCGGCTGGGCGAAGCGCGCATTCCCCTGCCCGGCGGCTGCGCGATCGGCCAGCGGCCCATCGACCAGCACCTCAAGGGCATGAGCGCGCTGGGCGCAAAGGTGAAGTTTGACCACGGCGGCGTGACGCTTTCGGGCCGCCTGCGCGGGGCGGTCATCTATCTGGATATGCCGTCCGTCGGCGCGACGGAAAACCTGCTGATGGCGGCGACACTGGCCAGCGGCACGACGCGCATCGAAAACGCGGCCAAGGAACCGGAAATCGTCGATCTGGCGGCGTTTCTGAACGCGATGGGCGCGCGCGTGAGCGGCGCGGGTACATCCACCATCGTCATTGAAGGCGTGCGCGCGCTGCACGGCGTGAGCTGGCAGCCGATTGCCGACCGTATCGAGGCGGGCACGATGGCCTGCGCCTGCGCCATCACCGGCGGCGAACTGCTGCTTTCCGGCGCGCGGGCGGAACATCTGCGCTCCCTGCTCTTCAAGCTCAGCGAAGCGGGCATACATATCAAGGATACGCCGGGCGGGCTGATGGTCTTCGGCCGAGCCAAACAGCCCTTTGAAATCCGCACGATGGTTTATCCCGGCTTCCCGACCGATTTGCAGGCGCCGATGATGGCCGTCGCCTGCAAAACCCCCGGCACAAGCGTATTTCTGGAAACGATTTTTGAAAACCGCTTCATGCACGCCGCCGAGCTTTCCCGGCTGGGCGCGCACATTCGGGTGGAAAACCGCGTCGCCGTCGTGGAGGGCACGCCGTATCTGACCGGCGCGCCGGTTCGCGCAACGGATCTGCGCGCGGGCGCGGCGCTGATCCTGGCGGGGCTCTGCGCCGAAGGCGAGACGCTGGTGGATGATTCCGGCGGCCACATCGAGCGCGGCTACTGCAAGATCGAAAAAAAGCTGAAAGCCGTCGGCGGGCACATTGCGCGCGTCGATGCGCAGAACGCGGATTAAAAGTTCTGAAGGCCGCCGGCGTTTTCGGCGGCCTTGTCTTTGCCGCGCGCATGGTGTATAATAAAGTGATGTTTTATCGATATTCAGCCCGTCCGGCGGAAAGGAGCGCACCGTGAACAGAAAAAAATGGGCGGCGCTCACCCTTTCGCTGCTGGGACTTTCCATCGGCGGAACGGTCGCGCTGGTGGCCGCCGTCGATCCGTTTGAAGTGTATCACAAGGCGACCGCGTTTATCCCGCCGATTTCAAACGGCACGCAGATTTATTCCAACGCGGGCATCGCCAAAAACTACGCCTACGACAGTGTGGTCATCGGCTCGTCGATGACGGAAAACTTTCGTCCCAGCCAGTTAGACCGCCTTTTCGGCGGGCAGTTTGTCAAGCTTTGCGTCAACGCGGGTTCCTCCTTCAACCATAAGCAGATGATGGATATAGCCTTCGCGACGCACGACGTGCGCCGCGTGCTCTACGGCGTGGACGTGGAAGCGCTGACCTATTTTTACAAGACGCCCAAGTGCGAAATGCCGGATTATCTCTACGACGACGATCTCTTCAACGACGTTTCCTATTGGTTCAACAAAAGCGTGCTGCTGACCTACATTCCCGAATGCCTCGCCACGCTGGGGCAGAGCGACCCGGATCAGCTCGACACGATGTACAGCTGGGGCGATTTGTATGCCTACGGCAGGGAAGCCGTGCTGGCGGACGTTTCCTTCAGCCGGGATACGGTCGAGCAGATCAACGCCGAAGCGGGGCTTTCCCAGCAGACCAAGCTCAACGTGGAGCACAACTTTCTGCCGTTCGTCGAGCAGCACCCCGACACACAGTTTATTTTCTTCTTCCCGCCGTATTCCGCCGCGCACTGGTATCAGTTTTACACGCAGGGGCAGATGGAATACCATTTGCAGCAGAAAAAAGCGCTGGCCGAAGCGCTGCTTCCATACGACAACGTGGAGATTTATGATTTTCAGGCGCGGACGGAATGGATCTGCGACCTGAATCAGTACATCGACGCAAAACACTACGGCCCGGATATCAACGACGCGATGGCCGAGGAAATGGCCGCGGGGCTTTCCCGCGTGACGGACGCCGCGCAGCTGGAAGCGAACAACGACGTCATCCGCGCGCTGGCAGCGCAGATTGTGGAAGCCGGAGACTGGCCGTTTTGATTTTTTGAAAAGGAGCACATACCGACATGCTGTTCAATTCCTACGTTTTCATGCTGGCGTTTCTGCCGCTGACCCTGCTGGGCTATTTTCTGCTGGGCAGACTGCCGGAAAAAAACCAGCTCAACAAGGTGTTTCTGGTACTGGCCTCGTTCCTTTTCTACGGCTACAACAATCCCAGCTATGTGCCGATCATTGCGGGCAGCATCCTCGTCAATTACGCGCTCAGCCAGCTGATGCTCACGCGGGAAAAGAAGGCCGTGCGCCTGCCGCTGATGCTGCTGGGGCTTTTTCTGAACCTCGGCGTGCTGTTTTACTTCAAATACCACGATTTCTTCTTTGAAAACCTGAACGGCGCGTTCGGCCTGCATTTGACGCTCAACCGTCTGGCGCTGCCGCTGGGCATTTCGTTTTTTACCTTCCAGCAGCTTTCCTACGTCATCGACAGCTACAAGCGCACCGTTCCGCGCTACAATATTCTGGATTATGCGCTGTTCGTCACCTTCTTCCCCCAGCTGATCGCCGGGCCGATCGTGCTGCACAGCGAAATCGTGCCGCAGTTTGCGGACGCGCAAAACCGCCATTTCAATTTTGACAACTTTGCGCCCGGCCTGTACGCCTTTGCACGCGGCCTGATGAAAAAGGTCGTCATCGCGGATACGTTCGCCGTCGCGGTGGAAGCGGGCTTCGCCAGCGCGCAGACGCTCAACACGGCGGAGGCGTGGTTCGTCGCCATCGGCTACACCCTCCAGCTCTATTTCGATTTTTCCGGCTACTGCGACATGGCGACGGGCGTGGGCCTGATGTTCAACATCAAAATCCCGATCAACTTCAATTCGCCCTACAAGAGCCTGAACATCCGCGAATTCTGGCAGCGGTGGCATATTACGCTCTCCCGTTTCCTGACGACGTACATCTATTTCCCGCTGGGCGGCAGCCGAAAGGGCATGGCGCGCACCTGCGTCAACCTGATGATCGTATTCCTGCTCAGCGGCCTGTGGCATGGCGCGGGCTGGCTGTTCCTGCTCTGGGGGCTGATGCACGGCGCGGCAAGCGTGCTCTACCGCCTTTTCCGCAAACCGTATGACCGCCTGCACCCCGCGCTGCAATGGCTCGTCAATTTCGGCTTCATCGTCGTGGCGTGGGTCTTCTTCCGCGCGACGAGCCTGACCGACGCGCTGGCCATCGTCAAATCCATGCTGATGATGAACTTTGGGCCGCTGCGCAATTCCATCACGTCGGCCTTCGCCCTGCCCGGCGGTTTCCACGAGGGCTACAACGCCATCTACATGATGATCTGGTACGCCGTGTCGCTGTTCGCCTGCCTGGGCCTGCGCAACACCTACGAAAAGACGATGGATTTCCATCCGACGCTGTGCAACGCCCTGACCACGGTGCTGATGATCGTCTACTGCACCCTGTCGCTCTCCAGCGTGAGCGTGTTCCTGTATTTCAATTTCTGACCGATTCCCCTGCGGTTCAAAGAACATGATGAAACGAAAAACCTGGGCGCTGCTGAGTCTCGCGCTGCTGCTCGGCACAATCGGCGCCATCTGCCTGACGGTCATCGTCATCGATCCGTTTCAGGTCTACCACCTCGCGACGCGCTACATGCCGCCGATTGACAACACCACGCAGGTCTACGCCAACGCGGGCATCGCGCGCAGCTATGATTACGACAGCGCCGTCGTCGGCACATCCGTGACGGAAAACTTCCGCCCGACGCAGATGGACGCGCTGCTCGGCGGTCGATTTATCAAGCTGTGCACCTCCGCCGGAACGGCCTATAACCACGCGCTGCTGATGGATCTGGCCTTTCGCACGCACGATGTAAAGCGCATCGTCTACGGGCTGGACGTGTATTCCTTCATCGCCAAAGTCGATCAGACCGGCAGCGATGTGCCGATGTATCTGTACGACGACAACCTCTTCAACGACGTTTCCTACTGGCTCAACCGCAGCGTGCTCGGCTCGTTCCTGCCGCGCTGCCTGAAAGCATGGGGGCAAAGGCAGGACGATTCCATCCGCGACCGCATGTATAACTGGGCGGGCCGCGACGATTACGGCCCCATCGCGCTGTATACCGCCAGCTTTACCCCGCCGGAAAATCCGCTTCCCGCGGACGCGCGCACCCAGCTGGCTCAGGAAAACCTGAACGCGCACCTGATTGCCTACATCACGGCGCACCCGGAAACGCAGTTCGATATCTTCTTCCCGCCGTATTCCGCCGCGGAATGGGCGACCATGCAGAGCAAGGGAACGTTGGAAGCGATGCTCGCGCTGCGCGGCCTCTGTTACGACGCGATGAGCGGCTACGACAACGTGACGATCTATGATTTTTCCGCGCGGGAAGATTGGGTGCTCGACTTGAATAATTACAAAGACACGCTGCACTACGGCCAGTGGATCAACGACGCGATAGCCGAGTGCATCGCGGGCGGCGAATATACCGTCTCTTCCCGCGAGACGCTGGATGCGGCGACGGAAAAGCTCCGCGCGTGGGCCAACGCGCAGATTGAAGCGGGCGGCTGGATTTTCTGACCGCCTGCGGAAAGGAAAAACACGTGCGAAAAACAAACGCTCCTTCTCAGCCTTTCGGCCGGTTGATCGCGGCCTGCGGCATTCTGCTGGCCGTCGTGCTGGTCAGCGCGCTGATGACCACGTTTCTGCAAAAACCGAACCTTGACGCGCCGGCGGATAACGCCGCAACCGCCGCGCCGGAAATCGATCCCACGCCGACTCCCGAACCCACCATCACCCCGACTCCGGCGGTTTATGCGCCCTTCGGCGCGCAGTATGGCTATGGCGGCGCAAACCTGATTCCCGAAACGCCCACCCCCGACCCCGTGAGCGTCACGCCCACGCCGGCAGCCGCCCCAACCGATACCCCTGAACCCACAAAAGCGCCGACGCGCACGCTCAAAAAGAATTTCACCGGCGAGGACGTGAAACAGCTCCAGCAGGCGCTCATCGATCTGGGCTACCTGAACGACGCGGCGGACGGCACGTTCGGCACGAATACGGAGGAGGCTGTCATCCGCTTTCAGGCCGTCAACGGGCTGAGCGCGGATGGGCTGGCAGGCGTCAAGACGCAGGAACTTCTGTACAGCGGCAATGCGCTTTCCGCCGATCAGGCGCCCAAGCCGGATTTTCTCATGCTCGTCAACCGCCAGCATAAGCTCGGCAAAAACGACGCGCCGACCGATCTGGTGACGATCGAATCCGTGCTCTCCGCCGATATCGTCAAGGTCAAATACAGCGGCACCAAGGCCGACCGAACCGCCACCGAGGCGCTGGGCCGAATGCTCTCCGCCGCCATCGCGGACGGCCTTTCCAACTTCCAGATTTCCTCCGCTTACCGCACATACAGCGAACAGCAGAAGCTCGTGGATAACTCCGTCGCCAAGTATCAGAAAAACAACCCGGACTGGTCGCGCGACCGCTGTCTGTCGGCCACCTATAACACCGTCGCGCCCGCCGGAACAAGCGAGCATCAGACTGGGCTGGCGTTTGACATCACCGTGCCGAATGTGAGCTTCACCGGAACGGCACAGCAGAAATGGCTGCATGAACATTGCGCAAAATATGGCTTCGTCGTCCGCTTCACGGCGGATAAGCAGAAGCTGACAGGCTTCGTCGCCGAAAGCTGGCATTTCCGCTATGTCGGCGTTGAAGCGGCCCAAACCATGACCCAGAACAACTGGTGTCTGGAAGAATATGTCGAAAAGATGGGGCTGTAAACGTCTCCGTCTTGCCCGCCTCCCTTTCTTGAGGGAGGTTTTTTCATGGAGATTTTCTCATCCGTCAAAAAGCTTTTCTCTGTGCGACGGCTTTTTCAAGCTTACGGTTTGCCCAACGCGGCTCATCCGCGCCTCTGACCATCCGGAAGCGCAGAGCATCCCCGTCATCGCCATGACGGCCAACGTCTTTGTCAAAGATGTACAGACGCGGGCATGAACGCGCACATCGCCAAACCGCTGAATTTGGAAACGCTCAAGAGCACGCTGGGATCGTGCTTGCCAAAAAACAAAACAGCTGAAAAAATCCCGCGCAATATCGAACAACTCGTTCGGTTCGCGCGGGAATTTTTGACTTGTTTACATTTTAATACCTATTCAGCCTTGCGTCAATCCGTGAGGCTGAATATTTTTCCCCCAATACGCCATAATCGCCGCGGTGATCGCTGGATACGTCATCTGTTCGGGCAGACTTTCAAACAGCTGTGTTTCAGCCATTTCACTTTCAGGCAGCGGGCCGAGTTTTTGAATTTCTGCCGTAAAAACCACGCCGCATGCGCCGCTCTTCCCGTCTTCACTGCCCGCCCAGTAATCGCAGAGCGGCTCGATTTCAAACGCCGCCGCGCCGGATTCTTCAAACAGTTCGCGTTTGGCGGCCTGCAAAGGCGTTTCTCCCTGCTCGATATGACCGCCCTGAAATTCCCATGTCGTGCGCTGTTTATGGCGGCTGAGCAGAAATTTTCCCTCCATGCGCGAAAGGATGACGACATACGGATAGCGCTCAAAACTGCCGAGCGGATAGGTTTTGCTGATCATATGTGTGCCTCCGATATCAGAATGATTTCATCATAGCACCGTTTGGCCTGCGCGTCAAACCTCAGCCGAACGACGTCATATCATCCAGATCGATATCGTCCTCGCGGATAAAGCCGCGCCATATTTCCCCGTTCAGCGTCGTTTCGACATAAACCAGCGTTTCCGTTTCGCTGTCGTCCGCCTTCCGGGCCTCCATCACATCCAGATACGTTGCGCGCGTCCCTTTGGGCACCGTGCCAAGCACGCCGCTTGCGCAAACCGGATCATCCATCAGCGCGGTGTCTTTGTTGATGGTTCCGCCGTACCAGGCAAACGCCGCTTCCTGCGTCATTTGAACGGCGCGTTCCAGCCTGTCGTTCTGCGCGCCTTCGATCCAGCCCGTCCGATAATGGCCGGGCGTTGTTTCATAGAGCACAAACGCCCAGTCGCCTTTTCGGCAGAGCAGCATCAGCCAATCCGTCAGCGACACCGCCGCCTTGCCGTTCGCCGCGCGCGGGCTGACTTTGCTCGGACGCGTATGGACGGGGCAAACCGCCTTTTCGTCCAGCGCAATATACAGCGGTTCGGCGTTGGCAAAAAGATCCACGATCACCGGGCCATCCATCTTCTTTTCCCGCCTCAGCTCATTTAAGCCATCCTCGCGCGCGACCGAAAAGCGCTCGGTTTCGGACGCATCGTAGGGCACGATGTTTCCTTCCATCGTCCGCAGTTCCTCCGGATCAAACGCCGCCGCGTCGCGGTTAGGCGCTTCTTCGCAGATGCCTTTGGCGATATCCGGCACGCTATCGCAGAAGAGGACGCAGTCCTCGAACAGCCACGTGCACAGATCGGTTTCCGCGTCGTCATAGGTCACGACGAACCAGTCTCCATCCGGCCCCTGTTCCAAAACCAGGCTGAAGTCTTCGTGGTCTGCCTCCTCATCTCGCGAACCATAGACGCTCACCTGCGGACCCGTCTCCCGCGTAAACCACACGGTGTGCCATTGGCCGCTGCCGGCATCGCCGTTTATATTCAGCCAGCCCATCTCGCCGTCAGGCAGAATCGCATCGTTTTCCCAGGCGGTTTTCCATTCATTCCCCTGTTTGCGCTCATAGCGCAGAAATCGGCACGCCGCTTCCTCCACAACGGAAAAACGCTCATTGCCAAACACATCCGTCATCATCGTCACATTTTCGGCACGCACACCGATAAAGGCGAAGGCCATACGCCAAGCCGCCAGCAGACAAAAAAGCGCGCGTTTCATCCGGATCACCCTTTCTGATGATTAGACGAAACGCGCGGGAGTTTTCTTGCTGATTGATGGGAATATTTATATCCAACTCCGCCTGATTGGATTTTGTTTTTACGCCGCGTCTCCGCTGCCCGACAGCAGCTCCAGCAGCGTGTCATACTGCTCCTGCGTAATCACACCCGCATCGAGCAGGCTCTTGAGCTGCGCTTCATCCAGACCGCCGCCGACTTCAGGCATTTCGGGCTGTTCGGCGCTGTCGTCATCCGCTTCGCCTTCCGGCTTTTCCGGCAGCTGCTGGGTATCATCCTGTTCGCCTTCCGGCTTCTCCGGCGCGTTCTCTTTGAGATATTTGCGTTATACGTATCCTCATCAATCACGCCATCCTCCAGCAGTTTTCTGGTGTCAACGCGGCTGGGCATATCCTTCGGCGCATTCTGGTCATCCGGCTTCTGCTGCATGCCCTTCTTCTTTCTGTTCTTCATCTGGCTCTGCTGCGTCTGCGGCCGCCCGCTGTTCGTGCTGTTCGTTGTTCCGCCCTCGGCATTCGCCGCGGCGCAGGCCATCGTCATGCAAAGCAGGGTGCAGACCGCAACTTTCATTTTCGTTTTCATCTTTGTTTCCTCCTTATCATCGGGGTTCATTCTTTTTCTTTTTGGCTCCCGTTCCTTGGAACGCTGTAAGAATAGCACCCGAAGATTAAACCAAGTTTGAAAACGAAAAAGTTTTTTGAAATCGCTTTTGCTTGGGGCTTTGCCTCACCTCACCAGAAATCGAAGGTTTCTGGATCCTCCACAAGCAAAATGCGCATGGTTTCGCCCTCCTTTGCGCAAGAGTATAGCATACGCGTGGCATCTTCGTCCATTTTTTCCCGAATTTGGGATGAAATGGATATCATATATCGTTTTATATGGCGGAACGGTTCCGAAAGCGACCCATTTTCAACCGAAAAGGAGTGTATTTCATGCGCAAACGTTCGATTCCTTGGACACGCCTTGCCGCTCTGCCGCTCACTTTACTGCTTGTTGTCTGCGGCGGCGCGTCGGCAAAAGCCAATGACAAGCCCGCGTTCAGTCAAAGCGGCACGCAGGGCGTCAGCATGACTTGGACGATTGAAAACCTGTATTTTGACGGCCGTCTGCTGGCACTGGATGTGCTTGTCTCGCCGAGCGACGCGCGCTATTCGGCCTGCATCGACGTTCTCGGCGATTATGCAGACTTCACGGAAGCCGACGACGCTCGTGCGGAAGGTTTTATTCCGCTTGGCTTTTACTGCGAAGCTGATATTTGGGCAGATTCGGTTCCAGAAACGGGTTCCGTCCTCGGTTCAGGGGAACGCAAAGGCAGTGAAGCCATGCGCCGATTCCGTTGGATGCTCACATCCGAAGAAGCCGCGCAAGTCCGCTCGATTCATCTAGATTGCGGCATCATGGAAACGCCCGGACAGTTGACGAGCCAAGAAATCTATGTTTTAGATATTCCCAAACCCGACGCAGCAACCGTCATACAGGTTTCGGTCAACGCCGAACAGGTGAAAACCAACCGCATCCGCGAAATTCTACTCACGCAAACTAACACGGTGACCAATATCTATCTGTATTACGACAACACCGATTACGGGCCGCGTGTCCCGCTGGATTATACCTGTTCAAATCATCCGGACGCCTTCGTTTTCAATATCTATGACGACCGGAAACAGCTGAACTGCCTTGTTTTATCCATTCCCAGTGCCGAAATCGATTTGACTGCTCATACCCTGCCCGTGCAGGATTTGGAAAATAATCAGCTCATCACGATTGACCTGCAAACCGGCATAGCTACCTGATAAAGTGAGGACAGACCTCTTTGGAGATCTGTTCTCACTTTTTCGCAAAATAATATCCAATTTGGATATTTATGATTGATTTTTAGGATATAACATGTATATAATAATTCTACAAAAGACAAAAAGGGGGTTTTCCCACGAAAAGAATCATCTGTAGTCTGCTCATTTTCTGTTTGCTGCTACCCGCGTTGGCTTTTGCCGCCCCATCCCAAAAACTTCAAGCCATTTATGATTCGGTAGACACGCTGAATGTCGAAGAACTCGTCGCCCTTCAGGATTACGTCAACACAAAAATCGACGCTTCTTCAGCCGTTAACACAGACGAAACCACGTATGTGCTTAACAAAAATACGAAGAAATTCCATTATGCCGATTGTGCCAGCGCCAAGTCCATCAAAGATAAAAACCGCACAACCTACACGGGTTCAAGGGATGAAGTCATCGCCAACGGCTATCAACCGTGCAAAAAATGTAATCCCTAAGTTACAAGCGGATGCTTCGGAATTCAACAGTGTCCTACTTTCCCAGGCATAAGTACAATGCTGCACATTGGTCGGGGCAATCTGAAAAATAAGGCGTTGCGCTTCTGACTCTCCCAGGTGATATCGGCCCCCTGTTTCGCCCACAGGGCGCGGGGGCCGATATCCTAACCAAGTACGTGCTTCGCTCAGTTAAAGACGACTTGGGAGAGAGACGTTGCAGATGAAATGAAAAAGAACCCACCCCATAAGGGGTGAGTTCTTTTTTC
>ENA-UOJV01000620-UOJV01000620.1-human-gut-metagenome-genome-assembly--contig:-C82-NODE-620-length-50562-cov-11.266419_pt1 | contig 50562 bp, 49 predicted proteins | sample MGYA00242356_ERZ723903 | MGnify/ENA metagenome assembly ERZ723903
CGTCTTTTTACAATTTTTTACTTAAAACTTAACTTGATATTTAGGTTGTCAGTTGATATAATAGGAGAGAAATGAAGGGAACAGGAGGGATTTTCTGTGGAAAACGACGCACTTCCGCAATATATGCGGATTGCCCGGTCCATCGCGCAGCGCATCGCAGACGGAGAATTGCAGGAAGGGGAGAAGCTTTCCGGCAGATCGAAGCTGTCGAGCGAGTATAACGTCTCGCCGGAGACCATCCGCAAGGCGGTGCAGGTGCTGCAGGACCGGGCGGTCGTCAACGTGCGCGAGCAGAGCGGCGTTTACGTGCTTTCCGCCGCGCAGGCGCGCCAGTGCCTCGGCAGCTTCAAAGACGGCGGCGGTCTGATCGGCAAGAAGCATCAGCTGCGGCAGCTTCTGGAGCAGCAGCAGGCGCTCGGGCGGGAGCTGCAGGAGCTCTGCAGTAGCATTCTGGACGAGATGATTCTGCCCGCGCAGGCGGCGCAGAGCCTTCCCAACTACTGCGTCCGTATCCCCGAGGACTGGGACGGCGCGGGAAAAAGCCTCGGAGCGCTGAAATTCTGGCGCGCGACGGGCGCGACGGTGGTTGCGATCCGAAGAAGCGGGCAGGAGATTGTCTCCCCCGGACCGGACACCGCATTGCGGTGTGGAGATCTCCTGATCTTCGTGGGTGATCTGGAGGCGCGAAAAGGCGTCGTCCGGTTCTTTTCCTCCAATCCATAAGCCCCCGCCGGCGGGGTAAGCCGGAAATACGAAAGACAAAGGAGAAGCTATGGTACATAACGAAATTCACACAATTGATTTACTGATTATTGCGGCGTATCTGATTGCGATGGTGCTGATCGGACTGGTCGTGGTCCGCAAGGTGCGGAATATGGACGACTACTACCTGGGCGGCAGATCGTTTGGACCTCTGGTGCTGATGGCGACGGTCTGCGCGACGATCATCGGCGGAAGCGGCCTGATGGGACGCGCGGGTGTGGCGTACTCGAGCGGCTTCAAGGCGATCATGACGGCGCTACCTTATCTTCTCGGCATGTTCATCTTCTCAGGCTTTGCCGGGCGGATTTCCGCCGTCGGCACGACGTTTGGCGTTTCCTCCATCCCCGATCTTTTCGAGCAGCGCTTCGGCAAGAGCGCGAAGGTCACGCTTGGCGCGCTGATTGCTTTTACGATGATGGGCACGGTCGCCTCTCAGGTCACGGCGACGGCGACAATCATCAACATGCTCGGAAACGAAATCGGCATCTCCTATGAGATGGGGGCAATTATTGCGTGCTGTGTGTTCATCATCTACACGGCAACGTCGGGTCTGTTCGGCGTCATCTACACGGACGTATTCCAGTTCGTGATGCTGATTCTGTTTGTCTATATTCTCATTCCCGCCTCGTCTCTCGCCAAGCTCGGCGGCATGGGCGCTTTTTTGCAGAATCTCGCGCCCGAGCTGTCGACGCCGTATCTGGACGGCGGCATTGTGGGCGATATCATTACGTATTTCGTCTTTACGCTGGCAGGCGCGGAAATGTGGCAGCGCGCATTTGCCGCGAAGAGCCAGAAGGCGGCAAAAGAAGGCTTGTTCCTCGGAACGTTCGTCTATGGACTGACGATTCCTCTGGTGTGGTTCATGGGCGTGGTCGCGCATCAGCTCGTTCCGGCGGAAAAGATCATCGCCTACGGCTCGACCGACGCGGTGGTTCCGGCGCTGGCAATCGAAATTCTGCCGGTGGGACTCACGGGTCTGGCGCTGGCGGGCATTTTGTCCGTCATCATGTCGACGGCGGACAGCTATCTGATCGTCTCCGTGCAGACCTGCGTCCACGATATCTATAAGACCTTCCGGCCGGATACGCCGGAGAAAAAAGAGCTGATGCTCACGCGCGTGTTTGCCGTCGTGCTGCCGCTCGGCGCGCTGATTATCGCGCTCTACATCAAAAATGCGTATAACATCCTGATGTTTGCCTGGAGCTTTTACGCGGCGGCAGCGGGTCTTCCGGCGTTTGCGGCGCTCTACTGGAAAAAGGCGACGAAGGCGGGCATTCTCTCGGGCATGGCAGCGGGCTTCTCGGTGACGATTTTCTGGAAGCTCATCGGGCTTCCGTTCGGCATCGGCGCGACGGTACCGGGCGCGATTGCGTGCGCGCTGGCGCTGGTGCTGGTGAGCCTTGCGACGTATAAAAAAGCGCCCACGCCCTTCCTGGATCCCTACGCGAAGCAGAAGGAGGAATAAACCGGGTAATATGCAGCGGCTTTTTGTTTACGGTCCGGATTCGGAATGTTAAAACAACGTTTTTTGAATCGTCATAATCTGGTCATAATTGCACGGTAGGATAGCATCATACAAAAGAAGAAAACGTTGGTGCAGAAAACCGGCGTGCATAAAGGAGCAGATCATTATGATGGAACATGAAAACGAAAGAATGAATTATTCCTTCGAGTCCATGGACAATTCGAACGGCTCGGAAGGATACAGGCAGAGTTCCTATGATGGGAGCTATCATCCAAATCAGGATCAGGACCACAATTCCAACAAAAAGAAAAACGGCATCGGCGGACGCATGATCGCGCTGCTGGTCGCGGTTGCGCTGGTCGCCTCCATCGGCGGCTCGGCGCTCACGAGCGTGATCAACAGCATCAGCCGCAAAAATGAAGAGGCGAACGCCAAGGCGGCGGAAACCATGAGCAGCCAGACGGTCGAACCGGCGCAGGATGCGCAGGACGGCGCGCAGGATACGCAGAGCGAGAACGGCGGCTACACCATTGAAAAATCGCAGCTTCCGACGTCGCTTTCGAGCAATGACACCGGCAAGAGCCTCAGCCCCAAAGAGGTTTACGCGATGAACGTGAACGCCTGCGTCGGTATTGCGACGCAGATCACCACCAACGTCTGGGGTCAGGTTGCGTCGGCATCTGCCAGCGGCAGCGGCTTCATCCTCACTTCGGACGGCTACGTTGTGACCAACAACCATGTCGTTGAAGGTGCGACAAGCGTGACTGTGAAGCTTTATAACGGCGACGAGTATGACGCGGAAATCGTCGGCACCGATGAAATGAACGACGTTGCGCTTCTGAAAATTGACGCAACCGGCCTTCAGACCGTGACCATCGGCGACTCCGACCAGATCGAAGTCGGCGAAGAGGTCATTGCCATCGGCAACCCCCTGGGCGAGCTGACTTTTACGATGACGGCAGGCGTTGTGAGCGCGCTCGACCGCGAGATCAACACCGACGGCAAGCCCATCAACATGCTGCAGACGGATGTCGCCATCAACTCCGGCAACTCCGGCGGACCGCTGTTTGACATGAACGGCAATGTGATTGGCATCACGAGCGCAAAGTACTCCGGCTCCACGTCTTCCGGTGCGAGCATCGAAGGCATCAGCTTTGCAATTCCTATCAACGACGCGCTGCGTGTGATTTATGATCTGCAGCAGTACGGTCATGTGACCGGCAGAGCGTATCTCGGTGTGACGGTCAAGGATCTTGACAGCACGACCGCTGCGACCTATGGTCTTCCGACCGGCCCGATGATCCGGACCGTGGAAGAAGGCGGCTGTGCCGAGAAGGCCGGTTTGCAGGAGGGCGATATCATCATCGGCTTCAACGATGCGGAAATTTCGTCCTACACCGATCTGGTGGCAGCGCTCAATAAGTGCAGAGCAGGCGATACTGCGACGATCAAGGTCTACCGTGCGGGTGCGGAGGTTGAAGCATCCGTTACCCTTGACGAGCGGCCCACGGACGACGTGATCACCGAACGGGAGAATGCCGCGCAGAACGAGCAGAGCCAGCAGGACAATCAGCAGAGCGGTCAGCAGGGACAGCCCGGCAGCGGCTCCGACAGCTCGAACGGCTACAGCTACGGCTATGGCAATATGAACCCGTTTGAGTTCTTCCAGCAGATTCCCGGCTTCGGGAACTAAGCGCCAAGACCCGCCGGACGGTGTCTGACCGAACGGTGGCTTGCATAGATTGAGATCCCCCGGTCTTAAAAGAAATTCCCGGTGCAGTATCAAAACTGTACCGGGAATTTTTATGCGTTTTTGTTATTCGGCGGAAATGAGGTAGTAGTAAATCGGCTGACCGCCGGACAGGACGTTGACCTCCGCATTCGGAAGCGCCTTTGTAAACAGCTCCGCCGCGTGGGACGCCTGCTCTGGCGTGGTATCCGCGCCGTAGAAGATGTTGATGAATTCCTTGCCCTCTTCGGCTGTTTTCTCTGCCATTGCCGAAAGCAGCGCGTCGAGGTCCGGGCTGTTGCCGAGCAGCGCGCCGTTGTAAAGCGCGAGATACTCGCCCTCGTGGATGTCGCGCCCTTCAAAGTCGGAGTTGCGCGCGGCGTATGTAATCTGCATCGTCGTCACGCCTGCCAGACTCTCGGTCATCAACTCCGCGTTCTCACTGGCGGACTGCGTCTCGTCGAAGCTCAGCATCGCCGTGATGCCCTGCGGAACGGTTTTGGTGGGTACAACCACGACTTCGCGCGTCGCCAGCTCCTGCGCCGCCTGCGCCGCCATAATGATGTTCTTGTTGTTGGGGAGCACAAAGACAACCTCTGCCGGGGTCTGCTCGATGGCATGAAGAATGTCCTCGGTCGAGGGGTTCATGGTTTGTCCGCCCTCAATGATGCCGTCGGCGCCGAGATCGCGGAACACACCGGCAAGACCTTCTCCCGCGCAGACGGCGACAAAGCCGAAGGGCTTTTCCGGCGCGGCGGGCGCGGGCTTTGCGGTGTCACCTGCTTCGAGCTCCTGCTCGATGGCGTCTAGATCGTCGGTCGAGCGCGCCTTGCGCCCTTCTGCCAGATCGTCGTGCTGCATGCGCATGTTTTCGATCTTTGCCAGCTCCAGCGTGCCGTATTTCTGGGACTCGGCAAGCGCTTCCCAGGGAATGTTCGTGTGGACGTGGACCTTGAACGCCTCGTCGTCCTCGCCGATGACAAGGCTGTCGCCGATGGAGTCGAGGTATACACGCAGCGGCTCGAGATTGACGGTCTCGTCCTTCTTGCGGACGATATAGACCGTATCGTAGGCGAACGTAATATCCTCAGTTGCAAAGTCGGTAAAGTCCGCCTGCTCCTTCGTCTCGCCTGCGTTCTCCTGCAAGGCAACGTCGTTTCCCTGCAGGCTTGCGAGCATGCCCTCTAAAATCGTGACAAAGCCCATGCCGCCCGCGTCTACCACACCGGCTTTTTTGAGCACCGGATTCTGATTGACGGTGTTCTCCAGCGCGACCTTCGCCGTCTCGATGGAGCCCATCAGGACGCTTTCCAGATTGGCGTCGTCCGCTGCAAGGTCTCTTGCCGCGTCGCCGGTCAGGCGGGAGACGGTAAGGATGGTGCCCTCGGCAGGCTTCATGACGGCTTTATACGCCGCTTCCACACCGGCGGACAGCGCCTCGGCAAAATCCTTGCCGTTTGCTTCCAGCTTTCCCTTGAGCGATTTGGAAAAGCCCCGGAACAGAAGCGAAAGAATGACGCCCGAGTTTCCGCGCGCGCCGCGCAGGAGCGCCGACGCTGTCATGTCGGCAGCCTTCGTCAGAGACTCCGGGCTGCGCTTTTTGAGATCCTGCGCCGCAGCGGCGAGGGTCATGCTCATATTGGTGCCGGTGTCGCCGTCGGGCACCGGGAAGACGTTCAGCTCGTTGATTTTCTGCTTTTTCTGCTCAATTGCGGCGCTGGCGGATACGATCATCCGGGCAAATGCCGCGCCGTCCATGGTTTGTCTCAAAGTCAATACACCTCCGGTTGCGCACGCGCGCTTAGTCAATGGTAATCGAGTCAACAAAGACGTTGACGGCACTGACCTCGGTGCCGGTGGACTTTGTGACGAAATAGCGGACCTCCTTGATGATGGACGCGGAAATGGCGCGGATGTTCACGCCCTTGTCCACCATGATGTGCAGGTCGATGGCAATGGAATTGTCATCCTGGAACGTGACGCGCACGCCCTTGCCCATTGCCTCCTTGCGCAGCAGATGGACAAGCCCGTCGGTCATGGACCGGACCGCCATGCCCTTGACGCCGAAGCAGTTCGTCGCCGCATAGCCTGCAATATTGGTATAGACCGCATTGTCAACAGCAATGGTGCCTTCTTCCGTTTTCAGCCGGATCATAACAGAACCTCCTTGTTTGCCAGAGATCAAACGCTCCGTGTGGAGCGGGGATATGCAAGATGGCGATAATTACATACTATTATAACCGATTTTACCCAAAAGCACAAGAGGAAAAAAAACCGCCCGGAGCCAACGCTCCGGGCGGAAGACTGCCCAAAAGGCGTCAGCCTTTGGGGCAGCAGGGATGGCACCTCGACTGCGCGCATATTTTTTGTCCCAAAGGGACAAAAATTCCACACTTGCGAGGCGAGTAGTATATTTCCATTTTATTTCGCCCTGCGGGGCTGAACTCTGCGAGGCTTTGACCCAAAACTGCCCGGAGCACTAGCTCCGGGCAGTTCTCGCTTAGATCATGCTGGGCTGCCAGCAATCGGGCGTCTGGAGTCCCATCATGGTCACGATTGTGGGCGCGACATTCGCAAGCCCGTAGTGACCGTCCTTGATCTGGAACTTGTTGTCCTTATCATAGATGATGAAGGGAACGGGGTTGAGAGAATGGGCGGTGCGGATGGAGGTCTTGCCCTTCTTCGTTTCCGTCATCTGGTCGGCGTTGCCGTGGTCGGCAGTGACGAGAAGCGTGTAGCCGTATTTGTCGGCGGCTTCCATGACTCTGCCGACTGCCTCGTCGACGGACTCCATCGCGGAAATGACTGCCGGAATCACGCCGGTGTGACCGACCATGTCGCCGTTGGGGTAGTTGCAGCGCAGGAACTGGAACTTGCCGGACGCCATCGCGGCAACCAGATGGTCGGTGATTTCCACGGACTTCATTGCCGGCGCCTTTTCAAACGGAATCACGTCGGACGGGATTTCTTCATAGACCTCGAGGCTTTCATCGACCTTGCCGGAGCGGTTGCCGTTCCAGAAATAGGTCACATGCCCGTACTTCTGCGTCTCGGAGACGGCGTATTCATGCACGCCGGCTTTGCACAGAACCTCGGTGAGGGTGTTTTTGATCACGGGCGGCTCGACGAGATAATGCTCGGGAATCTTGAGGTCGCCGTCGTATTCCAGCATGCCGGCAAAATGGACGCCGGTATAATCGCCGCGGTCAAACTTGTCGAAGTCCTTGCGGTCAAAGGCAAGGGAGATTTCCTGCGCACGGTCGCCGCGGAAGTTGAAGAGAATGACGCTGTCGCCGTTTGCAATCTTTGCGACGGGCTTGCCATCGTGCGCGACGACGAACGGCAGAAGGTCCTGATCGATCATGCCGGGGTTTTCAGCGCGGTAGGTCTCGATCGCTTCTTTTGCAGAGGCGAACTGTCTGCCCTCTGCCTGCACGTGCGTGCGCCAACCCTTTTCGACCATCGGCCAGTTCGCTTCGTAGCGGTCCATGGTGATGACCATACGTCCGCCGCCGGAGGCGATTTTGTATTCGTGCTCTGCGTCCGAAAGCCCGGCGAGAACGGTCTCCAGCTGATCGACATAGTCCAGCGCGCTCGTTGCGGGCACATCACGACCGTCGAGCAGAATGTGGCAGTAGACGCGCTTGACATCTTCCTCGCGCGCCTTTTTGAGCATCGCAATCAGGTGCGAGATGTTGGAATGGACGTTGCCGTCGGAAAGTAAACCGAGAAAATGCAGCGCTTTGCCGTTGTCCTTGCAGTTGGCAATCAGCGCCTTCCAGGTCTTCGACTCGTACAGCGCGCCGGTTTCAATCGACTCGCCGACGAGCTTTGCACCCTGGGAGTAGATCTGGCCGCAGCCGAGCGCGTTGTGACCGACTTCGGAATTGCCCATGTCGTCGTCGGTGGGAAGACCGACGGCGGTGCCGTGCGCCTTGAGCCACGTCATGGGGCAAGACGCCATGAGCTTGTCGAGATTCGGGGTGTTTGCCTGCTTGACTGCGTCGCCGCTGCCGCCGTCGCCGCGGCCGACACCGTCCATGATGACCAATACAATGGGTTTCTTCATTTGTATATCCTCCATACATGTTGGTTTCTTTTTATTCGTGCCTATTTTACATCATTTCGTTCCGGTTTACAATGTCAATTTTCCGTTTGCAGCCGTAAAATATGCTCCTTCGCCAGGGCGTAGACACCGTCAAAATCCACATGCGGATTATAGACCGCCTCCAGCTCGTCGTGCAGCCGCTTTGCCTCGGCAAGGGCTTTGTAGGCAATGACGTACTGCGCGCGGTATTTTTCCGTCAGATCTGCAAGCACTTCGCGCTTCGGGCGCAGGGCGGCGACGTCATAAAACTGTCCCAGATCGACATACGCGCCCGATGCGGCGGGAAGCGCCACCTCCAGCACGTGCGGGCTGGTGCCGTCGGCGTAGCCTACATGCCACGTGGGGATGAGAACGCCGTCGAGAGAATCCGGGTCTGCCGAGCAGAGCACGTACTCCACATCGAGCCCTGCATCCTCCGCTGCCTTTCCGATTTTTTTCATGAAGCTCGATTTGCCGCAGCCGGGTCCGCCCTTGATCACATAAAGAAAGTTGCCGCTGTCCGGCTTGCAGAAATCCTCGTAGACCGAAAAAAAGCCTTTCGCCGTGTTTGCGCCGAGAAAATACCGCCGTACCGCCATAAAAAACCCTCGCTTTCCGAAAATCTACCGATAGCATATGCAAAAGTGCCCCGAAGCGTGCATCACGCTCCGGGGCAGAAGGATTCCAAATTCAATTGAGGGCAAGATCGCTCTGGCGGAACAGCGCGTCCACGCGCGCGCGAAGGGGCGCGTACGCGGCAAGCTCCAGTGTTTCAGGTCCAGTCATTGCTGCGCCTGCCGCCTGCTTTGCCTCCATCAGCGTCTGCATGTCCATCTGCAGATCCGCGACCTTGAACAGCGGAAGACCGTGCTGCCGCTGCCCGAGAAAATCGCCGGGACCGCGCAGAGCGAGGTCCTCCTCGGCAATTTGGAAGCCGTCGGTGGTGGCGCAGAGGGCTTTGAGACGCTTGCGGGTCTGCTCGTTCCGATTGGACGAGACAAGAATGCAGTAAGACTGCGCGCTGCCGCGCCCGACGCGCCCTCTGAGCTGATGGAGCTGGGAAAGCCCGAAGCGGTCTGCGTTTTCAATGACCATGAGCGTTGCGTTCGGCACGTCGACGCCGACCTCAACGACTGTGGTCGCCACAAGAATGTCGGTCTCGCCGCGCGAGAAAGCGCCAAGCGCCGCGTCCTTGTCCGCCTGCTTCATTTTGCCGTGCAAAAGCCCGACGCGCCGGTGGGGAAAGACCGCCTGTCCGAGCGCCTGCGCCCAGCCTTCGGCGGATTTAAGGTCTTCCAGCTCGGACTGCTCCACCGCGGGGCAGACGATGTAGACCTGATGACCGGCATCGCACTGCTTGTCGATGAAGGTATTGAGGCGCTTTCGCTTGTCTTCCCCGATCAGGAAGGTTTCGACCGGAAGTCTGCCCGGCGGCAGCTCGGAGATGACCGACACATCGAGGTCTCCGTAAGCAATGAGCGCAAGCGTGCGCGGAATCGGCGTGGCAGACATGACCAGCAGGTGGGGGGTATTTCCCTTTGCAGAGAGCGCCGCTCTCTGCGCGACGCCGAAGCGGTGCTGCTCGTCGCAGACGACGAGGGCAAGGTCATGAAACTGCAGCTCCCGCGTGAAAAGTGCGTGCGTGCCGATGATCAGCTGCGCCGCGCCGGATGTAATCGCAGATTTTGCCGCGCGCTTCTGTGCGGCAGTCATGGAGCCGGTCAGAAGCGTCACATGGATGCCGAGGGGGGAGAAGAGCCGGGAAAGCGACTGCGCGTGCTGCTCTGCAAGAATTTCGGTCGGCGCCATAAAAGCCGCCTGATGCCCGTTTTGTATTGCGCAGAAGCATGCGGCGGCTGCCACCATCGTTTTGCCGCTGCCGACGTCTCCCTGCACGAGCCGGTTCATCGGACGGCAGGAAGAAAGGTCGCGCAGAATATCGTCAATTGCCGCCTGCTGCGCGTTTGTCAGCCGGAAGGGAAGAAGTCTGTAAAACGGCTCCATATGCTGCGTGTCCATTGCCTTTGTATGCAGCGCCTCGCGCTGCGTACGGATGGCGGCAAGCCCGGCGGAGAAGACGAAAAATTCTTCGAACACCAGCCGCCGGCGCGCTTTTTGCAGATCGTCGAACGACGACGGAAGATGGACCGTCTCATAGGCAAAGCGCGCCGGACAGAGGTCATATTGCTGCTGCACCGACGCGGGCAGAATATCCGGTAGATTCCCGGCACATGCTGCAAGCGCCTGGCGGACGCACGCGCCCAGAAGCTTGTTGGAAATGCCTGCCGTAAGGGGATAGATGGGAAGGATTCTTCCGGTAACGGCGCCCGCCGCGTCCGCCTTTTCAAAAGCCGGATTCTGCATCTGACAGCCGAAGCCATCGCGCAGCGCGCCGTAGAAGCGGTAGCTCTCACCGTAGACGAGCTGGTCTTTGACGTAGGGCTGATTGAAAAAGACGAGGTCGACGCGCCCGGTCTCATCTGCCACGCGGACCTTGACCAGCTCCATGCCCTTGCGGATGCGCGAGAGCTGGGGATTGGAGATCACCATCGCCTCAAAGCAGGCGGGGATTCCGGGCTCGAGACCTGCGATAGAGGAGATCTTTGTCCGGTCTTCATAGGCGCGGGGAAAGAAGGCAATGAGATCGTAGAGCGTTTCAATATGAAGCCTTTGCAGCTGCTTTGCGCGCGTGGGACCGATGCCGCGAAGCTCCGTCACAGAAGAGAACAGGTCCATTTCCCAAACCTCCTTTTCCAGATCATTATAACGAAAAGAAACGCCTGGGGCAACCATAGCTTCGCAGAGTTTCGCACCCGCAGGCGCGAAAAAACCCTCCGAAGAGACTCTTCGGAGGGTTTGTATTCGGCAAAGTTACGCCAGCTCGTTCATCTTCAGGGTAATGCTGCTCTTCTTGCGGGCAGCGTTATTCTTATGAAGAATACCCTTGTTGACAGCCTGATCGATGGACTTCACGGCAGCTTTATAAGCGCTATCGGCCTGCTCACGGTTGCCGTCGGCAACAGCGGCGTCGAACTTCTTCAGCGTGGTCTTGAGCGCGGATTTCTCCATCTTGTTGCGTGCGTTGTTGACTTTGGACACCAGAACTCTCTTCTTGGCAGACTTAATGTTGGGCATGACTACACCTCCTCCAATAGCGTTAATACCGAAACAAACAAATCCGTTTCATGCAGAAATACATTATAGCGTGCAAGACCGCAGAAATCAATAGCTATTTTTTCTTTTTTTTCAAAAAATCGCATACCGGAAAGGCACGGCGGCAAAAATAACCGGGAGGTGAGACGATGGACGGCAGAACAGACCTTGCCATGGAGGCATATGCGCTCTGGAAGCAGGACGCGCAGGACACGACGCAGCTTCCGGGGGTCAAAGCGCGCGAGGAAGACGCGGGCGGCGTGCACATCACGCGCGTGGATATTCTCGACGAGCGGGGGCAGGCGGCGCTCGGCAAGCCGGTCGGGCGCTATGTGACGCTCGAACTGCGCGCGCTGGCAAGAAAAGAGGAAGGAAGCTTCGAACAGGCGGCGCAGGCAATCGGGCGCGAGGCGTCGGCGTTTCTGCACAGCCCCGGAAGCGCGCTTTGCGCGGGGCTCGGCAACGACGAGATTACGCCGGACGCCTTCGGTCCCTGGGCGCTGGGGAGCATTCTTGTGACGCGGCATATGAAGCAGCGCCTGCCGGAGGCGTTTTCCGGCTTTTGCAGCGTGTCGGCGGTCAAGCCGGGCGTTCTGGGAACGAGCGGCATGGAGGCGCTCGAGCTGGTGCGTGCTGCAGCGGATTTTTTACAGCCGGAGGCAATTATCGCGCTCGACGCGCTGGCGGCAATGGACCCGGCAAGACTTTGTACAACTGTCCAATTGACAGACGCGGGACTGGCTCCCGGCTCCGGCATCGGCAACCACCGCGCGGCATTTACAAAGCAGGCGCTCGGAAGACCGGTTCTGGCGGTCGGCGCGCCGACACTGATGCGCGCGCAAAGCCTTGCGGAGCGGGAACTTCCGGGGCTTCCGGGACTGATTGTCACGCCGCGCGATGCGGATGTTCGTGTGCGCGAACTGGCGCGGGTGGTGGGCTTCGGTCTGACGCTGGCGCTGCACCCCGGGTTGAGCGTTCAGGATGTGGCACGTTTTCTGGCATAATGTTCGACTGTATTATGTTAACAAAATTATGCGCCGGAGGTACAAATTGCCCGGAAAAGTTCCTGTGGACAAAAATGTGGACAATGTGAAAAACTTTGCCGTGCAAGGAGAAATCCACATTTCCACATTGTTATCCACACCGCTTGTCCCCAGCCATTTGCGGAGAAAAAGTTACAAACTGGTAACGAGGAGAGAAATTACGTCGACGGCGCAACTGGATTATCGTCAACTATTTTGCCTGAAAAAATGTTAGAAAGTTAAAATTTCAGCACAATTCCGAATCTCTGAGCCGCGCGGGCACTGAAATTGTCGCAACGAGGGCTGTATCAAATTGCTTTCCCGGGAAATACTCCCCAGTACACACGCCGGGTGTTATGCACACCCGAACACGTTGGAGGGGAACGGCTATGCAGGGAAAAGTGGAAATCAGCGGCGTCAACACGGCAAAGCTCAAGACGCTTTCAAACGAGGAAATGATGCATCTGATCGAGTTGGCGCAGGCGGGAGACGAGCAGGCGAAGCAGAAGCTGGTCGAAGGAAATCTCAAGCTGGTGCTTTCGGTCATCCAGCGCTTCATGGGCAGAGGCGAAAATCCGGACGATCTGTTTCAGGTGGGGTGCATTGGGCTGTTAAAAGCGATTGCCAATTTTGATACGTCCAAGCAGGTCCGCTTTTCGACCTACGGCGTGCCGATGATTGCAGGTGAGCTCCGCCGGTATCTGCGCGACTACAGCCCCATCCGCGTCAGCCGTTCGGTGCGCGATACCGCCTACCGGGTTCTGCAGTGCAAGCAGGAGCTGGTCGAAAAGAACGGGCGCGAGCCGACGATGGAGGAAATTGCCCGCGCGATGGACGTTCCGCTGGAAGAGGTCGTCGGCGCGATGGACGCGATTGCCTCTCCGGTGTCTCTTTATGAGCCGGTCTACTCCGACGGCGGAGACCCGCTGACCGTGATGGACCAGGTCCGAGACACAAAAAACACCGACGAGCGCTGGCTCGACTCCATTGCCATCCGGCAGGCGATTTCGCAGCTTTCGGCGCGGGAAAAACGGATTCTGGCGCTGCGGTTTTATGACGGCAGGACGCAGATGGAGGTTGCCGGCAGCATCGGCATCTCGCAGGCGCAGGTCTCGCGGCTGGAAAAAAACGCGCTCAGCGCCATCCGCCGGGCAATCAGCGTGTCATAAGGCAAGGGCTTCCCGCATACGGTAGAAAAAAGCGACGACGGGAGGGGCGCGTATGGTCAACCGGTTTTCCGAGCTGCGCAATAAGGAAATCATCCACGTCTGCGAGGGTACAAGATTGGGCTATCTCAACGACGTGTGCATCGACACCGACACCGGCAGGGTTACGGCAATCATGGTTCCGGGACCCTGCCGGTTTCTGGGGCTGTTCGGCAGAGACTCCGACTACATCATTCCCTGGGGCTGCATCCGCAGAATCGGGGAGGATATCATCCTCGTCGAAGGAGCCATTCCGGGCTGGCGCGTGCTGCGCAAGAAACGAGGGCTGTTCTGAGGCTTCCCGGGCGCGGAAAAAGCCTGAAAACAGGAAAAAATTTAAAAAAAAGCCCTTGCAATCGGAAGCACGTTTTTGTATAATGTTCTAGCGCTGCGAAAAGCGGCGACAACTTAAAACCACACATCCGGCGTTATTGCCTTCTAGTGCCCTTACGGGTGGAGGTCTGCCGAGCCGGATGGAGGTCAAAACAAAAGGAGAACAAAAACATGGCAGTCGTATCTATGAAGCAGCTGCTCGAAGCTGGCGTCCACTTCGGTCACCAGACCCGCCGCTGGAACCCCAAAATGGCAACCTACATCTACACCGAGCGCAACGGCATCTACATCATTGACCTGCAGAAGACGGTCAAGAAGCTCGAAGAGGCATACTCCTTCGTGCGTGACCTTGCTGCAAACGGTCAGTCCATCCTGTTCGTTGGCACCAAGAAGCAGGCGCAGGACGCGATCAAGGAAGAGGCTGAGCGCGTCGGTCAGTACTACGTCAACGCCCGCTGGCTCGGCGGTATGCTGACCAACTTCCGCACCATGCGTACCCGTATCGACCGTCTGGCACAGCTCAAGAAGATGGAAGAGGACGGCACGTTCGCAATGCTTCCGAAGAAGGAAGTCATCAAGCATCAGGGCGAAATCGCCAAGCTCGAGAAGTATCTCGGCGGCGTCAAGGACATGAAGAAGCTCCCCGGCGCTCTGTTCATCGTTGACCCCCGCAAGGAGCGCAACGCGATTGCAGAGGCTCGCAAGCTGCACATCCCCATCGTCGCGATCGTCGACACCAACTGCGACCCCGATGAGGTCGATTACGTCATCCCCGGCAACGACGACGCCATCCGCGCCATCCGCCTGATTGCCGCTACCATGGCAAACGCGGTTGTCGAAGGTCGTCAGGGCGAAGAGAACACCGAGGCTCCCGCAGCCGAGGCTGCCGCTCCCGCCGCGGAATAATTGCACAATCAAAAAGCGCCCGCCGCGCGACGGGCGCTTTTTCAGAATCGAACGATACTATTTCAATTAGGAGGAAATAACAATGGCATTTACTGCTGCTGATGTCAAGAAACTGCGTGAAATGACCAACGTCGGTATGATGGACTGCAAGAAGGCGCTCACCGAGACCGACGGCGATATGGATAAGGCAGTCGAGTGGCTGCGCGAAAAGGGTCTGGCGAAGGCTGCCAAGAAGGCAAACCGCATCGCTGCCGAGGGTATGGCATACGCTACCGTCTGCGAAAAGTGCGGCGTCGGCGCTGTCGTCGAGGTCAACTGCGAGACCGACTTCTGCGCGAAGTCCGCTCCGTTCGTTCAGTTCGTCAAGGATATCTGCCAGGTCGTCCTGCAGGACAACCCCGCCGACGTCGAGGCAATCAAGGAATGCAAGTACCCGGGCACCGATCTGAAGGTCTCCGAGGTCCTGCCCGAGAAGGTCATGTCCATCGGCGAAAACCTGCAGATCCGCCGCTTCCATCGCTTCGACAAGAACACCTCCGTGTCCTATGTCCACGCGGGCGGCAAGATCGGCGTCCTGGTCAACCTCGAGGTTGAAGGCGGCATCGATGCGACCACCATCGGCAAGGACATTGCTATGCAGATCGCAGCGCTCAACCCCCGTTTCTGGGACAAGAGCCTCGTGACCGACGACGTTCTGGCAGAAGAGAAGAAGATTCTCGTTGCGCAGATGGACAACGACCCCAAGATGGCTTCCAAGCCGCAGCAGGTCAAGGAAAAGATTGCAGCCGGCAAGATTAACAAGTTCTACGAAGAGAACTGCCTGCTCCAGCAGCCGTTCGTCAAGGACGGTTCTGTCTCCGTCGAGCAGTACATGGCTGCCGCCGCGAAGGAGCTTGGCGGCAAGGTCAAGTTCGTCGACGCTGTCCGCTTTGAAAAGGGCGAGGGCATCGAAAAGAAGCAGGAAGATTTCGCTGCAGAAGTCGCTGCGCAGATGAACATGGGTAAATAAAATAAGAAGCCCGGAATGGCACGCCATTCCGGGCTTCTTATTTAAAAAGGGCTGCGCCTCGACTGCGCGCATAATTTTTGTCCCAAAGGGACAAAAATTCCACACTTGCGAGGCGATAGGAATTTTTCCGGTCGGCGGAGCCGCCGGATAAAATGTCTTTCATTTTATTTCGCCCTGCGGGGCGAAACTCTACGAGGTTTTTGATCGGATACCGCTTTTTTGCACGTTTGGAAGGGTATGGTTGCCTTCCGACGTGCAATTTTTTTGTGTGCGCGCCGTATATATGAAAGGGGGGAGAAAAGGCAATGACGGAGGAAGAAAAAACGATTCTTCTCACACGCCACGACGGGCTTCTGCAGCGGCAGGAAGGACGCATCAAGGAATTAGAGCGCCGGCAGGATGATCTTGACAAGATGGCAAGCTGTGTTGCAATGCTGGCACAGCGCCAGGAGGGCATGGACTCGGACATCAAGGAGATCAAAAAGGACGTCAGCCAGATGGCGCAGCGGTCCGGACGCCGGTGGGACATGATTGTGGAAAAAGCGATTGCCGCGATTGCGGGCGCGTTGGTCGGCTTCATTCTGCTGAAGCTGGGACTGGGATAAGAAAGGGAGGAAGAAAACATGCAGACATTCATTCGAAAAATCACAAGCAGAAAATTTCTTGCCGCGCTCGCCGGTGTGGCAACGGGACTGGCGATGGTCTTTGGGGTTGACGAAACTGCCATCAGCACTGTCGCGGGCGCGGTGACGACGGTGGCAAGCGTCGTCAGCTATATCATGTCCGAGGGTATGGTGGACGCGGCTGCCGTCGGGGCGGCGAAGGACAAATGACGAGCGCACACGCCGGGAATTACACGCCGGGGCGACTGGAGCCTATTCGCTATCTGGTTTTGCATTATACGGCAGGCAGAAACGACTCGGCAGGCAGCAATCTTCGCTATTTCCGAGACAACGTCGTCAAGGCGTCCGCGCACTATTTTGTGGACGATCTGGGGTGGCTGCAGTCGGTGGACGACGGCGATACGGCGTGGAGCGTCGGAACGGCTGGCATCTATGTGCAGAAGCATCCGGACTGCCGGAACACAAACTCCATCAGCATCGAGCTCTGCTGCCGCTATGCGGCGGGGCAGTATGTGTTTTCCAGAAAGACGGTCCGCAACGCGGCAAGACTGACGCGGCTTCTGATGACGCGCTACGGCATTCCGATCGAGAACGTCCTGCGCCACTTTGACGTGGTCAGCAAGCGCTGCCCCGCGCCGTGGGTGGACGACGAATCGCAGTGGCAAGCGTTCCGGAAACTGGTAGAGGAGGAACTCGATATGACAAAGCAGGAGCTTCTGAGCCTGAGCGGCACGGGCGACCATCCGTCCGACTGGGCGCAGGAGGCGGTGCAGTGGGCAAAGCGGACCGGCATTGCCGCAGGCGACGAACAGGGGAACTTCGGCTGGCAGCAGCCGGTGACCCGCGAGGCGCTTGCTGTGATGCTCTACAGGCTTTCGCAGATGCAAACGCAGAAAAATTGAATAACGCACGCAGGGACCGGCACAATTTGTGCCGGTCCTGAGACTGTCAAAAAACGGTTGCTTTTTGACAGAAGGGCTGCGCCTCGACTGCGCGCATAATTTTTGTCCCAAAGGGACAAAAATTCCACACTTGCGAGGCGATAGGTATGTTTCCGGTCAGCGAAGCCGCCGGATAACATGGATTTCATTTTATTTCGCCCTGCGGGGCGAAACTCTACGAGGTTTTGCAACAAGCTGGGGACCGGCACGATTTGTGCCGGTCCTTTTCTGCTTTTCGGGGGAAGGAAAATGGAGTTTTTTTGCTGGAAACATTTACACAGAGCGCTTTCTATACTATAATATAATCGCGAAAAAGGATTTTGACGAAAAAAGCAGGAGAGGGCGTTTGCCCGAGAGAGGATATGAAAAGAGGGTTAAACATCTGCTGCGGCGTTTTGGCGCTGGCGCTGCTGTTTGGATGCGCGCAGAGCGTGCCGCAGCAGGAGCAGGAGCCGAAGGCGGAGCCGGTCGCTGCCGGGGCTTTTGCTGCGGAGGTCGAGCCGGAATACCTGCAGCACGCGGCATACATGAGCGCGCCAAAGGGCTTTTTTGGACCCGATCAGCCGCTCCGGCGTGCAGAGGCAGCGCAACTGGTCTGCAATCTGGCGGCGCTTTCCCCGAAGAATCTGCCGGAAAGCGGCTTTGCGGACGTTTCCCCGGAGGCGTGGTATTATGGGGCGGTCTGCGCGGCGGCAGCTTTTTTTGAAGTTCCGGAGCCGGTTTCGAAGCCGGAGGCGGAAGCAGCAGGAGAGCTGAATGAGGTGGGCGCGGAAGACCCGGATGCACTGCAGGAAGACCCGGAGCCTTCCTATTTCAGACCCCAGGATGCTGCGCTTGCCTATGAGCTGCAGGCGGCGCTCACGCGCGCGCTGGATTTGCCGGATACGGCGCTTCCGGCAGGCATGACCGACATGACGGTTCTGACGCGCGCGGATGCGGCGGTGCTGGTCAACCGGCTGCTTGGCAGAACGCCGGACCGGGACGGGCTGGATGCGCTGTCCTACGATCTGCTTCTGGACATGCCGCGCACGGACGCGCGGTATGCGGAGGCGCTCGAAGCGGTTTTTCCGCACGAGTATCTGGAAAGTGCAGGCGAGCGATGGAACCTGCAGACGCTGGAGATTTCCCCGATGCGCACGGGCGCACACACAAAGGACGGACGCGGCTTTGTGGTCGATGAAAGCGGCTGTGTCGTCCGGGAAAACGGGCTTTTCACCAGCGGCGGCTGGACGTATCTTTCCGATACGGACACGGGCTGCATTTTTGCGGACGGCGCGCTTCACCGGACAGACGGGCATGTGGTCCTCAGCTTACGCGGCGGGCAGCTGCTGCAAGACGGCGCGCAGGGCGAGTACCTGTTTGACGAAAACGGCTACTATACCACAGGAAGCGAAGAAATAGACGTGCTTCTCGACGAGGCAATCGCCGCCTGCACGACGCAGGACATGACGCCCGAGCAGATGCTGCGCGCTTGCTATGACTATGTGCGAAGCTATAAATACCTCGGGCGCAACGCCGCGTTTGGTGCGGACGTCAAAACGCCGCCCTATGAAAAGCTGCTGGAATTTGCGCAGGAAATCCTCTCCACTGGAAAGGGCGACTGCTATAACTTTGCCGCAAGCTTCTGCCTGCTTTCCAGGCGGCTCGGCTTTGAGGCGGCGTGCATCATCGGTGAGTGCGGCTACGTTTGGAACTGGCGTCCGATTGCCCACGGCTGGGTCGAAATCACGAAGGACGGACAGACGCTTCTGTACGATCCGCAGATTGAAAACTACAACATTCGCGCCGGCATCAGCAACGACGATTACGGCGCATACGGTGTGCGTTATGAGACGGCGCACGCCAGATATCTCAAGCATTAAACGCGCAGAAAAGAGGAGAACGGTTTTGAAAAAGAGCATTGCCATTTTGATGTTGACGCTTTGTCTGGCGCTGCTGTGTGCCTGCGGGGAAACGGCGGAGCCTGCACCCGAGACGCCCGCGCCGGATGCGCAGGAGGCAGCGGCGCAAACGCTTCCGGAGGAAGCTCCCGACGCGCAGCCGGAAGCGCCTGCGCAGGAACCGGAAGAAGCAGCAGAGCAGGCCGACGATGCGCCTGCGCAGGAGCCGGAAGAAGCGCCCAAGGAGCCGAGCGCATTGGAAACGGCGCTTACCTTCGTCGATCAGGACGCGGCAGCGCTGGTGCTGGCAATCGGAGAGCCGCTGGAAACGCAGTATGAGGCGTCCTGCTCCGGACCCGGCGATGACGGCGTCTGGACCTATGACGGCTTTACGGTCTATACCTATCGGGAAAATGGCGTCGAGACCATTGTCGACGCGGAATAAGAGGAAGAGAAAATGAAAAAAGCAATTGCTCTGCTGGTGGCGCTGGCGATTTGTGCGGCGCTCTGCGCGTGCGGAAACCGGCAGAAGACGCTGGAAGAAACGGACCTTTCCATGAGCGTGAACGGCGTGGAGGTCACGACGAAGAGCAGCGTGGATACCCTGCTGACGATTTTTGACGGGAAGTATGAAACGGCAGAGGCGGTCTCCTGTGTGTATTCCGGCATGGAGCGCACCTATTCAAATGAAACCCTTTCCGTGTTTACCTACCCCGGCGACGACGGCGCAGAGCATCTGATGGAAGCCTATGCGCAGGCGAACGTACAGACTGCGCGCGGCATTACCATCGGCAGCAGCCTCAAGGATGTGGAGGACGCCTACGGCTCGGATTATACCAGAAACGGCAATGTCGTGTCCTTTGAGCTTCCCGCTTCCAATGATCAGATGGTTCCGGCGGGGATCTATTTTGAACTGTATGACGATATGGTGATCGCCATCGGCATTGTCTGCGAACATCGCGCGCAGTGAGGAAGCTGGATGCGAAGACTACTCATTCTGACGCTTGCCGCGCTTTTTCTGGTTCTGGCGGCGTGTGCGCCGAAGCCGTATGAGCCTGCGGGAGAGCCGACGGGCAACGCGGCGCTCGATGACGCGGTGCTGGCACTTTTACAGGAGCGGTGCAGCGCAAAGAACAGCGAGCAGGAAAACCTGCGGGCAGTCTATGATTTTATCGCCCACGATATTACCTACCGCCCGGGAACGGCAGACACGAGCGGCGGTTTTTCAGATGAACTGACCGAGCAGCTTGCGCTGGAGCTTTTGCACAAGCGCAAGGGAAACTGCGACGCGCAGGCGGCGCTGATGGCAGTTTTGCTGCGGCGGATGGGATATGAAGCGCAGCTGGTGCAGGGGACGTTTGTGCGCGAGGAAGGCGCGGAGCCGGTCGACCATGCGTGGGTCTATGCGCTCGTCGGCGGCGAAGGCGTCTACTTTGACCCGCTCTACGGCGGAAGCTTTGCCGAGCGCGCGGAGGATTACTGCATGGCACCCGCGGCGCTGTTAAAGGAAACGCACCAGTGGGACGAGAACGCTTTACGTTGAGGAAAAGGCTATGGAAATCCTGAGAAAACTTGCGCAGCTTGCCGGGACCGACCGCACGGCAATTGTCTACGGCGACGGGACGCTTTCTTACCGGACGCTTGATCATTGGTCCGATGCGTTCGCCGCGTATCTGAAACGAGAAGCGCCGGACGGAAAGGCGCCAGTGCTGATCTACGGGCACAAGGAGCTGGAAATTCCGGCGTGCATGTTCGGAAGCCTCAAGGCGGGGCGCGGCTATGTGCCGGTCGATGTGACGTATCCGCCGGAGCGTGTGGCGCAGATTGCCGCCGAGGCAAAGCCGTGCGTGATCGTAGACCTTACGGGTACGCTGGAGCTGCCGGGACTGAACCTTTCGCAGCTGAGGGAGATTTTGAGAAGAGTCTGCGCGCCTGCTTTGGAAGACGACTGGCTCAAGCCGGATGAGACCGCGTACATTCTCTTTACCTCCGGCTCGACCGGAAAGCCCAAGGGCGTGCAGATTACGGCAAAAAATCTTGCTGCGTTCCACGCAGGCGTGCGTCCGTTTTTCGACGGCATGCAGCCCGGCGGCGCGTTTCTGAACGAAATTTCCTATTCCTTTGATGTGTCCGTCTGCGCGCTTTATGAGGCGCTCGGGCGTGGCATGACGCTCTGGACGGCAGACCGGACGGCGCTGGAAAATCCGAAGCTGCTGTTTGATATTTTGAAGCGGGCAAATCTTACCGACTGGGTGTCTACGCCGTCGCTTGCCGAGCTCTGCGTGCAGTCGGACCAGTTCTGCGGCGCGCTGATGCCGCAGCTGCGGCAGATGCTGTTCTGCGGCGAGGTGCTGACCAAAAAGCTGACGCAGGAGCTGATGGCGCGCTTTCCAGGTATTCCGATTGTCAACGCCTACGGTCCTACGGAGACGACCGTTCTTGTGACTGGTGCGCAGATGACGAAGCGCATGCTGCAAGCGGATGCACCGCTTCCCATCGGCTATGCGTTTTCCAACTGCGAGGTGCGCATCTGCGGCGCGGAAGGAAAAGCGCTCCCGGAAGGAGAAGCGGGCGAGCTTTGCCTGCTCGGAGAAACGGTCAGCCCCGGGTATCTGGGAAGACCGGACCTCAACGCGCGCGCGTTTTTTGAAGACGACGGCAGGCGCGGCTACCGCACGGGAGACCTGTGCCGGATGGAAGACGGTCTGATCTATTATCTCGGCAGGCTCGACAATCAGATCAAGCTCAACGGCTTCCGGGTGGAGCTGGAGGACGTGGAAAACAACCTCGTGAAGGTTTCCAATATTGCAAGAGCCGCTGTTCTGGCGGAGATGCAGGACGGGAAGGCAGTCGCGCTGACCGCCTACGTGATGCTGGAAAAGCCGGACGGCGAGGGAAGTCTGCAGCGCGCAAGGCGCATCAAAAAGGAGCTGGGCGAACTGGTGCCGTCTTACATGGTACCGCGCAGAATCATCGCGGTGGACTCGTTCCCGCTCAACACAAACGGCAAGATTGACAAGAAACAACTGCGCGCGCTGCGCGCAACTTAGGAGGCGGCTATGACTCCCTATTCCGGGCTTGGTTTTTTCTTCACGCTGGCGCTGGCGCTGCTTCCGGCAGCGACTGCCGGTCTGCGAGGAAAAAATCTGCGCGTGTGCGGCTTTGCCGTGACGGCGGTGATGCTGCTTTTGATCTTCGATACGCCGCGCAAGCTTCTGACGCTGGCGCTGTTCTGGGCTTGGCAGCTGGCGCTGATCTTTTCCTATCTTCATGTGCGGAAAAAGTCGGAAAAGCGCTATGTTCTGTGGATTTTTCTGCTTCTGAGTCTGCTGCCGCTGATTTTCACGAAGCTTTCCGTCTTTGTGAAGGAACTGTCCGTGTTCTCGATGCTCGGCATCAGCTATGTCTCGTTCCGCGCGGTGCAGATTCTCGTTGAAATCTACGACGGGCACCTGACGAAGCTCTGCCCGCTGGACGTGAGTTATTTTCTGCTGTTCTTCCCGTCGATTCTCTCGGGACCTTTGGACCGGTATCAGCGCTTTTCGGCGGATCTGCAGAAGACGGGAAGTCCGGAAGACTATGAAGCGCTTCTCAGGGAGGGGCTCTGGCGGCTGGCAACGGGCGCAATCTATAACTTCGTCCTCGGGAATCTGATCTGGCAGTACTGGGTCTCGTGCATGCCCGATACGCTTTTGGGGACACTCGGGTACATGTACGGCTATACGCTTTTCATGTTTTTTAACTTCGCGGGCTACAGCCGCATGGCGATCGGAACGGCGTATCTGCTCGGCATCGAGCAGCCAGAAAATTTCAACCAGCCCTTCCGGAGTGTTGACATGAAGGATTTCTGGTCCCGGTGGCACATTTCGCTCTCCACGTTTCTGCGCGACTATGTCTACACCCGCTTCTGCATGGCAGCGCTGCGCGGCAAATGGTTCAAGGAACGAAGAACGTGCTCCTATCTCGGGTACGTTCTGACGATGCTTGTCATGGGACTCTGGCACGGACTGACCGGCGCGTATCTGATCTACGGCGCGTATCATGGGCTTCTCATGTGCGCCAACGATATTCTCGATACGCGCTGCAAAAAATTCAAGGCGCTCAAAAAAGACCCGCGCGCCGGCTGGTGGCTGCGGCTTTTGACGCTGCATTTGTTCAGCTTCGGACTGCTGATCTTCTCCGGAAGACTGTTTTAGGAGGTAATTAGGATGATCGATCAGGTACTGACTGCAATTTGCGAAATTGCCGGCGCGGACGAGGGCGAGATTGCGCCCGACACGGAGCTTTTTGAAGAGGGCATTCTCGACTCGTTCGGGCTGGTGGAGCTGTTGGTGCAGCTGGAAAGCCTCGGGCGCAAGCTGGATGTCGCGAACCTCACGCGCGAGGAAATTTCTACACCCGCAAAAATTGCGGCGCTTCTGGAGTAAACGCGATGCGGAAGGGATGCAAGGCACTTTTGTGTCTGGCGGCGGCGGCGGTTCTGGGGATGTTTCTGGTGCGGCTGGCGGTCGAAAAGACAGAGCCTTCCTACCCCGAGGCGCTGGGCAATACGCTGGATGTGGAGAAAATCACGGGGACCTGTCTCGTGAAGGAAGCCGCGGAGCTTCCGGACACGCTGACCATTTTCGGTTCGAGCGAGCTCAAGACCTTTGAAATTCCCACGCACCCGGCAAATTTCTTTGCAGGCAAGCGCGCGGGCTTTCAGGTCAACCTCGTCGGGCGCGGCTCGTGCCAGTCGCTGGTCCACGCGATGGCAATTGGCGCGTCAGAAGACAGCCTCAAGGGAAAGAAAATCGTTCTGATTACCGCGCCGCAGTCATATGTCGAGGGCGGCATTGCGCCGGACCTGTTTCTGGCAAACTTTTCCGAACAGCAGCTGCTGACACTTTTGGGCGACGAGGAGCTTCCGGAGAGTACGCGGCAGTATGTCGCATCTCGCGTGCAGAGTCTGATTGCGCAGTATAACGCACAGAACGGGACGAATCTGCAGACGCACACGGCGGCAGGACTTTTATCAAAAGCATGGGCAGCGGACAGCACGATTTCCAAAGCGCTGCTTGCGCCCTATGCGGGCATTTCCCAGTGGCTGCTCGATACAAAGGATCTGGCGGTTTCCGCGCGGCTGATTCGCCGGGGCGAATTTTCAGTAAACGAAGCGAAATCGCCGGACATTGACTGGGCACAGGAAGAGATTCTTGCGCAGGAGGCTGCTTTGTCGCAGGCGACGAACAACGACTATTCCATGCTCGACAGCTACTATCAGACCTACGTCGGGCATAGGCTTTCGCAGATGGCAGGGCGCGACGCGGACATTTCCTACGATGTTTCGCCCGAGTACGACGATTTGCGGTGCCTGTTTGAAATCTGCAAAGCAAAAAACATTCAGGCGCTGTTCGTTCATGTGCCGGTGAACGGCAAATGGAGCGATTATACGGAGCTTTCGCAAAGCACGCGGCAGATCTACTATAAAACGGTGCGCGCGATTGCCGCACAGTATGACAATATCACGATGCTGGATCTGACAGGAGAGGAGTACACGCCGTATTTCCTCTGCGATACGATGCATCTTGGCTGGAAGGGGTGGCTTGCCGTTGATCGGGCAATGGTTGAATTCTGGAACGCGGATTAAGAACGCAATTCTATCGAAATGGTATCTCACGGCGCTTTTCTGCGCGCTGACGGCAGCACTCGTCTTTGCTGCATGGCTTTTGATGGACGCGCAGGGCGTCAGCTTTGTTTACAGCGAGTTTTAGCGGAGGAAACTATGAAAAAAATCGGAAAACTTATGGCGCTTGCGCTTGCGCTCAGCCTGCTGCTGTGCGCGTGCGGCGAAAAAAAGAATGCATTTGAAACGGCGCAGCAGATGATCGGAGAAAATCTGACGGCGCTGACGGACGCAATCGGCAAGCCGAATAACGAGAGCTATGCCTCGTCCTGCCTCGGAGACGGCGAGGACGGCGAGCTTTCCTACGACGGCTTTACGGTCTACACCTACCGCGCGCCCGATGGCGCGGAGACGGTCTACGATGTGATCGAGCAGAAATAGAAAGGAACCTCGCATGAAACAGAAGCTTCGAAGACTGGCGCTCGGCGTGCTTTTTGGCATGCTGGCGCTTTGCGCGCTCTCTTTGCAGGCGGGCGCGGCGGAAACGGCTTTCACCGATCAGGCGCTCGAGGGCATCGCACTTCCCAAAGTGCTGGGCTCGCAGACGTTTTCCTGGGAGGGCGTGGACTTTCACCGCGTGACGATTCCGCGCTATGTGTTAGAGCGCTATGAGACCTCAAGCTACGAAATTCTGCCCGGACAGTCGGACGAGCGTGTCAAAGCTGTGAAGCTGGCGCTTTACTCCAACGACACCTACCCCGACAATGAATTTGTAACCTACACGCAGGTGCGCGCGGGCGAGGCTGTCGAGAGCTATTTTGATGCGCACCTCGCGGCGCTTTTAGAGACGATTTACCGCTTCTGCGGGCTCGAGGGAAAAACTGCCTGCATCGATGAACTGACCGACTATCTGCTCTCGAACCTTCCCAATCTGGGACCCGACATGCGCCACGATATTGAGGCAAGCTACAAATACGAGCTGACGAAGACCGGCACCTACGGCACGGTTGCGCGCTCCGGGCAGCTCGACAACCTCTATTATTTCGCGCAGACCGACCCCGACTGGGCGGGCGAGATTTTTGAGTTCGAGGGAAACGGCGCGACGCTCAAGGACCGTGGCTGCGGCTGCGCGTGCGCGGCAATGGTGTTTTCGACGTATCACAAGGTTGAAATCACGCCCCGCTGGATGCGGACCTATGCCCTGCAGGACAATTACCCCGTGAGCTACGGGCTTCCCAACGAGTATTTTGAGGGCATCGCGCGCTACTATGAAAATCTCGAGTATGCGCGCTACGGCACGAAGCTCAACGCCCCTGCGATCTATAAGAAAAAAGAAGTGAACATGCAGACGCTTGCCGACCAGATTGAAAATCAGGGCTACCTGGCAATCATCCACGTCGTCAAGGGCGCGTTTACAAGCCACGAGCATTACATGGTGCTCTGCGGCTACGAGGTCATCGACGGTCAGCCGTATTTTCTGGTGGCAGATCCTTACGTGCTGCAAAGCCGGTATAAGGACTGGGACCAGCTGCGCAGGACGGACACCGGAAACGACGGGCTGATCTACGCGACGCCGGACGTTCTGTACCGCGACATGAAGGCAATCATCCTCTTCTCGCAGGACCGGAACGAATTTCCGCTTTATTGCCGGACGCAGCGCGCGGAAGCCCTGGCGCCGGAAAGGAGCTGAGCCATGGCGGACAGAAGAAAAAGAAGCCCTGCCATGCGTTATATCAAGCGCAACGGGCTGTACATCCTCATCGTGTGCGTGCTGCTGCTTGTCGTGGGCGCAGTGATTGCCGTGGTCGGGCAGGTGAAGCGGCTGTCGCCTGCAAAGCAGGAAGAGCCCTCCCAGAGCGCTTCCGAGACCGTGCAGCAGCCTACGCTGGAAGAGCCGTCAAGCGATGCATCCGGCGAGACGGCAAGCGAGCAGGAGCCTGTGGATGAGAGCGCCTATGTTCCGCCCTTTTCCGGGAGGACCGCACTGCTTGCAGACAGCGGGCTTGTCATAACCTTCGACGATGCCGCGCTTTCGTGGGAAGAGTCGGAAGACCTGATTTCCCTCACTGACGCGGCGGGCGCACAGAAAACGCGGCTTGATGTGCAGAAGCTCCAAGCGGATGTGTCCTTATTCAAGCAGTCGGAGCTGGAGCGCATCTGCATCGGCGTGGTGCAGGCGTATTATTATCTGGCACCGGAGACGAAGAATTTTACGGTGACGGATGCCGGATGGAACGGGGACTGCTTCACGGCAACGGTGAATGCCCCTGCCTATGACACTGAAGCGCCTGTCAGCGCGCGCGTTGCGCTTTGGAAGGCGAACGGAAAGAGCTGGTGCGTCAGCGCCATCTGCCCGGAGGATGAGGACGGTGCGGCGGTCTTTGCGGCATTTTCGTCCGTCGAGCCGCTGGGCGGAAAGCATCTGACGGAGGAAACGCCGTGAGAAAGCCTGCTTTTTTGGCATTGACAGCCCTTTTGCTGGCAGTTCTGTGCTGCGCCTGCAGCGCAAAGACGCCCGCGCAGCAGGCGCCTTCCGCGGCACAGACCGAGACGGCAAAGACCGAAGTGCAGCCGCAGCAGACGGTTTCGATGGAAGCTGTTCCGGTGAAAACCGGCGTGGTAAACGATGGCAGCTCGTTTTATTATTATGGGCAGGATGGAAACCGCGTCGAGAAAACCGGCATGCAGACGCTGGGTGGCGCGCAGTATTACCTGAACAGCGATTCTACGCTGCACGAATTTGTGCCGGGACCCAACGACTGCGAGGGAACCGTTTACATCCATGCCGGAGACGGAGGCTTCACATTTACCCCGCACGAGCCGGGCGTTCTGGAGCTGGACGGCGCGCTTTACGAGGTAACGGCAGACGGCAGCGTCCTGCAGGATGTGTCCGACGGCTATCTCTACTTTGGACCCGACGGCAGATACACCAGCGGAAATGAAACGCTTGACGAGGGCGTGCAGGCGCTGCTCGGCGCGGCGTGCGAAGAAGCTTCCTCGCGCGAAGAAAAACTCAGGCAGGCGTATGATTACATCCGCGACAATTACCGCTATCTTTCCATGCAGCACTACGACGCGGGCACGACCGACTGGGCAGAAGAAGCGGCGCTGTCGTTTCTGGAAACCGGCAAGGGCAACTGCTACTGCTTTGCGGGGCTTTTCATGTACTGCGCAAGGCAGCTCGGCTATCAGGCGTATGTGGTTGCGGGCTGGGAGAGCAATCCCACAAACGACCACGCCTGGACCATGATCGAACAGGACGGCAAGACGCTTTTGTATGACGCGCAGCTCGAGTATGCGTATCTTTATATGTTTCACCGTGAGCCGGTCGACATGTTTGGCGCCGAAGAGCAGGACGGCATGTATCGCGGCTTCCGGTATTATTTCCCCGAAGAGTAAGGAGAGGCAATGAGCTTTACTTCGCCCGTTTTTTTGTTTGCGTTTCTGCCGCTGACAGTGATTGTCTATCAGCTGGCGCGCAGCACAAAGCTCAAAAACGCCGTCTGGATTGCGGCGGGGCTTTTGTTCTATGCGTTCGGCGACCTGCGGCATCTGCCGCTGCTGCTCGGCTCGTGCCTGCTGCACTATGGCGCGGGGCGGTATCTGATGGCGCAAAAGAAGGCGCGCAGAGCTGTGCTGCTGTCTTGCGTGGCGCTGGACCTTGCGGTGCTGGCATTTTATAAGGTGCGCGGCGCACTGCCGCTCGGTATCTCATTTTACACGTTTCAGGCAATCAGCTATGTTGCCGACACGTACAAAAACCCCGCAGACGGCACGAAGAATTTGCGCGAGACGCTGCAGTATCTGACGTTTTTCCCGCAGCTGACGGCAGGACCGTTTCTGAAATTCTCTGCGCTGCGCCCGTATCTGGACAGGCGTGAGACAACCTGGGAGAAAAACGCGCAGGGCGTGCGGCGCTTTGTGTGCGGGCTGTGCAAAAAAGTGCTGCTGTCAACCGCTGCGGCAAAGCTGGCGGACGCGATGTTTTCTCTTGCCTCCATCGACGCGCTCGGCGCGTGGACCGGCGCGCTCGGCTACTGTCTGCAGCTGTATTTTGATTTTTCCGGCTACAGCGATATGGCGCTGGGGCTGGGGCTGCTGTTCGGCGTGCAGCTGCCGGAAAATTTCCGGCATCCCTACTGCGCAGGCTCGGTAACGGAGTTCTGGCGGCGCTGGCACATGACGCTCTCCGGCTGGTTCCGGGACTATGTCTATATTCCCCTCGGCGGCAGCCGGAAGGGGCGCGCGCGGACGGTTTTCAACAAGCTTCTTGTGTTTCTTGCGACGGGACTCTGGCACGGAACCGGCTGGACGTTTGTCCTCTGGGGGCTGTGGCACGGCGCGTTCTGCGGCGCGGAGACGCTGCTGGACCGAAATAAAACGCTCAAAACGCACTGGTACGGACATGTGTATACGCTGCTGGTCGTGATATTCGGTTTCGTTCTGTTCCGCGCGGAAAGTCTTCCGCAGGCGCTTATGCTGCTGCGCACGATGCTCTCTGGCTTCACGCCCGTGGATGCCTGCCGTCTTGCACTGCGAAATCTCCTGACGGTCAGGACGGCGGTTTGGTGCTTCGTCGGCGTGCTTGCCTGCCTTCCAGTATGGGAGCATGCGAAGGCGCGCTTTGATGGCAGCCGGTGGTTTTCTCCGGCACTTGACGCGCTGACAATCGTAGGGCTTCTTTTGTGCCTGATGCAGCTGGCGTCACATTCGTTCCAGCCGTTTATCTATGCGAGCTTCTGAGGTGCGCGATGAAGAAACAAAAACAGGGAAGACTTCTTTGTGCGCTTTGTCTGGCGCTGCTGCTGATTCCGCTTGCAGGCATGCTGCTGGCTGGACCGTCTGACGCGGTTTCCAACGAGCGCCTTGCGGCAAAGCCGCGCCTGATGCGCGGGGGAAAGCTGAATCCGGATTTCTTATCGGAGACGGCAGATTATTTTGCGGGGCATTTTTACCTGCGCCCGGCGCTCCTCACGGCAAACAGCACCGTGCAGGCGGCAGTCTTCCGGGAATCCGCGTCTGAGGACGTGGTGCTGGGAGACGGCGGCTGGCTTTTTTACGCGGACACGCTGGAGGATTTTCAGGGGACGAACCCCATGACCGGGCGGGCGCTTTTCTGCGCCGCGCGCAATCTCGCGCTCCTGCAGGAATACTGCGCGCAGCAGGGGACGAAGTTCCTGTTTGTCTGCGCGCCGAACAAAAACACAAGTTACCCCGAATACATGCCCGGGCAGTACCGGAAAACGGAGCAGGTTTCCGATCTGGACCGGCTGGAGCAGGCGCTGACGCAGCAGGGCGTCTCGTTCTGCGACCTGCGCGAAGCGCTCTCGGGGCGCGAAAGCCTGACCTATTATCGGACGGACAGCCACTGGAACGGCTACGGCTCGTATCTTGCCGGCAGGCAAATCCTGCAGGCGCTCGGGAAAGAAGCGGACACCGAAGACGTTTCGCTATCCATGCAGCAGCACGCGGGCGATCTTTACGGGATGCTCTATCCGGCGTCCGACCGGAAGGAGGATGCGCCTGCCCCGGCGCAGCTGCGCACGTTTTCCTATCTCGGCGATGTGCGCGGGGCGGACGATCAGCTGATCCGGACGCAGTCGGGCGCGGAGGGGACGCTTTTCATGTTCCGCGATTCATTCGGAAACGCGCTGCATGCGGACCTTGCCGGGCAGTTTTCACAGGCGGTATTTTCACGGAGCATGCCGTATGATCTGTCGCAGGCGGAAGAAATGCCGGAGGTGCTGATTGCCGAGATTGCGCAGCGGAACCTTCGCTGGCTTGCGCAGCGCCCGCCGCTGCTTCCCGCACCGCAGAGGCAGGCGCCTGTCTGGGAGAGGGAAGCGCAGCAGAAACTTTCCGTATCCGTGTCGGAAAGCGGATTTGAGGGGCTTTTCTGCTATGAAGGGCGCTTTCCGGAACCGCCGGATACGGACGCTGCGGTGTTTGCCTGCGTGGATGGCGTGTGGTATGAATCTTGCCTCACGGAAGACGGCTTCCGGCTTCTCGCGCCGGAAGCGGAAAGCGTGCAGCTCGTGACTACGGCGGCGGAAAGCGCTTCGATCTATCAGGCAGAACTGACAAACTAGGGTGTATTCTTCCAACTCCCAACGCACCCGGACAGCGGGTCTTTTTGCGGTGCGCCGCGTCATTTTTCCTTGAAATACGTCAGTATTCCTGCGAAAAAATGTCTTGCGCAACGTAAAAATCCCTCGCTGCCGGTCACATCATGAGTTTTCAGATACACCCTAGGCGGCTGACTCAGCCACCTTTTTATTTTGGAAATTTTTTGTATCCGGCGGAACAAACCGGATGGACCCTGCGTCTAAGAGGCAGAATAAGAACAATAGGGAATTGGAGGAGTTTCCATGAAGACAGCAAAACGAATCACATCGCTGCTGCTTGCCGTGGCGCTGGCTTTCTCGCTGGCGGCAAGCTGTTTTGCGGGCGATACCGCGCTCACACGGCAGGAGGCTGCCGAGATGCTTGTGCAGGCGGCGGACGACTATCACTGTGGTGTGAAAACAGAGGATATTCTAAAGGGTTATCCGGACGGCAATCTGGACCTGCGCGGCACGCTCACCCGCGCGCAGGCGCTCGTGATGCTGGACCGCGCGTTCGGAGGACTGCCCGCGCCGGTCGGCGATCATGCCCGCACGGCGGCAGGCATGCAGGGCTTTTCCGACGCGCCCGTGTGGGGCGGCGAGGAGCTTTCGCGCGTGCTTTCTTCCGGTATCGTCGCAGGCGAAGCGGACGGACTGCTGCACCCCGATGCGCCTGTGACCCGCGAGAATTTGCAGACGCTCCTTTCGCGCGTCTACGCCCTCGAAGGCACGAACTGCAAGGACGATTTTTATGAGACGGTCAACAAAACGTGGCTGGACAGCTCCGACATTCCTGCCGGGCTTTCCGTCAACGGTCCGTTCTACGGCTTGAGCCTGACGGTTACGGAGCAGGTTGCAAAGCTGATTTCCGACATCGCGGCAAAGCCGCAGACCCCCGGCACGCCGGAGGCAAAAATCAAGGCGCTCTATGACACTGTCATGGACGTCGAGGCAAGAGAAGCGGCGGGCGTCGCTCCGATTCAAGAGTATCTGGACGCAATCGAAACTGCAAAGACGATCTCCGAGCTGATCGACGTCGAGTGCCGGCTTCAGAAGGAGCTGGGTCTGTCGACGATTCTGGGCTTCGGATTGACGTCGGATTTTGAAGATTCAAACCGCAAGGTCGTCGCGTTCTCGTCCTTCGGCGCATCGATGACGAAGGATTTCTATGAAAACGGAACACAGGAGCAGAAGGACGCTTATCTTGCCTATCTCACAAAACTGCTGACGCTTTCTGGTCTTTCCGAGCAGGCGGCGACGGAGCGGGCAAAGCTCGTCTATGCGGCGGAGGCAAAGGTTGCCAAAGCATCCTATGACCCGCAGGAATACGGGGATGTAGATAAAATCAACAACATCTACAAGCTCAGCGACATCCAGCGGCAGTTCTCGAAAATCAGCCTTGCCAAGGTCTACGAGGCGTCCGGTCTTGCCCCCAGCGACCGGATTCTGGTGACGGACCCCGGCGCAATGCGGGCGGCAGCGAGCTATTTTAACGATGCCGGTCTTGCAACGCTGAAGGCACTTTCCCGGACGGCAATTCTGATGAGCGTCGGCGGGTGTCTGAATCAGGGCTTCATCGAGGCAAGCGTCGAGTTCACAAAGGCATATTACGGCATCGATATGACCCAGACCACCGAGCAGATTGCTGCCCAGCAGGTGCAGGGACTGCTGGCTGATTATCTGGGACGCGCGTATGTTGAAGCGCACTTCTCGGAAAAGGCAAAGCAGGACGTCGAGGAAATGATTCACGAATTCCTCGAGATCTACAAGACGCGCATCGAAGCGCTCGACTGGATGTCGGACGCGACAAAGCAGAAGGCAATCTGCAAACTCGACACGATGAAGATCAAGGTCGGCTACCCCGACAGCTGGGAGACCTATCTCGATAATGCCGACATCAAGAGCCCGTCTGAGGGCGGCACGTTCTTCTCGAACGTCATCTCCATTCAGGCGTCTGCAAAAGAAAAAACACTTGCCGAGCAGAACACGCCGGTTGACAAGACCGACTGGCTCATGGAGCCGTTTACGGTCAATGCCTGCTACAGCGCAACATCCAACGACATCACCTTCCCGGCGGCAATTCTGCAGAAGCCGCTTTATGATGTGAACGCCTCGAGAGAGGAAAACCTCGGCGGCATCGGCTACATCATTGCCCATGAGATCACGCACGCCTTTGACAACAACGGTGCAAAGTTCGATGAAAACGGCAACGCTGCCAACTGGTGGACCGAGCAGGATTACGCCGCGTTCCAGCAGAAGTGCCTGCAGGTTGCGAACTGGTACGACGGGCAGGAGGTCTGCCCCGGCGTTTCGTGCAGCGGCGTGCTGACGATTTCGGAAAACGTCGCGGACCTCGGCGCAATGCAGTGCATCCTCACCGCGGCAAAGCAGAAATCGAATCCGAACCTCGACAAGCTCTTCCGTGCCGTGGCAAACACCTGGGCATCGACCACCACGCGGCAGATGCGCGAGTATCTGGCAACCATGGACGTTCATGCGCCCGACAAGCTTCGCTGCAACCGCGTTCTGCAGACGATTGCCGAGTTCTATGAGACCTACGACATTCAGCCTGGCGACGGCATGTGGACAGACCCGCAAAGCCGCGTTACCGTCTGGTAAAATACCGGTTTCCGGAATCTCCTGCGCCCCGCAGATCGCCTCTGCGGGGCGCAGCGGCATTGACGAAGCGTTTCCGGCGTGTTAGAATAACGGCATGGAACAGCAATTCAGACCCGTCCTGACCATTCGGATTTTTGCGGATGAAAAATGCTTCGGACCCGGTATCGCAGTGCTGCTGCAAAAGGTGCAGGAGCTGCATTCGCTTCGCGCTGCGGCGATGTCCATCGGCATGGCGTATTCCAAGGCATGGACGATTCTCAAAAACGCACAGCAGCATCTGGGCTTCCAGCTGCTTTATTCCACCACCGGCGGCAAAAACGGAGGAGGTGCGACGCTGACCCCGGAGGCAGCTGCATTGCTTGCAGCATACGAGGAATATTGCAGCGAGCTCAACACATACGCAAAGACGCTTTTTACGGAGAAATTTGAGCAGATTCTCTAGCCGCGCCCGGAAAACAGACCCCGGCGCGCCGTTTTCCTACGCATTTTTGCAAAAGACGGTTGCACTCGGCGAATAATTGTTGTAAGATACGCATAGACAGAATCTGCGGAACGCCGCACATTTTTTGGAGGTAATCACATGTTTACAAAACTGCTTGAGGCTCTGAAAGCAACCCGCCGCACCATCGTCTTCACCGAAGGTCCCGACGCCCGTATCCTCGAGGCAACCGACCGTCTGCTCAAGGAAGACCTGATGGATGTCATCCTGATCGGTAACGAAGCCGAGGTCAAGGCTGCTGCGGAAAAGGGCAATTTCTGCATCTGCAAGGCTACCATCATCGACCCCGCCACCTACGAAGGCATGGACGAGATGGTCGCAAAGATGGTTGAGCTGCGCAAGGGCAAGATGTCCGAAGAGGAGTGCCGTGCGGCGCTTTCCAAGGGCAACTACTTCGGCACGATGTTAGTTAAGATGGGCAAGGCTGACGCTCTGCTCGGCGGCGCTACTTACTCCACTGCCGATACCGTCCGCCCCGCGCTCCAGCTCGTCAAGACCAGGAAGGGCGCGCACCTCGTTTCGTCTTCCTTCATTCTGTTCCGCAAGGACAAGGACGGCAACGACGAGAAGTACTGCATGGGCGACTGCGCCATCAACATCGACTATCCCGATACCCTCGACAAGGCGACTGGTGAGGTCGTCTTCTCCGGCGCGCAGAAGCTGGCAGAGGTTGCTGTCGAGTCCGCGCGGACCGCTGCCTTCTTCGGCATCGACCCGAAGGTAGCGCTTCTTTCCTTCTCCACCAAGGGCTCCGGCAAGGGCGGCACTGTCAAGCTCAGCCACGACGCCACCATCGAAGCGCAGAAGCTCGCCCCCGAGCTTGCCATCGACGGCGAAATGCAGTTTGACGCGGCGGTTTCCCCGGTCGTCGGTCAGCTCAAGTTCCCCGGCTCCAAGGTCGCCGGCTACGCCAACACCTTCATCTTCCCCTGCATCGAAGCCGGCAACATCGGCTACAAGATTGCCCAGCGTCTCGGCGGCTTCGAAGCCTATGGTCCGATCCTCCAGGGTCTGAACGCCCCCATCAACGACCTCTCCCGCGGCTGCAATGCCGACGAGGTCTATAAGATGGCTATCATCACCGCCGGCATGGCTTAATTTTGTGAGCGGATCTCGCGGCGCATCTGTGCCGTTCGGAGGGCTTGCGGTATACGCGATACAGCGGCGCCCTCCAAACGTTCATCTGCACCGCGATCTCTCGCTCACAGGCGGAGGGATCTCGCGGCGCATCTGTGCCGTTCGGAGGGCTTGCGGTATACGCGATACAGCGGCGCCCTCCAAACGTTCATCTGCACCGCGATCTCTCGTCACAGGCGGAGGAATCTCGCGGCGCATCTGTGCCGTTCGGAAGGCTTGCGGTACGGAAGAAAACCAAATGGGTCACTCACGCGACCAACCAAAAACTTCGTGGGGATGCCGGGGCTCCGGTGTCCCCACTACTTTGTCTCGGAGTATTTATGAGTATGAAACTGACAGATTATCTGGGCGACAAGCCCTTCTGGAAGGTGACGGTGCGGCTGGCGGTGCCGGTTGCGCTGCAAAATGTGCTGACGAGTTCCTTCCAGCTCGTCGATACGCTCATGGTTTCGCGCCTCGGCGACGTGACGCTCTCTGCCGTCGGCATGGCGGCGCAGTGGGGCTGGATGGCGGGGCTCTTAAGCTTCGGACTGTGTTCCGGCATGAGCGTGTTTATCTCTCAATACTGGGGCATCCAGAACCTCAAGGGCATCCGCCGCGTGATGGGGCTGGGGCTTCTGACGGCGCTGCTGATTTCCGCCGCCTTCCTCGGCGTTGCGTTCTTTGCACCGGGATGGGTGTTGGGACTGTTCAACAGCGACCCGGCTGTTCTGGACGCAGGCTGCCGGTATCTGAAAATCGTCTGCTTTTCCTATCCGGCGGTGGCGCTGACGTATCTTCTTTCCAACGTTCTGCGCGGTACGGAGCGGGTCAAGCTGCCGCTGTATGTCTCGATCGTCACGACGATTGCCAACGCCTTTGCGGACTATGGTCTGATCTTCGGCGCGTTCGGTCTGCCGCGGCTCGGTGTGGAGGGCGCGGCGCTGGCGACGTGCTTTTCCTCGTGGCTGGGACCGGTGCTGATTCTTATTTTCTCGGCGTTTGAAAAGAATCTGCTGATGGGACCGGTGAAGGAGTTATTTGCCTTTACGCCGCGCGAGGCGGGCGAGTTTTACGCGAAGGCGCTTCCCGTCACGCTCAACGAAGGACTCTGGGCGCTCGGCATGCTGACGCTCAACCGCATCTACGCGAATATCGGCTACGAATACTACGCGGGTATGACGATCTTCAAGACATTTTCCGAGCTTGCCTTCGCGTTCTATGTGGGTCTCGGCAACGCCTGCGTGATCATGGTCGGCAAATCCATCGGCAAGGGCAAAATCCGGCGCGGCGTAGAAGACGCACGGCGCTTCTCCGTGCTGGTGCCGCTGATGGGACTGATCGTCGGGCTTACGATGGTTGCGGCAAGGCAGCCGCTCGTCGCGCTGTTTGCAACAGGCGATAACCTGTCCGCAACGACCATCTCAACCGCCTATGCGGTGACGATTTTCTGCTCGCTGGAATACTTCTTCCGCAACATTTCCTATGTGCAGGTTGTGGGCGTTTTCCGCTCGGGCGGCGATACGCTGACGGGTATGTTCCTGGATCTCGGCAGCCTCTGGCTCGTGTCGATTCCGCTGACGCTGCTTGCTGCGCGCGTATTCCATCTGCCGTTCCTCGGCGTGGTCATTACGGCGTATCTGGGAGAAGACATTCCAAAGTCGCTTCTGTGCCTGTGGCACTTTGTCTCCATGCGCTGGCTCAAGCCCGTCACCGAAGAAGGGCGCGAGGGCTTGCGGCTCTACCGCGGCGAGGAAGAATAAGCGCCTCTTGCAATCCGGAACCTTTTCCGGTATACTTCGTCTAAGAAGTGTGAATGAAAAACCGGGAAAAGAGAAAGGACGGTATACACATGGGCTTTGGGGTTGGTTTTCAGCTGATGAACGCAGTATTTCCGCTGCTGTTTCTCATTGTGTTTATCTTTGTGATCAGCACAATTGTCGGAACGCTCGTGTCCAAGGCAAAGCGGGAGCGGAAAAATGACCAGTCTCCGCGCCTGACGGCGGAGGCAAAGGTCGTCTCCAAGCGTATGCAGGTGGGCGAGAATCGCCACCGGCACGGGAACGACGACATGATGCACAGCTACAACTATAGCAAGTACTTTGTGACCTTTGAGTTTGAAAGCGGCGACCGGGTGGAAATGCCCGTCGACGGCTCGGAGTATGGGCTGCTCGTCGAGGGAGATACAGGCAAACTCACCTTCCAGGGCACGAGATACCTCGGCTTCTCGCGCGGATAACAGAAAATGAAGCAAAAAAGAGACGGCTTCGTCGTCTCTTTTTTTGTCGGAACAGAACATGAGAAACGAAAAATATTTATCGAGAAACGATAAAATTGCATTGACAAACGATGTACCTCGTGGTATTCTATGGTTAACGGAAGGAGAGTGGTTCCGATGGACTGGAATGAAAACAAAAGCGTCCGGCTCTCGCAGGCGTGCGTGGTGCTGTTCGCAGTGTGTTTGCTGCTGCTCGACTGCCTGTGCTATTTCGCGGTGCGCTGGTTTACGGGGCTGCGCGGTATGCCGTGGCAAACGGGAAAGCTGATGATGCTGACCATCTATCTTTGCAGTGTCTTCGGCTGGATTTTGCTCTGGAAGCTCTGGCGATTGCTTGCAAATATCCGTGCGCAGGTCATCTTTGATGCGCGGAACGTGGCGCTTTTGCGTGCGGTGAGCTGGTGCTGCGTGGGTGCGGGGCTGATCTGTCTGGTGAGCGGGGTTTACTATCTGCCATTTGCCGTGATTGCAGTCGCAGCGGGCTTCATGGCGCTGATTGTCCGGATTGTCAAGAACGTCTTCCAGCAGGCGATTTTAATGAAGGACGATCTGGATCTGACGATCTAGGAGGCGCGGCATGGAGATTCTGGTCAATCTGGATGTGATGATGGCAAAGCGGAAAATATCCGCCGGAGAGCTTGCCGAGCGCGTGGGCATCACGCCTGCAAACCTGTCCATTCTCAAAAACAACAAGGCGAAGGCAATCCGGTTTTCAACGCTGATGGCGCTGTGCCACGAGCTTTCGTGCCAGCCCGGAGATCTGCTGGAGTTTGTAGACGACGAGACTGCGCCGGAAGCACAATGACAGAACAACTCAGGGTGTATTCTTCCAACTCCCAACGCACCCGGACAGCGGGTCTTTTTGCGGTGCGCCGCGTCATTTTTCCTTGAAATACGTCAGTATTCCTGCGAAAAAATGTCTTGCGCAACGTAAAAATCCCTCGCTGCCGGTCACATCATGAGTTGGAAGAATACACCCTAGATATCAATAAGGAGAAGTTCATATGGATGAAGAAAAGATGGATGTCCGATCGGACACCCAGGGCTTTGCTGCGCCCATTTTGCCGGAAAACGGCGGCAATTTGGATGCGGATTTTGCACCGAAGCTGCCGTTTGCGGCAAGCGGCAGGGAAATGGCGCTGGCGTTTTTCATGTATCTGCTGGCGTATCTTTATTTGCAGAGCGCGGCGTGGTGCTTCCCGGTGTTCTGCGCGCTGTTCTGCGCGATGGCAGAGTGGTTTTATCGGGGCACGCCGCGCGCGGACGAGAGCTGGTTCTGGCTCGGCTGCGTGGCGGTGACGGCGCTTGCCGCGACGTTTGGCGAAAACCGCGTCTGGGAAGGCTATACGCCGCTGTTTACCCATGCGTTTGCGGTTTACTATGTCCTCTGCCGCTCGGGACGGCTTCTGGAAGGGGAGAGCGGACAGCTTCTGCCGCTTGATGCGCTGTTCGGGCTGATTGTTTTTCCATTCAAGCACCTGTTCCTGCGCATCCGGACGGTCAGTTTTGCGCTGACGCACCGGAAAACGGGCGAGGAAACGCATCCGGCGGCATGGGCTGCGATGGCAGTCGGCGCGCTGCTGGCGCTGGGGCTTCTGGCGCTCGCGGTGCGTGAGCTTTCCGGCGCGGACGCGGCGTTTGACGCATGGACACAGAAGCTGCTGGGGGTGTTTCAGTGGCGTTTGAACGAGCAGACGCTATGGAACGTGCTTCTGAGCCTTCCGGTCGGCGCGTACCTGTTTGGGCTGATCGCGGGAACCGGGCGCGAGAAAATCGAAGCCGTGCGCGCAAGAGGCGAGCGGGTGAACGCGGCGCTGGGTTCCCTGCGGAAGGTACCGGTTGCGGTCTGGACCGCGGCGCTCGGCGTGTTTGCGGCGCTGTATCTGGCATTTTTCAGCTTGCAGGCGGGGTATCTGTTCGGCGCGTTCGTGAAAATGATACCGGATGGATACACGATTGCGGAGTACGCACGGCAGGGCTTTTTCTCGCTGTGCCGGGTGATGGCAGTCAATTTCGCGCTTTTGTGGCTCGTCACGCGCGCGTGCGTCAAACCGGTCCGGCAGGAAAAGACGCTTCTGCTTCTGTGCGCGGTGCTGCTGTGCCAGAGTCTGGTGTTTGCTGCCATCGCGGCGTCCAAGCTGTATCTGTACATCAGCAGCTACGGCTTCACACCCCGGCGGTTGCAGTCTGCGTGGCTGATTGCCGTACTCGCTGCGGGGACTGGCTGCGCGCTCTATTCGCTCGTGACCGGAAAGAAAGCGGTCCGGTACTGGATGCTGTTTTCCGCCGCGACGCTGATGCTGCTGAGCTTGTATTGAGCCGGAGCCGACCGAAAAATATTTTTGAAATACCCTTGACAGAACCTGCCGTATATGCTATTATAACTAAGCTCAATCGAGCAAGTATATCGCGGGATAGAGCAGTTCGGTAGCTCGTCGGGCTCATAACCCGGAGGTCGGGGGTTCAAATCCCTCTCCCGCAACCATAAAAAACCTTGAAACCACACGGTTTCAAGGTTTTTTCTTCGCCTATCGTACCCACTTTTGTACCCACTTCGAAAACGGAGCCCCCTTTGATCTTTTCTGGCACAAAGGGAGCGGTTTTCGGAGCTGCAGTTTGATATGTAGGATAGAACGATATGTGCAGGAAGACCTCGCGTGCTGCTTTACTGCCGCCTCCGTATGGCACGGCATTGGGATTGCATATACCCGGATGCACCCTTACACAGCAGCTGTAGGATCTATCAGGCAAGCCGCTTTTCGAGGGCGTCGATTCTCTGCGACTGGGAGCGGACGATGGCTTTCAAAAAGTCGAGTTCTTCTTCGAGTTCTTCCGTCTTGCTTTTCGGGGTCATCGTTTGCAGAATCGTCTGCTGCCCTTCGGCAAGTAACTTGAGACTCGGCATGATTGTGTTCTCGATAATCACCTGCATGTCATGCACAGCCCCATGCCGCGCCTCGTTTGCCATTTCTGTCATGCGTGTGTTCATGCGCTGCTCTGAATCTTGAATCATTTCCCTGATGGCACGCAAATCCTTTTCGTCTAACATCGTCTCAATCCTCCTGTTTTCATTATACGCGCGTTCAAGCGCTTGTCAATCGCAAAAAGAAGCAGGCGGGGTTACGCAAGTTTCCGATGCCTTCACCCCGGAAATACGCCCTGCGCGTGTCTTGCTTCTTCTCCGCCTGCCTGCGGCTCCCAGATGCAAACGCCCCCTGGTTTACGGCTAAAACCGATTCCGCAAAAAGCACCCTCAATCAAGAGTCAACCTTGCCCGTGAACCGAGCCAGTGACGGTACGTCCGAAACGCTCCTTGATAGCATGTCAGGCGCTTCTAACCAGACTCTAACACAAACCTCCGGGCGCTGTCAACGCTTTTCAGGGGCTTTCTGCTTCCCGCGGTCTCTGGGCGATCTCAAAGAGAAGTGTTTGCAGGAGTTTCCTGTAATTTCAGGAGTTTTTCGCCTGCCTTGTAGATATCGCCCGCGCCGACGGTGAGGATGATATCGCCGGGCTGTGCGATGGAGGCAAGATAGTCGGTCAGCTGCGGAAGACCGGGGCAGTAGACACTGTCGGGAATCTGATCGGCAAGGTCCTTGGAGCTGATGCCGATGGTGTTGGACTCGCGCGCGGCGTAAATGTCGGTCAGCACTGCGAGGTCTGCCGCGGAAAGCTCGCGGACAAAATCGGAAAACAGTGCCTTTGTCCGGGAATAGGTATGCGGCTGGAACGCACAGATCACGCGCCGGTAGCCCATCAGGCGCACCGCGCTCAGAAGCGCATGCAGCTCCGCCGGGTGGTGGGAATAGTCGTCATACACGTCTGCGCCGTGATACCGACCCTTGAATTCCAGACGCCTGCCTGCGCCGTGGAATTCGTGCAGCGCCCGCTGCACTGCCTCCGCCGGAATCGAGAACTTCCAGCAGACCGCGCACGCGGCAAGCGCGTTCATTGCGTTGTGCCGTCCGATGACGCCGAGCTCCAGATGGCAGTAGGGCTTGCCGCCGCAGACGACGTCAAAGCAGCGGTAGTCTTCGCTGAAATTTGTTCCATAGACGTCGTTCGTCTCTGCCATGCCGAAGCGCACAAGAGAAAGTCCATCCAGCGCGTCCAGAGTGTTCTTGTCGTCGCCGTTTGCGACGATCAAGCCATCGGCGGGCACCAGTTCGGCAAAGCGGCGGAACGAATGCTTCACGTCCTCCAGATCCTTGAAAAAGTCCAGATGGTCCGCGTCGATGTCCAGCACGACTGCCGTCGTGGGGAAGAAATTCAAAAACGAGTTGCAGTATTCGCAGCTCTCAAGAATGATCGTGTCGCCCTGACCCACGCGGTGCCCTGCGCCAAGCAGCGGAAGAGAGCCGCCGATCATGACCGTGGGGTCTTTGCCCGCTTCCATGAAAATCTGCGTGAGCATGGAGGTTGTCGTGGTCTTGCCGTGCGTGCCGGAGACGCAGATGGCATGGCGGTACGCCTTCATGATATAGCCCCATGCCTGTGCGCGCTCAAAAATCGGAATGCCGGCTGCGCGGGCAGCGGCAATTTCGGGGTTATCATTGTTGGCAGCGGCAGTGCGGATGACGCAGTCCGCACCCTCAATATTTTCTGCCCGGTGCCCGATCGAAACGGCAATGCCCTTTGCCATCAGTTCGTCGGTCGAAACCGAGGCGTTCATATCCGAACCGGAAATCTGCATGCCCATGCTGCGCAGCACCAACCCCAGCGGGCGCATGGAAACGCCGCCGATGCCGACCAAGTGCGCGTGTCTGCCGGGCTTTAAATAATCGTTGATCTGAAAATGAGAAGAGTTCTCCATCAGGATACCTCCGAGGCTGCAAAGATTTTGCTTGCAAACTGCCGCCCGCGTCCGTATGATAGGAGTAGAAAAGCGGGTGCTGCGGCAAATCGCTGAACTGGTTTATTATAACCTGAATTTGTCCATAACACAAGCAAAAAAAACGCAGGCAGAAGGCGGGAGGCGAAAAATTTGCGTCCGGACGAGCTTTTGAAAACATTGGAGCAGGCAGGCTTCGAGGCTTGCTTTGTCGGCGGCTGCGTGCGGGACACGCTGCTCGGTCGCCCAGTTCACGACTGGGACATTGCAACCTCTGCGCTTCCCGAGCAGATGATGGCGCTGTTTCCGGGCTGCATTCCGACGGGACTCAAACACGGCACGGTTACGGTGCTTCTGAACGGCGAAAGCTTTGAGGTCACAACCTTCCGAAAAGACGGCGCGTATCACGACGCCCGCCACCCGGACGAGGTCACGTTTGTGCCGAGGCTGGAAGAAGACCTGGCGCGGCGAGACTTCACAATCAACGCCATGGCGATGCATTTAGACGGCAGCATCACCGACTGCTTTCATGGGCGCGAGGATCTGCAAAGCGGCGTGATTCGCTGCGTTGGAGACCCGGACCTGCGGTTTCAGGAGGATGCGCTGCGGATGCTGCGCGCCCGGCGCTTTTCCGCGCAGCTCGGCTTTCAAATCGAAGCCGGAACCGCGCGCGCTATCCAAAAGCAAGCAAACCTTTGCCGTGCGCTCTCAAAAGAGCGGGTCTGCGCGGAGACAGAAAAAACACTGCTGTCCGAGCGCCCCGAGACGCTCGGCGTGATGATCGAAGAGGGGCTTCTTGCCGCATGCGCTCTGGAAGGCAGCTATGATCTGCGGCAGCTTCGCACGGTTCCGCCGGAGCCAGACGCACGCTGGGCGATGCTGCAGGTTTTGATACCGGAGCTGGAGCTTCGCGCGTTCCGGATGCCGGCGAAGCGCGTCCGCCTGGCAGAAGCTGCCGCTGCAGGCTACCGGCCGCACTACGACCGGCAGGCGCTGAAAGAATTGATGGCGGAGGCGGGGACAGAAACCGCATTCGTCTGCGCGCAGCTGAGCGCGCAAGCGGCGCTTTTCCGGGAGATTCAGGAAAGCGGTGAGTGCATGAGCCTGCGCAATCTTGCAGTCTCTGGGAAGGATTTTCCGGCACTTGCCGGAAAACGGACAGGCGAAATGCTGCAGACACTTCTTCGGCATGTGCTTTTGCACCCGGAAGACAACAACCGCCAGACGCTGCTGCGTCTGGCGGAAGAAAAGCTTCGGGAATTTAGATTCTGACGGTGACAAACACGTAGGCAATGTAGAGCGCCGCCATGATGATGCCCTGCAGCTTGGTAAAGCGCTTGCAGAGCATCGTCGGAATGACGGCAATTGCCGTCTCCAGCACGCACATTGGCATGTCCAGATAGACCGTCTGCCGCACCGACTGCGCCGCAATCTGCAGCCCGTCGCCGGAAATGAGCGCGCACAGCGGCAGAATGATTGTGATGTCAATGATGTTTGCGCCCAGAATGTTGCCGACTGACATCGAAGACTGCTTTTTGACAATCGCCGTGATCGCCGTCACAAGCTCGGGAAGCGACGTGCCAATGGCAACCATGGTGACAGCGATGATGCGCTCGGAAACGCCAAGCAGCTGCGCCAGCACAGTGCCGTTGTCGACCAGAAGATTCGAGCCTACCACAAGGCACGCCGCGCCGAGGACGAACAACGCAAGATTTTTAAGCAGCGCCTTCCTGCTCTTGTCCACAGGGACGGCCTTGTCCGAAGACTCTTCCTGCGAAAGCTTTTTCGCGCTGCGGATGTTCTCAATGAGAAAGGCGATGAACAGTACCAGCACAATCAGGCTCTCCGGCAGGCTCAGAAGACCGTCGCGGCACAAAAGCCACAGCACGAGCGTGCTGAGAACCATCAGAACGCCTTTGACGCTGAACTGGCTCATGCGGATGACAACGGGCATGAAGATGAGTGAAATTGCCATGATGAGTCCTGTATTTGCCGTGACCGAGCCGATGGCGTTGCCGATTGCCAGATCGGTGCTGCCCTCTGCTGCCGCCATGGTCGAAACGATGATCTCCGGCAGCGTCGTTGCCATCGATACGACGGTCGCGCCGATCAGAAACTGCGGCAGCCCGGACGCTGCTGCCATCCACGTTGCGGCGTCCACGAACCAGTCGCCGCCCTTGATGATCAGCACGAGCCCCAGCAGAAACAGCAAAATCGTGATAATAAGTGATGATGACATAACAATTCCTCCCGTTTGTCTGGAAGAGGTACGAAAAAAAGACCTTCTGCACGTGATGTGCAAAAAGTCTCGTTCCTGTTTCCAGGCGCAAAGCCACCGGAAAAACCGGGCGATTGTTGGCTGTGCGATTGTAACTACTCCCTCTCAGCAAGGCATAGTATAGAAGATTTCCGGCGCTGCGTCAAGCGGAAAAATGCAGGATTTGGGCATTGGAGGGAAACTGACCAGCAAAATGCACGCAGGTTAAAACTCATGGTTGACTTTTGCCTATCCTTTCTGCTATAATACTTGCGCACGGAGGCTTAGCTCAGCTGGTTAGAGCGCCTGCTTCACACGCAGGAGGTCGATGGTTCGAGTCCATTAGTCTCCACCATACTTGAGAAATTCGAACTTGATTCCGATAGGGAATGGGTTCGGATTTCTTGTTTTTATCAAGGACATTGAAGTTTAGTTTCGGGATAGAATAACATCAAATTCAGGAGGATATACCCATGGAAAAGCTCATAAGCTGCGCGTTCAATATGGATACCGCCTATGTGGAGCTTCGCTTCACGGACGGGAGCATTTGCTCCATCGACTGCACCGCCGTGGAGAACGAGGTGGCGGACAACCGCTTCCAGCGGGCGGAGCTGGACTATCTCATCTACAACGACCCGCTGGCCTATGCAGACCTCGTTCTGAATGGCGACGTTGAGGCGTATCTGAACGCTGTCACAGAATACCAGACCTACGAAAAATGAATATGAAAAGGGAGTGCGCCGAGCGCACTCCCTTACTTTTTCATGCCGTCTTTCTGTCTTGTTCTCTTGTGTCTTCAGCGTCTTTCTTCTCGTTCCACGCCGCCAGTTCCGCCTGCCCTTCGTCACTTTCGTAGTACGCCTGGATCATGGGCAGCAGGCAGCGGGCGATGCGTTCAATGGCGTAATCGGGAATCTCCATGCCACTGTTTTTCTGACCGCTGAATGTTGACATCGGTTCGCTTCTTCTCCTTTCCGAGCATGATCGCTCTCTTTTGAAATGAAAAGCAGACACGCTGTCAAGCAAGGCTTGCGGTGTCTGCATGGTGTCGTGTGTCTGAAATTATGGATTCATTATAGCAGCAATTTAGTTAAACGTCAACAGCTAAGGGAACGCGGTCAAGAGCCGATAAAAACCGAATACAGCCGACAGGGACGTTTCCAACAAGGAATGCTTCATCGGAACGGTTTCTGTTTGAAAATCCTCAATTTCCCCAAGTCAAGAGCCAGAAAAATCGAGCGAAAAACGGCACTCTTGAGGGAGCAGCGCCAGAGAGATAGCAAAACGGACAGCGGCAATCAATGGTCAAGATGAACGCTTCGCGCCATTGACAGCCGCCGCCCGTTTCGCTTTTCGGCAGACAAGGCGGGCAAGCACAGACTGTGCCTGCCCGCCGGAACCAATTTTATATCCTCGTCCAGGTTAAGTTTACCACTTGCCCTTTTTCAGCCTTCCGCCAATCAGAATACCGGCAAAAAGAATGACGGCAGTCAATGCGGAAATCCAGATTGGCGAAAGCACCCATATCCAGTGCCACTTAATCACGCCCGACAGCTTCAGAACAATGAATACAATCGTCAGGATGGATACGATGCCAAGCCCGCCTTGCTTTGTTTTTGTGTTCATAACAGTCCTCCTGAGAATGAAGTTTGACGTTCTTTAACTCCAACGGTTACCTAACTTGACAGCCGCCCCACTCCACTGCCGTGAAGCCGGTGCGCACCGGGGCGGTGAGGTTCTGCGTAGAAATATCCACGGCACTCTCAAGCGGCATCCACGCCATAAATACCCGCAGCAATGTATCGGGTGCTGGCTCAATGGATAGCTGCGCCGCTTGTGTATAGCTGTCAGACTGAAATGCAATGAGATTGTAAGGATTCTCTTTCATCAGCGGCAGCCAGTAAACGATAAACTCATTTGCTTCCTTCCGAGTAAGGCCCAACTGGTTCAAGGCGTTCTCCAGAAAAGCGGCGGTGTCGCTTCCGGCTACGCAGAAGCCCTCGGAAAAATCATAAGCAACGCTGTTTACGCCCTCCCAATAAAGATAGTTGTACGTTTGCCCGTCGGCGTCTGTCAATGTGCCGTCGGGACTGGCGGAAACCTTCCAGCCGTCATTGTAGGCAGGATATGTGCAGGTCAGTTCTCCGGCATAGTTCAATTTCACAGTGACCTCAGCTTTCTTCTCCGGGTAGAGATAAATGACAGGCTTCGCGGAGTATTGCTCAGCATCGGAGTTCTCGGCAGCTTCCATAGTGGGCAACACCCAGACCGTATAACGCCCCCAATAAACCTCAGACGAGGCTACTTCATTTCGGCTCCCATCAGTAAACAGGTAGCTGCTCCCAGCCTGTTCGACAAATTCCATCCCTGTTTTTTCCTGATAACACTCAAGCAGCTCCGGGCATTCGCCACGCTTGGAGATATAGATGCCCTTTGCTTCATCCACCGCCACATAGGGGTTCTTTTCAGAAATCCGGGCAGCCGCTATAAGATAAGGAATAGGATTGCCACGCTGAAAAATTACAGCCCGGTTCAAATAGACAACGGATGATACAAGCACTACAAAAGCCACGAGGATCGCAATCCATAACTTCTTTTTCTTTATACTGTTCACCTCCAAAAATCAGGTCGGTTTCTTTTGCTTTGTCGGCGGGCAGAAGGATTGTTCAAATCACTTATAACTATCCAATACGATTGTACCATGCAAAGTGCGAGCTTTTCAATTCCCCACTCCACCTCTTGCAGCTAAATTTCAGCAAGGAGTTTGTCAAGGGTGGCTTGAATTTCCGCCTTATCGGTTTCATTTCCGAATACACGGAGCGCGTAAAACACATTGTCTTTTACCCAGTAGGCTGTGGAATCAAAATAATCCCCATCGTAATACCCGATGTTGTTTGTTCCGTTGACGGTCATAATCAACACGACAATGCCGGAGCCAGTCGTTACAGTGTCCTGCTCGTATGTGGCATACCCGGTGTAGACGCTCCCTATGGTAAATGATTCGGTGCTTGAAGAAACCGTTTCCGTCAGCGTTATCCGCACATCACCATCCTTGTATCCAGCGATAACACTTACTTCACCGAGCTTTCTGTCTGCGGTCTGGGATGCGTTGGCGGTTGCCTGAACGTGAGCTGTTGGTGTTTGGGAATCTACGTGCTCCATTCCAAAGTATCCGGTTTTATTGAGCCAGTCAAGCGTTTCAAGGGGATTATACAAGGTGAAGCCGATCGCTTCTTCGCAGTCATCCCATGTGTCGGTTTGAATATCGACAACGCCCCATAGCTTGCTTGATGTACACTGCTGTTCTTTGGTCATACTGTCGAATTCATCCCATTCCTGCGAAAGCTTGTCCGCAAGCGGCTGACCGACAGAAGATAAATCTGTGGTAGGTAGCAATGCTTCAACCTGATAGGAAGATTCCTTTTCGCCAGAAATCATTCCAATGATTTGCACATCGGCGGCGTTGGTAACAGGTCGGCTCTTGCCCGTTGAGCCGGGCGACGGAGCGGTAGTGCAGCCTGCCAATGATAAAACAAATACAGCAACGGCGATTAACACAGAATATCGTTTCACAGAAAGCACCTCCTTGTGCGTGATGGGCGTGGTGTATGAATAAACCTATCCAATATAATTATACCATGCAAAGCGCGAACTTTTCAATTCCCATCTCCGCTCAAATATGCAACATTTCTATGAACGCCGCGACGCTTCACCGCATTATATGCCCTCCCACAGCCAAGTTCAAACAGGAAGATTTGCAGAACCGGAAACGAACTGGCAAGCAGGGCAAAGCGGTACCCACTTTGCTGCTTGCCGCCGCGCGAATCCTGCCGGCTTCACACTTGGCAAGCAAGGTGGCTTGGAGCCACTTTTCGCTTGTTAGGGAAATTTGTCCCCAAGCCCCTTTGAACGATTTTTGCAAAATCGGCTGCGCTCCTGCGGAGCTTTCTTCGCCTGCGGCGCATCAGGAAATTGCGGCGTTATGTGAATGTGTCATTGACATATTCTCTGTTTCCGGGTATACTTGAAACAGAAAAGGAGGTGACGCAGCCTTGAAAATCATCGGTGAACGGCTCAGGAGCTTGCGCGAAAGCGTCAGGCTCTCGCAGGGGAAGCTGGCAAAGGAATTTGGCGTTTCCCAATCCGCTCTCGCCCGGTATGAGATCGACGATTCCACGCCCTCCCCGGAGGTTTTTCTGAAATACGCCGACTACTTTGACGTGTCGCTGGACTACATTTTCGGCAGGACGGACGACCCACACGGCATGATCTATAACAACTGTGTGAAGCTCGGCCTGAACAATCCCGAAATGGCGCGGTTCGTGGAAATGTGCTTCGACCCCGGCTCGGCTATGAACGAACGATTGAAGGCAACGCTTGTGCAGATGCTCTCGGAGGTGGAGACGAAATGAAAGCTGTGATCTACGCCCGCTATTCCTCGGACAGCCAGCAAGAAGAATCCATCGAAGGCCAGCTCCGCGAGTGTACGGAGTATGCCGAACGAAACGGCATCACCATCCTCCGCAGCTATATCGACAGAGCGTTGTCCGCCAGAACCGCAGACCGACCAGAATTTCAAAATATGATAAAGGACAGCGAGCAAAAGCTGTTCGATGTGGTGCTGATATGGAAACTCGACCGTTTTTCCCGTGACCGCTATGACAGCGCCCACTACAAGCGGATTCTGAAAAAGAACGGCGTGAAGGTCGTATCCGTCAAGGAGAATATCTCCGACGGGCCGGAGGGTATCATCCTTGAATCCATGCTGGAGGGCTACGCCGAATATTACTCCGCTGAGCTGTCCGAGAAGATACAGCGCGGACAGAAAGAGAACGCGCTTAAATGCAAAAACAACGGCGGAAATACGCCGCTGGGGTATGTGGTAGGCACAGACGGTGTGCTTGCCGTCGATCCTCTGACCGCCCCGCTGGTAACGGAGATATTCACTCGTTATGACAGCGGCGAGAGCATCAGCGAGATCACGGCTTCGCTGAACGGACGTGGGCTGAAAACGAAAAAGGGCAAGGCGTTCAAAATCGGCGGGGTCAGTCTGATCCTCAAAAACAGGAAGTACATCGGAGAGTACCAGTATGGGAGCGTGATCATCCCCAAAGGAATCCCTGCAATCATTGACGATGACTTGTTTGACCGGGTGCAGCGGCGTATGGCGTTCAACAAAAAAGCCCCCGCCAAAGCCAAAGCGACAGAAGAATATCTGCTGACAACGAAGCTGTTCTGCGGAACTTGCGAACGGCTGATGGCCGGGGAAAGCGGCACCAGCAGCACAAAGAGCGTCAAACATTATTACTACAAATGCGGCGGTGCGAAGCGAAAGCTGGGCTGCAAGCGAAAAGCTGTCAGAAAGCATTGGATCGAACGGGCGGCAGTTCTTGTGACGGTGCAGCGCGTATTGCAGGACGATGAAATCAGCCGCATTGCGGAAGCAATCGTGGCCTTGCAGGAAAAGGAAGATACCTCGCTCCCAGCCATGCGCCAGCAGTTGACTGAATGTGAAAAAGCCATTGACAATATGCTCAACGCCATTCAGATGAGCGTGCTCACCGCCTCCACAAAGGAGCGGCTGGAGAAGCTGGAAATACAGCGGGAAGAGTTGAAGCTGTCCATATTGCAGGCGCAGATGGCAAGGCCGCGCTACACGAAAGAGCAGGTAGTCAGTTGGATCAGCCGCTTCAAGTATGGCAACGTAGACGACCCGCAGTATCAGAAGCAGATCATCGACACGTTCATCAATTCCATCTATGTGTTTGACGATAAGCTGGTCTTTACCTACAACTTCAAGGACGGAACTGAAACGATCACACTTGCGGAAATTCAGGCGGCCTTCGGTTCGGATTTAACTCAAGTCGCTCCACCAAAAAAGAAAGACCACCCATCAGGTGGTCTTTCTTTTTTGGTGGAGTGCGGTCTGCATTGCAGACCGTGTCGCCTGCGGGCGGGAATTGAACGCGCAAGGAACCCCTGATGGGTTCCTTGCACACATTCTTCCTTTCCGAAAACATTTATCACATCGTTGATCCAGAGTATTCTCAAAACACAAAAAACCGGTTCGCCCAATGGCGAGTACGCATAAGGACAACAACGAAATACCGCTCAGAGCAAAGGAAGTCCTTCCGGGAA
>ENA-UOJV01000624-UOJV01000624.1-human-gut-metagenome-genome-assembly--contig:-C82-NODE-624-length-50250-cov-9.177747_pt1 | contig 50250 bp, 45 predicted proteins | sample MGYA00242356_ERZ723903 | MGnify/ENA metagenome assembly ERZ723903
TACGCACGGTGCGGTGAGAGGACGGGGGTTAATCACCCCCTCCTACTCGATTATGAAAAAGGACGGCAGTTGACGGCCTGCTCGATGGGCTTGAGCGTGCTGACTGTGTTGTTTCTGGCCATGACGCGGGAAGCTTATGCGATTATCGTTGCGTTTCTGCTGTTTGTGATTAAGATGGCGCTGATTTGGATGAGCAGAGCATGGAAATACCCCTTCGCATGGGTGAGTCGTGCGAAGGGGATTTTGTTTTTCTGTATAAGGTTTGATTGCGTATGCAGAATTTTGAGGTTTTTCAGACGTCGGCGAATATGCGTGGAGGCTCAGCCTGATTTACAGCACCTCAACTTGGCACGACCGCATGGTTTCCAGCGCGGCCTCGTGCTTCTGCGGGGTGACGCCTGCGCATAGCGCGCCGTTCACGGTCAAATCGGCTTCGGGCAGGGCGGCTTTGATGAGCAGGGCATTGGAAACGACGCAGATATCCGTACACACGCCGCAAAGCTCAACGTGGAAGCCTTTTCCCGCAACCGCGCCCTTTTCGGCGGCCAGCGTGCAGACATACTCGCACAGCGCCGTCGAACCGAAGGTCGGTTTTTCAAAGGACATCATGCCGCGCGCGCACGTTTGAGCGATTTCCGGCTCAAGCGCCCAGCCGGGCGTATTGCGGATGCAGTGCGGCACGGGCAGAAAGCGCCCCTCGCGGGTATTCATGTAGTTTTCTTCATGGGTATCGAGGGTGAAGACGACCTGCGTATTTTCCGCTTTGGCCTGCTGAATGCGTGCGGCGACAGCGGGAACGATGGCGCGGGCCTGCTCGCTGCCCAGCGCGCCGGAGACGAAATCGCGTTGCATATCGACGACGATAAGAAGATCGGTCATGAGAAAATTCCTCCTGAGATAAGACATTTGATAGAGTGGGAAAACGAAGGAAATAACAGGCTTTGTGGGCGCCAGGCCTCGCTTCGTTCCCTGACGCGCGGATGTGTTTGCTTCGCGACGAGGGGACGGCGGGCGGCTGCCCGCACCTGCTTGAGGGATTTCATCCCTCAGACTCCCTTCCTCGCTTCGCGGCGGCATAAACAAAACGATTTCGACAATGAAGGGGCGAACTCCTGCATTTGCTTCGGCTTGCGAAGAAACAGAATTTATGCTACACTAATCGGGACAAAAAATGAACGCGGGAGAAAACAGGCCCACAGGCTTGCATGAAAGATATGGACACGTCGATACTGAACACGCTATCGTTGATTGCGCCGGATTTGATGGAAGAAATGGAGCTGCGCACGCTGATTTTGGAACGTGTTGCGGCGCTGGAGCCGATTGGCAGGCGGGCTTTGGCTGCGCGGCTGCATCTGGCCGAGCGCGAGGTGCGCGCGGCGGCGGAGGCGCTGAAAAGAGCCGGATGCCTGACGCAGAGCGCGTCGGGTATGGAATTGACCCCGCAGGGGCAGAGTTTGGTAGAGGCGGCGCGGACGGTCAGCAGCGGACGGCGGACATTATCGGGCATCGAATTGTCGCTCTCGCAGATGCTGGGCGTAGAGCGGGTCTGCGTCGTCCACGGCGACGCGGACATCGATTCCGGGGTGATGGAAGAGGTGGCTCGCGCGGCGGCGCGGCAGATCCGCTTCCTTTTACAGGACGCGCATGTGATGGCGGTGACGGGCGGACGAACCGTCGCCAAAACGGCGGAGGCGATCACGGTCGCCGCGCCGATGGAGATCACGGTTGTTCCGGCACAGGGCGGCATGGGCGGCGGCATCAGCACGCAGGCGAACACGGTGGCCGAGCGCTTTGCGCAGAAGCTGGGCGGCTACTATCGTTTTCTGCACTTGCCGGACGGGCTTTCGGAAGCGGCGGCGGACGAGCTGGCGCGCTTGCCGCAGGTGCGCGAGCCGCTGGAACTGGTGCGTCATGCGGATGTGCTGCTTTACGGAATCGGACGGGCGATGGATCTGGCTCAGCGGCGCGGCCTGAGCCGGGCGGAGCAGGAGACGCTGCGCGCAGAAGGCGCAGTGGCCGAAGCGCTGGGCTTTTATCTGAACGCGGAAGGGCACGTGGTCGGAGGCGGTTCGTCGCTGGCCTTCAAACCGGAGGACATCGGGCGGAAGAACCGCGCGGCGGCGGTCGCGGCGGGGCGCGCGAAAGCGGAGGCCATTTTGGCGGTCTGCGCGCACCATCCGCACAAGTTGCTGGTTGTGGACGAGGGCGCGGCGCTGCGGATGCTCGAACTTCTGCGCCCGTGAGAAATGAAATTTGCGGAGTCAGCGCCATTCTTTGCGCAAATCTTTGACAATCTCGGCAAAAAATGCTACACTAGAGGCGTTCGGTTGGGCGTTCGCCCGATCGGCAAACGGTTTGAAACGCCGCGGTACGCGCGGCTTTCTTCCGTCGGCATTTTTGGGGAATGCGGACGGATATAAAACCTCAATCTATCATGGAAACCCAAAGAATTGGAACCAAATTGAAATGGAGGAATTACCCATGGCAAAAATGACCGTTGACGACATCCGGGTCTCCGGCAAGAAAGTGCTTGTGCGCTGCGATTTCAATGTTCCGATGAAGGATGGCAAGATCACCAACGACAAGCGCATTGTGGCGGCGCTGCCGACCATCAAGAAGCTGATCGCGGACGGCGGCAGGGTGATCCTGTGCAGCCATCTGGGCAAGCCAAAGAACGGTCCGGAAGCGAAGTTCTCCCTCGCGCCGGTGGCGGAGCGCCTGTCCGAGTACCTGGGCAAGCCGGTTGTGTTCGCGGATGACGACACTGTCGTCGGCGAGAACGCGAAGGCCGCCGTTGCCGCGATGAAGGACGGCGACGTGGTGCTGCTCCAGAACACCCGCTTCCGCAAGGAAGAGACCAAGAACATCGAGGATTTCTCCAAGGAACTGGCCTCTCTGGCGGATTGCTATGTGGACGACGCGTTCGGCTCCTGCCATCGCGCGCATTGCTCCACCGAGGGCGTGACCAAGTTCCTCTCTCCGTGCGTGGCGGGCTACCTGATCGGCAAAGAGCTGGATATCATGGGCAAGGCGCTGGAGAATCCGGATCGTCCGTTCGTGGCGGTGCTGGGCGGCGCGAAAGTGGCCGACAAGCTCAACGTTATCGACAACCTGCTGGAGAAGGTCGATACCCTCATCATCGGCGGCGGCATGGCGTATACCTTCCTGAAGGCGAAGGGCTACGGCGTGGGCAAGAGCCTGCTGGATGAGACGAAGATCGACTACTGCAAGGACATGATGGCCAAGGCCGAGGCGAAGGGCATCAAGCTGCTGCTGCCGGTCGATACCGTTTGCATCAAGGACTTCCCGGATCCGATCGACGCGGCGGTTGAAACCGTGACCGTGGACGCGGACGCGATTCCGGAAGACATGGAAGGCTGCGATATCGGCCCGAAGAGCCGCGAGCTGTTTGCCGCTGCGGTGAAGGACGCGAAGACCGTCATCTGGAACGGCCCGATGGGCGTGTTCGAGAACCCGACCCTTGCGGCTGGCACGCTGGCCGTGGCGCAGGCGATGGCCGACAGCGATGCCGTGACCATCATCGGCGGCGGCGATTCCGCGGCTGCGGTTGAGCAGATGGGCCTTGGCGACAAGATGACCCACATCTCCACCGGCGGCGGCGCGTCCCTCGAATATCTGGAGGGCAAGGTGCTTCCGGGCGTTGCCTGCCTTGACGAAAAACTGTAAATGATTTCGCCCTGAGCGGCCTTGGGGTCGCTTGGGGCATTTATGATGAGGAGGAAACATTCCATGCGTAAGCCGATTATTGCCGGTAACTGGAAAATGAACAAGACCCCCAGCGAGGCGCGCGAACTGGTTTCCGCGCTTGTGCCGCTGGTTCAGGATGCGAAGTGCGACGTCGTCGTCTGCACCCCGGCGGTGGATTTTGCCGCGGTGAGCGAGGTCATCAAGGGCACGAATATCAAGCTGGGCGCGGAGAACATGCACTGGAAGGAATCCGGCGCGTACACGGGCGAGCTGAGCGCGGCGATGCTCAAGGAATCCGGCGTGGAATACGTCATTCTCGGCCACAGTGAGCGCCGTCAGTACTTTGGCGAGACGGACACGACGGTGAACCAGCGCGTGCTGGCGGCCGTTAAGGCGGGCCTGACCCCGATCATCTGCGTCGGCGAGAAGAAGGAAGAGCGCGAAGCGGGCTACACCAACGCGCTGGTGACCTATCAGACGCAGATTGCGCTCTCCGGTCTGACGGCGGACGAGGTGAAGAACGTGGTCATCGCTTACGAGCCGGTTTGGGCGATCGGCACGGGTCTGACCGCGACGGACGAGCAGGCGAACGAGACCATCGGCGTGATCCGCGAGGCGGTCCGCGCGGCTTACGGCGACGCGGCGGACGATGTGCGCATTCAGTACGGCGGCTCGATGAACCCGAAGAACTGCAAGGGCCTGATGGCGCAGCCGGAGATCGACGGCGGCCTGATCGGCGGCGCGTCCCTCAAGGCGGAGGACTTCTCCAAGGTTGTTCATTTCGACGCGTAAAGGAGCAATTATGGCTAAGAAACCTGTTCTGCTTTGCATCATGGACGGCTTCGGCTGGGTGCCGGAGCAGACGTTCGGCAACGCGATTGCGGCGGCCAGGAGACCGAACCTCGACCGCCTGTTTGAAACCTATCCCTATACCACAATTCAGGCTTCCGGCATGGCGGTCGGCCTGCCGGAAGGCCAGATGGGCAACAGCGAAGTCGGCCACACCAACATGGGCGCGGGCCGCATCGTCTATCAGCAGCTGACGCTGATCACCAAGTCCATCATGGATGGCACGATGAAGGAAAACGACGTGCTGGTGCGCAACATGCGCGCGGCCATCGACGCGGGCAAGGCCGTTCACCTGATGGGCCTGCTCGGCACGGGCGGCGTACACAGCCACATCGACCACCTGTTCGGCCTGCTGGATCTGGCCAAGCATCTGGGCGCGAAAAAGCTGTACGTCCACTGCATCATGGACGGCCGCGACACCGACCCGCATTCCGGCAAGGGCTTCCTTGAGAATCTTCAAAAGAAGCTCGACGAGCTGGGCGTGGGCGAAATTGCGACCGTGACGGGCCGTTACTACGCGATGGACCGCGATTCCAACTGGGATCGCGAGGAAAAAGCGTATGCCGCGTTCGTCTACGGCGAGGGCAACCACGCGAGCAGCGCGCTGGAAGCCATCGAAAAGAGCTATGCCGACGACGTGACGGATGAGTTCGTCGTGCCGTGCGTCACCTGCGAAGGCGGCCGCGTGCAGGAGGGCGATACGGTTGTGTTCATCAACTTCCGCCCGGACCGCGCGCGCCAGATGACCCGCATCTTTGTGGATGACGATTTCAAGGGCTTCGAGCGCCGCTATGGTCGTTTCCCCGTGCACTATGTCTGTATGGCGGAATACGACGCGACCATGCCGAACGTCGAAGTCGCCTATCCGCCGGTGGAGCTGACCAACGTGCTGGGCGAATACCTCGCCAAGAACGGCAAGACCCAGCTGCGCATTGCGGAGACGGAAAAATACGCCCACGTGACATTCTTCTTCAACGGCGGTGTGGAAGCGCCGTATGAGGGCGAGGATCGCAAGGTCATCCCCAGCCCGAAGGTTGCGACCTACGACCTCAAGCCGGAGATGAGCGCCTACGAAGTGGCCGACGAATGCGCCAAGCGCATCCGCAGCGGCAAATACGACGTGGTGATCCTCAATTTCGCCAACTGCGACATGGTCGGCCACACGGGCGTGTTTGACGCGGCCGTGAAGGCGGTTGAGGCGGTTGACGCATGCGTGGAGAAAGTTTGGGAGGCCGTTCGCGACATGGGCGGCTATATGTTCCTGACCGCCGACCACGGCAACGCGGATAAGATGGAGAATCCGGACGGCACGCCGTTCACCGCGCATACGACCAACCCGGTTCCGTTCCTGGTTGCGGGCTGCGGCAACGTGAAGCTGCGCGCGGGCGGCTGTCTGGCGGATATTGCGCCGACGATGCTGCCCTACATCGGTCGGCCTGTGCCGACGTAAATGACCGGAAAGACCATCATCGTGGTGTAATACCTATTTCCTTCCGTCGGCGCTTTGCGCCGACACCTCCCTGAGGGAGGCTTTGCTCCAAGCAAGCTGCAAAATAAGGCAAACTCTGTTCTAAGCGTTTCGTTTAGGGCAGAGTTTGTTTTTGATTGCTGCAATAAAGGATTCGATCCGAAAATTTGCACAAACTCAGCGGACGATCACTGGCCGCCCCTGCATACGATGGATTTGCGAAAAACTGTTGCAGGGGGCGCAGGGCGCTGTCCTTTTTCTCCGAAAAACGCGCCCGTTTCACGAATGCGCATCCGCTCGTTGTGCAGATTTTTTTTACTGCTGGTTTTTGAAAGAATGCGGGAACTTTTTGAACGGGTCATTCGTCTAAATATCAGAAGGAACGCGAAAGGAGGGGCGCGGATGGAGCGCGAAAACATTGCGCGGGCGGCTAAAGGCGATGCAAACGCCTTTGAAGCGCTGATGGGCGCATATGAAACAAAAATCTACGCGCTTTGCCTGCGGATGATGGGCAATCCCCACGACGGCGAGGACGCGGCGCAGGAAGCGATGCTGCGCATTTGGCGCACGATCGGGCAATATCGGTTTGAGAGCGCGTTTTCCACGTGGATCTATCGGGTGACGGCTTCCTGCTGTATGGACGCGATTCGCAAGCGTCAGCGGCATGCACAGCCGTCTTTGGAGGAAATGGGCGAGACGGACGGCTTTGATCCGGCGGACAGCGGCGAGACCCCACAGGAGCATGCCGAACGGACGGAGACGAGAAGCGAGATTCAGCGGGCGATTTCCGCCGTGCCGGAAACGATGCGCGAGGTCTTTCTGCTGCGGGATGTACACGGCCTCAGCGTGGAAGAGACGGCGCAGGCGTTGCAAATTGCGCAAGGTACGGTGAAGTCGCGGTTGGCGCGGGCGAGAGAGAAGATTGCCGCCGAGCTGAAACGGCGCGGCGTGGGAGAAACGGGAGGTGAACGACATGCGGTGTGAAGAACTGGAAGCTATCGTCTTTTCCGGCCGGGAAATTTCGGCGGAAGAACGTGAAGAGATGGAGGCGCACGCTCAAACGTGCGAGGCCTGCCGCGCGCTGATGGATAACGCGGACGCGCTTCGCGGGATGCAGCGGATCGACGAGGATGTGACGCCGCCGGAATCCTTCAAAACAGGCTGGCGCAGCGCGATTCGCCAAACGCCGCGCGTCATTTCCATCGGCGACTGGATGCGGCGCAAGGGGGCGCGCGTCGTCGGTTATGCCGCGTGCGCGGCGCTGGTGTTCGCGGCGGGCACGGGCGTCGGACGGCTGGGCGGAAACGAAAAAAACGAGGCGCGGACAGCCTACGATTACGACTACGGCGCTTACGATACCTACGAAGCTTATCCGCAGGAGGACGCGGTCGCGCTTTACGAGAACAGTGCTCCGGCGCTTGGCGCGCGCAGCGCGGCGGAAAAGGGCGCGGCGAACGACAGCACGGCGGAGGACGAGAAGAAGATCGTCCGCAACGCATGGCTGACCCTGAAAACTGAGCGCTTTGACGAGGCGGTTTCCGCGCTCTGCGAGCAGATTGAGCAGGCGGGCGGCGTTGTCGAGAGCCGGGACATCAGCGGCGCGAAGAACGCGAGCCGAAGCGCAAACCTGACGCTGCGCGTGCCGAGCGATATGCTGGACGGCGTGCTCTCCGGCGCGGGCGAGTGGGGCGAGGTGACGCGCGAGCAGACCAGCGCCGTCGATATGACGAGCACCTATACGGACAACGCCTCCCGGCTGGAAAGCGCGCGGGCGAAGAAGCGGCAGCTGGACGCGCTCTATGAAAAGGCCGAAAACATGGAGGACATCATCACGCTGACCGACGCGATCTTCGACGTGCAGGAGGAGATTGAGTGGCTGGAGGGGCAGAACCGCCAGATCGACAATCAGGCCAGCATGGCGACGCTGTATGTGACCATCAACGAAAAGAGCAGCGCGGTGAGCGCCAAGCAGCCGTTTTTCACGCGGCTGGGCAGACAGCTTGCCGACGGCTGGGAGAATTTCGGCGAGTTTGTTTCCAACGCAGTGCTGGGGCTGACCTACGCCCTGCCGTGGGTGGCCGCCGCGGCGGTTGGGGCGGTGATGGTGCGGGCTGCTATCCGAAAGAAGAAAAAACACTGAAAAGAGGTTGGGCGAGATGAAACGATGGATGGTGCTTTTGACCCTTGCACTTTGTTTGGCGGGGGGAACGACGGCTGCGGATAAGGCGCGCAACATCGCGTCGGATGCGGATTCACAATACCACGCGGCACATCTGGAAAACCATCTGGATACGACGGATGTGTACTGCACGGGCAACTATGTGAAGGTGCGGAATAAGATCAATGGTAAAAAGGTTGTCGGCCATTTGGAGCAGGCAGATCAATTTCAGTTGCTCGACATTCAAAAGGGCTGGGTCAAAATCAAGGTGACATATTCGGATAAAACCAGCCCTGATTCGCATAAAGGCATGACGGGGTGGCTGAATGCCGACTATGTGGATTGCTACTGCGACGCGGGCGAATATGCGGGCGAGGGCGAAGCGAACGGATTTGTCTATGCCGACGAGAATTGCCGAAATTATGACGAGGTCATTGAACTGTATATCCGAGCGATAAAAGAGCGCTGGGACAGTGACAAGATTAGTGAGTTCGGGTTTGAACCGTGCTGTTTTGTAAGCTCAATGGAAAACGACGGGTATCTGTTGAAGGATCTGAGCGGCGACGGAAACGATGAACTCATTATTTTGCCAAGAAGCTGCCTAGAATACAGAGATGCTGAAGAACGCGGAATATTATATGCGGTCTATACGATGAAGAATGGAAAGCCGATTCGCGTACTTGATAGTTGGACGCGAAGCCGAAATTATCTTTGTGCGGACGGAGGAATTTATAACGAAGGCTCCGACGGCGCGTCATATTCGACGTGGTGCATTCGTGACATCAAAAATGGAAGGATTGTAGTTCGCGAGGGCGTGCAGACCGCTGACAAGATGGATGAAAACGGCGAATACTTAGAAGGGGGTGTCTATCTCCGCATGACGGAAAGCCATAAACTGTACGACGGCGAGGAAATTTCCGAGGAACAGGCCGACGCCGATTTGGCGCGATATCAAAAGATGCTGCTTACGGATGACAGAAATTTTGTATCTTTTGCGGAATATGAGAAAAAATCCAGATAATGGGAACAAAACCAGGCGCTGAAACGTCTATATGATGTTCGGTGCAGGAAACGACGAACGCGGAAATGAAAATCAACCATCAGGAGGAAAATGAAATATGAAAAAGATTCTGGTTTTTGCGCTGGCGTTGATGCTGGCCATCCCGGCGCTGGCCTTTGCCGACGGAAACGACGCGGATATCACCGCACAGGGCACGGTGGTCGTGACGGCGGTGCCGGACATGGTGACGGTGACGGCGAATGCGTCTGTTTCGGGCAGGAGCGTCGCGGACGCACAGGAGGGCATGAATGCGATTGTTCAATCCGCGACCCAAAAGCTGCTGGATCTGGGCGTGGAAGAGAAAGACATCGTGACCACAAGCTACACGTATAATCCGACATATGATTATAAATATGATTATAACAGCGAAACGCCGACCGTCAACGGCTATCAGGCCGATCATACACTGTCCATCACCTGCAAGGATGTGGATATGCTCGACAGCGTGATCGGCGTGGTGACGGACTGCGGCATGAGCGAGATTTACAACGTGGAATATGACGTTTCAAATCGCAGTGAGCTGTATCGTCAGGCGCTCAAGGCGGCAATCGAGGAGGCGGCGGCCAAGGCTGAAGGCATGGCTGAGGCGGCGGGGATGACGATCGATCATCTGGAATCCGTGACCGAAAACACCGGCTTTGACGAGTACACCGTCAGTACGCATGACGGGGCGGTGAGCATGAAGGCTGAAGCGGCCGGCACAGGCATTCGTTCGGGCAGCGTTTCCGTGACGGCAAGCGTGACGGCGGTTTACGAAGCGCGGAAATAAGCGGAAACAGAAAAGAAAGAGCTTTGCATCCCAATTCCAACGAGGGGCGGGGTGCAAAGCTCTTTTGATTGGTTATGAATATATTGCCAACATTTCGCGGCGGTTTGAACCGATGATTTCGGAACGGAAGAAACCTAAAAATCAGTCCGTCGTTCTGGAAATTTTCGCGCCGAGGCTGTTGAGCTTCTCTTCCAGATGCTCATAACCGCGGTCGATGAAGTGCGTATTATAAATCTCGGTCGTGCCCTGCGCCATCAGCCCTGCGATGACCAGCGCTGCGCCCGCGCGCAGATCGGTGGCCTCCACAGCCGCGCCGTGCAGCTGCGGCACGCCCTCGATGACGGCAGTCTGCTCGTAAATACGCACGCGCGCGCCCATGCGCTCCATCTCCGACAGATGGCGGAAGCGGGATTCAAAGATATTTTCCACGACGGTCGAAGTGCCGGTCGCCGTGCAGAGCAGCGCGCTCATGGGCTGCTGCAAATCGGTCGGGAAGCCGGGATAGACCTGCGTTTTGAATGTCACCGCCCGGTGCGCGCCCAGCGAGCGGACGCGGATTGCGTCGTCGCGCTCCTCCACGCGCGCGCCCATTTCCAACAGCTTGGCGGTCAGCGCTTCCATGTGCGTGGGGATGCAGCCGCAGATGGTCACGTCGCCATGCGTCGCGGCGGCGGCGATCATCAGCGTGCCGGTTTCAATCTGATCCGGAATGACGGCGTAAGGGCGGCGGCATTGCAGCGTATCCACGCCGCGAATGCGGATGACATCCGTGCCCGCGCCTTTGACGCGGCAGCCCATCGAATTGAGAAAGTTGGCCAAATCGACGATGTGAGGTTCCTTGGCGGCATTGTAAATCGTAGTGATGCCCTTTGCGCGGGAGGCCGCCAGCATGACGTTGATCGTACCGCCGACCGTGACCATATCCATAAACACGTCTGAACCCGTCAGCTCGTCGGCTTCGGCCAGCACCATGCCGCGCGTGGTTTCCACCTTTGCGCCGAGGGCGCGCATACCTTTGATGTGCTGATCAATCGGTCTGCGCCCAATATCGCATCCGCCCGGCAGAGGCACCTGCGCCCGCCCGAAGCGCGCCAGCAGTGCGCCGATGTAATACGAGGACGCGCGCATGCGGCGGCAGAGTTCCAGCGGCACGTCCGTGCGGTTGATGGTGCTGGAATCGACTTCCATCACGCCCGCGTCGGGATCCCAGATGACCTTTGCGCCCAGGTGGCGAAGCGTCTCCACCGAAACGTTTACATCTTCAATGTTGGGCAAGTTTTCGATGACGCAGGGCGTTTGGCTGAGAATCGAGGCGGAGATGACCGCGACCGAGGTGTTTTTGCCGCCGCTGACGTGCACGATGCCCTCCAATCGCTGCCCACCGGTGATGAGCATTCGTTCTTCTGCCATAGTGATCCTCCTTATGCCGGTTGCCCGGAGATGGTAAACTTTAACCCCTATATTATACACATATCATGCCGCTTTGGCAAGCTAATCCATAAACGGCGGTTGGATACGCCTGGAAAGCGCGGAATTTATGCTTTTTGTGCGGCGTGCGTGGACGGCGTTTCAAACATTGCGCCTGCGCAGAGCAGGATCATCATGAACTGGAAAAAATACCGCGCCCGCGTTTCCCAGATGCTCAAAAACAGAAATGCGCCCAGCAGCGTTAAAAACAGCGGCGCGGCGCGCGTGTCGCGTCTGCGGATCGCCTGTATGCAGGCGATGCACGCGAGCGCCATCTGTGCAACGAACATCGCCGTCGCCAGATGCGTATATGCGCGGTTGAACCGGCCGTTTTCAAAGACCGCCTGCTTGACGGCGTTGTCGGCCTCGTGTGCGTCTGCCTCAAAGATTTCGTTCAGATTGAATGTGCCGCGTCCGAAGGTGGAAAGGTTTTTTCGGCTCAGCGTGCTGAGCAGCTGAGCCGGGTGGTGCGCCAGCGTATATGCGCGGTCAACGACTTCTTGACGGAGCGCCTCGTCGCGAGCCTGAGGATCGTCAAACGACGTGGAGAAAATCAGCCAGCCGCCATAGCCGTATTGGCCGTATCCTTCGTCGCTCTGCACGGGTAGACCCATCGCGATGTAATGCAGCTTGGGAAGCTTGTTTTGGGCGATGTTTGCCGCGCCGAGGTTGGCTTTGTTCGCCGCGTTGACGGCGCTTCCGCCGACGGCGAAGACGAGCGCCAGCGGAGCGGCCAGCAGCGCCGTCAGCTTTGCGCGCTTTTCAAAGAGCGCCGCAATCAGGCAGGCGATCGCGGCGATGATCGTCGGAAAGCGGATCTGTGCGCCGAAAAACGTGCAGACCGCGAACAGCAGCGCCCAAAGCGAGCGTTCCTTTCGGCTGCCCGCGTCCCGCGCTTTGAGAAACGCAAAGACGATCATCGGTGCGAATGCGACGGAAAACGCATCGGTGTACAATTCGGAAGTGCAGTAGAGAAACGGCAGGCAGGTTGCGAACAGCAGCAGCGCGCGCGCCTGAGCCTGCGCGCCGCCCAGACGGCGGCAGAGCCGCGCGGCGCAAAGCAGCCCCATCGAAAACAGCAGGCCGCAGACCAGCGCCGCCGCCATCAGCTCATCCGCGCCCAGCGCGTCCGCCGCTTTAAAAATGCCTGCCAGCAGGTAGACCAGCCCCATGTTATGCGGGTAGCGCCCGAAGTAGATGAGCGAACGCTCGGAGTCGCCGAATGCGCCCGTCTGCGCCAGGCGCCGCGCCGCCGTGACGCACTGCTCCAAATCCGTGACCGGGGTGAAGCGGAGCGCAGAGGCCATGACCAGCTGAATGACAAAATAAAACGCGGCAAAGCCGAGCAGCACCGCGCGCTCGTGCGTTTCAAAGACTTTGGCTTTCGCCGCGCGCCCCAGCAACAGAAGAAGCAGAAGACATAACGGGGTCAGCAGGCACAGCGCCAGACGGTTGCGGTCATACAGCGGCCATGGGGAAAGCAGCGTGTTGCCCGCCGTGAACAGATAGCACGGAATCATCAGTCCCATGCCGACAAGCAGCAGCGCCCTGCAAACGCCGGTTTTGTTTTTCACAGCGTATCCTCCTTCCTGCCGATTGCGCCGCGCGCAGCGAGCAGAAGCAGAACCGGCACGAAGCCGAACAGATAGCGGCTTCGCGCTTCCCAGAGCATCAGGAACAGCGTCGCGCCGAAGAACGCGACATACAGCATCGCGCCGGAAACATCCCGTCTGCGAATGTCGCGCACACAGGCGGCGAGTGCCAGCGTCAGCTGTGCCAGCCAGATGCCTGTGGTGAGCGCGCCGTATGCGCCGTAATGCGCCCGCCCTTCCAGCACGAAGGAAGAGACTGCGTTTTCCCGAACGGGTCCGTCGTCGAGCATTTCGGTCATGCCGAATGTGCCATCGCCGATGAACGCGCTGTTTTTGCGAAGCGCCGCTTCGGCCAGCCGGTTCGGGTAGCGCAGGGCGTAGATTCTATCCTTCATGCGGGCGTAAATTGAGTCCATGATGTCCGCGCGCGAAGCGCCGTCTTCCATCATGCCCCAGGTGATGCCGTAATCGCCCGTCGCGCCGCCGTAGGGATTGTCGCCCGTGGGGATGGACATCATGATCCAGTGGATCGTCGGCGTGTGGTGCTGCTCCACCATCGCGGGATCAAGCACCTCGTATTTCATATAGCGCTGTACGACCGCCGTGCCGCCGCCGACCAGCGCCGCGCTCAGCAGGATGCAGACGACGGACTGCCTGGGCTTCATCGTCAGCAGCCAGACGATGGCCGCCGCTATCAACGCGATGAGCGCCGTCATCTTGATCTGACAGCCGATCAGCACAACCAGAGAGCATCGCGCCGACAGCGCAAACCGGGCACGGGGATTCGCCGCGTCCTTTACACGGAGCGCCAGATCCAGCGCCATTGCGATAAAGGGCAGGGAGAACGTGTCCGTATACAGCACGGCGGCGGCCAGCCAAAGCGGCAGACAGCAGGCCAGCATGAGCATGGTCATCAGCCTGCCCTTAGCGCCGGAGAGTCTTTCCGCGATCCGCAGAATCGCGCGCACGCCGAAAATATAGAGCACAGCCTGTGTCAGCGCCAACGGGAAAAACGTCTGCGTCACGCCGAGGGCGAAGAGCAGCTTGTAAAAGCCGGTCAGCATGAGCATGAAGCCCCACTGGTTTGAATAACGGCTTAGATAGAGATAAAAATCCGTGTAGCGATCAAAATTCCCGTCGGCGGCCAGCATCTGCGAACCGTTGTAGAGCATGAAGTTATCACCGGCGGGCGTATATTCCAGCAAATACCCCATCAGCAGGTGCGCGGCAAACAGACACGCGATGAACGTCGGCGCGATCACGCGCGCAAGACGCGCGGCTTTTTCATCCTCCAGGACGGAAACGGCGCGCCCGGCCAGGCAAAACAGCAGAAGCGCCGCGGCATAAGCGGCCCATGTTCCCCAAACGGGGTAGCCGAAAAGCGCGCGGGCGTAGGGGAGCAGCAGCGTGTTCGCCACGCCGACGCCCGACGCAAAGACGAAACAGCCCATGCCCGTTTTCAACAGCTTTTCACGCACGCCGTTCACTCCTTCAAACGCAGCAGCTGATACTGCCCGGCCGTATCCACGCGCTCATATTCCGTCTCAAAAATCTGTGCGACGCGCTCGTCGTAGGGCGGGCTGAACGTGCGGTTGTAAAAGAGCACCAGCCAGCGCGGTGGATCGGTTTCAAACGTATCGACGATTTCATCCATCACCGCCGGATCGGCTTGCGCCAGAATCTCCTGAAGGAAGTAGAAGCGCATGCAGGGCAGAGCCTTTGCCGCGACATACCACTTGGGCTCGACGCGGTAAGCCATGAAGCTGTCGCGCTCGTCCTCCGGCACCTGTGCCATCAGGGTCTGCGCGTCGGCGGCGAACTGTGCCAGTCCTTCGCGCTCGGAAAGGCGCGCCGCGTTGGCCGACACGCCGCTGATGCCCAGCCAGAGTGCGCTGACGGCGGCCAGCGTCAGTGCGGCGGCTTTTTGGGCGCGCGGCTGACGCACAGCGCGGACAACGGCCAGCGCGCCTACGGCGGCCTGCGGCGCGCGGAGTATCTGTTAATGGATGTAAAATGGGCGGGAAAGGAACGCGGCCAGCCCGCCGGCGGCGGCCGCCGCCAGCATCGCCAAAGCGAGCAGAGGCGCGCGGCGCTTTTTCCAGACGGCGAGCGCACCCGCACAGGCAAACGCTGCGACAATCATCGCCATGTGGCCGTAAGACGTGGTAAACAGCGCGGCAAAACGGTCGCCCGTGCCGCTGTCGGCGTACATCATGTTGTGGATGATCGCGCCGTACCATGCGGCGGAAAGCGCGCCCTTGGCGGCCAGCCAGATCAGGATGGGCAGGAACACGGCCAGCAGACCCAGCGTGAAACCCGCCGCGCACTGACCCAGTTGGGCAAACCGTTGTGTGATCGCCAGCCCGGCCGCCAGCACGGCCACCAGCGCAAAGATGGGCAGAGCGTTGTTGGCGCGCAGCGAAAAGGCCGCCGCCGCGCATACGCCCATACCTGCCGCCGGAAGAAACAGCTTTTCGCCGATTTTTTCCTGCCCAAAGACGCGGAGCGCCATATACAGCGCCAGCAGCGTCGGCAGATTGGTGTATTCCTCCGTCAGGTTGCCGCCGTCCATGAACGCGCACGTCATCGCCAGATAGACGAGCTGCGCCCAAACCGGCGGGCAGGAAAGCGCTCTGGCCAGCGCGCGGACAACCGTCAGGCAGGCGAACAGCGCGACGACCTCCTGCAAAAACACGGCGGTCAGGTTATAGCCGCCGCCGATCCACTGCGGCAGCCCCTGAAGCGCAAAGAGCAGGGGGCCTTTGTGGTCAAACACATCGACATACGGCGCCCAGCCTTTGGCCAGCGCCGTGCCCATCGTCAGGTACATGGCGTTGTCGCTGCCGATGGCCGCGCCGAGCGGCGTGTTGTTGTAGGCGAAAAGAAGCATGTAGCCCGCCGCCATCAGCAGCGACAGCAGCAGGTTCAGCGCAAGCGCCTTTTTTTCTCTGCTGTGCATGGTTATGCCTCCGCCAGCCCAAGCCGTTCGCGGACCACGCGCATCACGCCGTTGTCGTCGTTGCCGGGCGCAATGTAGCGCGCCAGCTTTTTGAGCGCGGGGTGCGCGTTTTCCATCGCATAGCTCTCTCCGACGGCCTGCAAAAGTTCACAGTCGTTGAGATAATCGCCGAACGCCATACATTCTTCCGGCGAAATGCCCAGCTTCTGCTGAATGCCGCGCATCGCGCAGCCCTTGTTCACCCCCGGCTTCATGACGTCCACCCAATGTTCGCCGGAGAGGATGACCGCCAGCGGCCCTTCCAGATGCTTTTTCAGTTCCGGCAGTTCATGCGTCTGTGCGTCGCCCTCGTCGTAAAAAGCGACCTTGCAGACGTCGCCGAGCTGGCCCAGCGCGGTCAGATCGTCCACAACCTCGACGCTGGGGTAATACATCTTCGTGTTGCGGATAAATTCCGGGGAAGCGGTCTTTTCAATCAGCGCCACGTCCGCGCGGCAGACGACGGGATACACGCCCGAAAGCGCGCGCGTCGCCGTCACGATCCGCGTGATGAAGCTTGCGTCCACGGGGTCGATGAGCACGCGTTTATCGCGCTGCATGACCAGCGCGCCGTTTTCACAGAGGAAAAGGAGATCGTCGGCATACGCTTCAAAGTCGCGGCGCAGCGAGGCGTATTGCCTGCCGCTGGCGACGCAGAAGATCACGCCCTTTTCTCTGAGCTGCGCAATGACTTCGGGCAATTCGGGCGGCAGGCGCTTTTGGCTGTCCAGCAGCGTGCCGTCCATGTCGCAGGCAATCAGTTTGATCATATTCCAAAACTCCTTTGATTTCGGTATCTTTCGGGAGGATAGCGCATAGAGATTAACGTTTGGGGCGCTGCCCCAAGCCCCGGCGGGGAATGATTCCCATGTACCCTTGCTTCATGAATGATAAAGATTTAAACCGCCGCGAAGCGAGGCGGAAGATCAGGGAAACTCAGTTCCCTTGCAGGGCTTGGGACGGAACCCCAACCGGTTTTCTTGGATCGCTCTTGAGAATCGCGTAAAGCGCCACGTCCACAAATTTCCCCTTGTTGTAGAGCCGCTGGCGCAAAACGCCCTCTTTGCGCATGCCGCATTTTTCCATCACGCGGCCGGAGGCGGGATTGTCCAGTTCGTGTTGAGCCTCGATGCGGTTGATATCCATCGATTCAAACGTGTAGTCGATGACCCGCGCAAGCGCTTCCGTCATGTAGCCGCCGTTCCAAAGCCAACGAGCCAGAGAATAGCCGATTTCCACACTTGCGTTATCCATGCTGTAATCCATGTAGCCGATGGTGCCGACCAGATGCCGGGTCTGCCTGTCGATGATGCCCCAGCTGCTTGGTTCGTCCGCGCGGTAGCGGCGCAGCATGTAGCGGCAGTAGTCCTTCGCTTCGCCGATATCCCTTTGCGCGGACCAGAGCACGTGGCACGCGACTTCCTCGTCGCGGCTGTATTCAAAAATGTCTTTTGCATCCTTCATCGTCATCCGCCGCAGAATCAGCCGCGGCGTTTCGAGCGTCGGCATGGAGAAAAGACCGTATTCGTTCGGGGTAAACATGTCCTTGATTCCCTTCGTTGAAGCCGATCTGAAATTCGCGCGGCCTGTGCGCGCGCAATCGGTTCTCCTTATTATACACGAATCATCTCAAAAGCGAAACCCCATTGCGAAGATCCGTCTTCGTTTGCGCTCTTAACGGCTTTGACACTTGCGCTTTGAGGATGAATCGTCTATGATATAGATATCCATAAAGAATGTTCTTGATAAATGGAAAGGAGTGTGTCTCATGAAAAAATCTGTGTGGATCATCCTGTTTGCACTGCTGGCCTTTGCCGCGCTGTCCGCGCTTGCCGTTACCGACGGTGAACTGCTGTCCGTGGAAATCGTCGAGAGCGCGATGCCCGACGCATTGCCTGCCGCGGGCATTTCGGGTGTAGTCGTTGGAAATGCGGCGGAGCCGACCGGGGAGGAGCGGACATCCTCTGAATGGCCGGAACTGGATGCCGTTAAGGTACTTTCCGCCGATTCCATCGAGCAGATTGAATGGATTGCCTATACCGAGGGCGGCGCACAGCGAACGGTCATCACGGACAGAACCGCCGTTTCGGGCGTTCATGCGCGTTGTTGTGTGCTTTCGCTCGGCGATGAGACGGATATTGGCGTGGCGGACGACGGCCTGACGCTCACGTTTGTTACGGCGGAAGGATCGACGGTGCTCCGCTTCGAGGGCAGCTATGCCGTTATCGGCAAAAAGCGCTATGAAACCGAAAACCTGAATCTGTTGGAAACGTATCTGAAAACCGTGACGGAAGGACAGGCGCTTTCATCCGACGAAAACACGCTCTAAAACAAGCGCGTGAGCGCCGAAACGAAGGCGGCCGCTTCCGATGCGGCGATGCGGATTTTCCCGACCGAAGCGCAGGGCGTGTATCCGATGCTTTCGGGGTATATCGGGTGGAAATGAACGAAAAAATAAGCGTATAATAAAAAGGTATATTCTGAAAATGTATAGAAAACCCGGCGGAGCGAAAAACTCTGCCGGGTTTTCAATGTGCGTTGCTAAAGAATAGGAGATGAATTTGGCGTTAAATGGCGTCAAATATCATCCCAAAGAACCTCAGCGCTTCTTCAATCGCTTTTTCCTTTATCTGCGGGGCATTGCGGCTGCTTCACATTCTCTGCCTTTGCCTTATTGTAGCATTCCCGCCCAATGATTCCGCATTTCCGCTTAGCTTGCGCGATATTCTGAGTTAAAACCGTAAGACCTGTGTGTTTCTTGACGTGAGCTTTGATTTCGTCACAGGTTGCGGAAGCATGGCTTTCGGCAGGCGTTATACCAGCTTGCCCATGCGAGGGAAAGGGGGACACGCTTATAAACGGAGATGAAAGGAAGCTGGGAATGAAAGTCATGAAGGCACTCCGATCATGAGTCTGCCGCGCTGATTCCATTATTGAGGCTATTATCAAAACGCTCTGTGCAAAGAAAGCCGAGCTTTGAGACGGCGTACATCCTCAATGAACAGATAGAGCCTGCAACTTTGCATATCGGGGATAAACAGTAGGAATTTCACCATCATAGTCTCCTGATATTTCTTAACAAAACCAAACCGCCAGTCACTAAATTGATTCTTCAGACAATCTTCAAACACCGTACAACCCAACTCCAAAGCGCAGAGGTATACTCGGTGCATCCCCGATGAAAGGGAAAAAGGAGGTTGTACGATGAAAAAAGTGTTTTGTGTGTCTCTGCTTGCTTTGATGCTGGTGTGCCTGCTTTGTGCATCTGCGCTGGCGCAGACGACCGGCATCGCCATGGACGGCAAGGTGTACACGTTCACGGGCGGAGAGGGAACCTATCAGGCCGATGGAAAGACGTTCATCATCGGCGTGGAGTCCGTCGTCGTTCAGGAGCCGGGGCTGCCGGATCGCGTGCTGGAGCTTCACCAAACGGAAGGTACAGAGATCATGCGGGATGGGCATCCTGCTGCTGCCGGGCAGGAAACGGACGATTCCACAGTCATCTGCGAAGGTACGGCGGCATACGAAGCTGCGGAGGCCATTGCGGTGTATGAGCAATACTCCTATTCGTATCCAGAGAATGATGAAGCCTGGGCCAGACGCTTTGAGCCGTATGCGGCATACGGCTTGCGCTGCGATCCGGGAAGCCGGATGCTCATGTATCAGGGACAGCGGGTGCGCTCCTTCACAGACGCCTATTCGATGAGCGGCGGGGTGTGCACGATCATCGAATACACGGACGAGCAGGGAACCATCGACCTGCGAACCGAGCGCGACCAGACCCGGCTGATTCGCCATGCGGACGGCTCGCTCAGCCCGGAAGGCCTGCTCATCGGAATCCGCGTGCTGACCGAGGAAGAGTCTGCTGAGCGTAGCAAAGGCGAGCGGATGCCCCAAATGACTGCCACCTCAGAGGGTGAAATGACTGTTGCCGAAAAGCAGGCCTTCTTCGCGCCCTACGCGGCATTTGGCCTGTGCTACGATGCGGCGGGCGATGAGATGGTCTTTCAGGGACAGCGTGTGCGCCGGTTTCTGGACGTTCGCCAGAGCAATGGCGAACCGCTTGACAGCGGACGCTTCCATGGCAGCATGACGAGCATAGTCTGCTGCGATGACGATCAGGGAGAGGTCGATGTTGAGGTCATTCGTGATTATACCAAACCGGACGCAAACGGCGACGGCGCTCTAATCGGCATGATGGCAGAAAGAGTGCGATAAATGCGAAACCTGCGAAGGGGCAATGGCTCTTTCGCAGGTTTGTGAATATTTCGGGGAATTCAGAAGAAATCCAAAAAGGTATGCTATACTGTCCTGTATAAGGAGGCGCAGGACATGTACCGTATTCTCATCGTTGAAGATGATTTTGATATTTCGGAGCTGCTTCAATCTTGGCTGACCGAAGCCGGGTATCAGACCGCTGAGGCGGAGGATGGACTGAAAGCGCTGGAGGTTTTTGAAAGCGGGCAATTTGACTTGGTGCTGCTCGACCTGATGCTGCCGAGGCTCGACGGCTTTGGCGTATGCGAATGGATTCGTAAAAGATCGGATGTCCCCATCGTGATGCTGACCGCGCTGGACGGCGAGGACGAGCAGCTACGCGGCTACGATCTGCGGATTGACGATTACGTCACCAAGCCGTTCTCCATGCCCGTGCTGCTGCGCAAAATTGGCGCCATTCTCCGGCGATGCCGGGGCGAGGATCGCCCGGGCGCAAATTTGCTGCGCTACCGCGACCTGACGCTCGATCTGGACGCCTATACCGCCATGCGCGGCGACCAGATGCTGGAGCTGACCAACCGCGAGTTCGAATGCCTGCGGGAGCTGCTGCAAAATCAGGGGCGCGTGATGACCTACCCAATGCTCGTTAGCCGCATCTGGAATTACGACTATCTGGGCGACGACCGCGTGATTTACAGCCATATCAAGAATCTGCGCCGCAAGCTGGGCGCGGATTACATCCGGACGGTCAGAGGGGTGGGCTATCGTGTGGACAAGGATTAAGCACAGCCTGACGCTTCGCATCTTTCTGATGACCTGCGGCCTGATGATCGCCGTCTGCGCTGCCACATATGGCGCGATTGCGTATCTGACGCCGCTCACCTATACGAGCATTTTGCAGGAGGACCTCGACCAAAAGACCGAAGCGCTCCTGACCGCGCTGTCCGGGCGGGAGCCGTCTGCGTGCGACGAGCTGCTTTCCGCCTTTTGCAGGGAGACGGGCGCAGCGCTCCGTCTGTCAGACGAATATGGGCGAATTCTGTACGATACGATTTCGTCTGAGGCTTATCTTGTGGAAGGCACCGCAGAGCGTGCGGCGATCACCACGGAAGAAAGTGAAACGCTTGAGCAGGATGCGGTTATGCAGGCCACAGAGGCCGGAGACGCGACCGGCACAGCGGAGAGCGTCATCCATCAGATCACCGTCACCGATGCGTACATATCCGCCGATGAAGCACAAACTTTTTTCTTCCGGGATGGAACGATGGGGCATTTGCTGGTCATCGGCGGGAAAAAGGCCGTCAATCAAGCGTCGGAGGCCATGAAAAAGACGCTGCCGTTTCTCGTGCTGCTGATTCTTGGCGTCTCGCTGCTGACCTCGTTTTTCTACGCCAGATGGATTACCCGGCCCATCGTGGACATCAGCCATATCGCCGCACGCATCGCCGGGCTGGATTTCAGCTCCCACTGGGCACAGCATCGCACGGATGAAATCGGAGCTCTGGGCGACAGCCTGAACACGCTTTCTGACAACCTTTCCGGTGCTCTGACAGAACTGAAAGCCGCCAACGAACGCCTGCAGCAGGATATGGAGCGCGAACGGGACATGGAGCGTCAGCGCTCCGCGTTCTTTTCAGCCGCTTCGCACGAGCTGAAAACGCCGGTGACGATCCTAAAGGGACAGATGAGCGGTATGCTGGCGCAAATCGGCGTATATCGGGATCGGGACAAGTACCTGGCACGGGCGCTTCAGGTTACCGGCAGGATGGAAAGCCTCATCAAGGAGATTCTGATCATCAGCCGAATCGAGGCCGGCAGCTTTGTCCTCAAAACGGATACGGTCAATCTGAGCGAGATGATGGAACGGCAGCTGGAGCTGGATGAAGAGCTGCTTGCGCAAAAGGGGCTGCACATTGAAAAGCACATGGCTTCGGACGTGACAATCCGGGGAAACCAGGATCTCCTGACCAACGCGCTGGACAATGTTCTGATGAACGCCATCCTCTATTCCCCGCAGGGCGCGAGCATCCGCATTTTGCTGGATGCGCATACGATGATGATTGAAAACACGGGTATTTCCATCCCGGAAGAAGCTCTGCCCCAGCTCTTCACGCCGTTTTACCGCGTGGAGCAGTCCCGCAGCCGTCAATCCGGCGGGAGCGGACTGGGGCTGTATCTGGTCAGGCTGATTCTCGAACTGCACAACGCCTCCTGTGAAATCAAGAATTCGGAAGATGGCGTTGTGTTTTCTGCGCGGTTTACTTGATTTCCGGCTGGAATTGTACTAACTGCATGGCCGCTGTTTTCCAACAATTAGTGCAAAGAATGTGTGGTTGCCTTTACAATGTGTTCATAAAGCTCTTTTTAGCTGCCTATTGGCGTGATCAGAGCCAATAGGCTGCGGTCTTGTCCAGATACTGCTTCCGTTCCTTCCAGTCCGGCATCAGCATCGTGAGAAAGGCATAAAACTGCCTGGAGTGGTTGGGGTGAACCAGATGGCATAGCTCGTGCATGACAACGTATTCAATGCAGTGCCTTGGTGCTTCGAGGAGACGCTTGTTCAGTGTGATGATTCCTTTCTTCGCCAGACAGGAGCCCCAGCGCGTTTCCATGTCCCGGATTCTCAGAGAAGGCTTCTGCACGCCGTATTTTTGAAACGACGGATACAGCGCATCCATCACGTCGCCAAATACCGTTCTGCACTGCTGGCCCAGAAATCTGTTGACGACGCGCCGCTTCCTTTCGATATCGTGGAGATCCCGAACACCTAGATGGATGTAGACGCCGTCCGCTGAAATGGAATCCTTTGCGGTCTGTGTGACCTGCAGGCGCAGACCTCGACCCAGAATGTTGAATGCCTCGCCACTGACGTACTGCTTCGGCTGAGGCCTGTATCGCGCCATCTCATGGAAGTGGTCAAGGGCCTTTTGAATATACGGGGCCTTGCTGACAACAAAGGCGTCGATTTCCCCGCAGGGGACGCCCGGATCTGCTGAAACCCACACGCTGCCATCCTTCCGCACCCGCAGATTGAGGTTTTTGACCTGCTTTCTTTCAAGACTGTATAGGATTTCGCGCCCATCGGCGGTTATGGTTCGTTGGCAGGTGATGTCCATTGCTCAGAACCTCCGCAGGGCAACAGTCTTGACATTGTCGATGATCTTGTCGATGAGATCGAACGAGAGCTTCAGACCATGCTCTTTTTCGTATTTGTAGAACAGATCGTCGATGTCCTGTGAAATGCGGTCGTGGATGGTCTTGTTGTTCGTCCAGTCCACCTGACTGTGGGAGGCGACGATTTTTGTGATCTCCTCGGAAACCTCTGCAACGAAATCGGGTGTAATCCGTTCGTCCTCCACCTCGTCAAAGAGTGCGGTCAGCACACCGAAAAAGGCCTGTGCGTGAACATTATTCTTGATGCGCGCCGGATAGCTGACGGTGCTCTTGCCGGCGTGGTAATCCTCCATGATGGTGCGCATCTTGGCAAGGTATTCGGCTTCGGAGATAACCTTTTCCTTGTAGAGTGCAAGGGCATCCCTGATCCGCTTGGAGAAGCTGTCGTAGTACGCGGGATTCTCGTCGCGCTTCTCGCTGATGCTTCGGGTCATCCGGCTGGCTATCGCATCAGCTTTTGACCGCAGCGAGCCCAGCTCCTCAAGCTCCTTTTCAAAGTCGTCCTTGTTCAGAATGTCGATGGGGCTTGTGATCTTCTTCAGCCCGGCGACAGACAGGTGCGTGTCGAGCAGATTCTGCATCAGCGGTTCATACTCTGCGTTGTCGATGGCGTCGCAGTACTGGAGCTTGACGCTGCGGCGAACCTTTGAAAAGAAGATGAACGTGTCCTGAACCTTCTGCCGTTCCTCCTTGCTCAGCGCGTTGTATGCCTGCTCCGCATTCAGCACCAAATGCAGCGCCCGGCCGAAGGCACAGAGCAGAGTATAGAAATCCTGACGTATCTTGTCATCGGCGAGGAACACCTCGATGGCTTCCGCATCGCTGATGCTGCCCACCGGGGCAAAGAACTCTACCAGCTGCGTATAGGCGCTGCGGAGATTCCCGATGGCAGACATCACATCGACCACGACGCCCTTCAGATCGCCGCCGTCGAAGTTCTCCAGACCAGCGCCACTGTACATGTCCATGGCGGTGTCGAGCTTTTCAATCAGGCCGCGGTAATCGACTATCAGGCCGTAGTCCTTGCCCTCGTGCAGGCGGTTTGTCCTCGCGATGGCCTGCAAAAGGCCGTGCTCCTTGAGCTCTTTGTCGATGTAGAGCACCTGGCAAAGTGGCGCGTCGAAGCCGGTGAGCAGCTTGCTGCACACGATCAGGATGTCGATTTCGCCATCGCAGAACCTGTTCTTGATGGCTTCCTCGTAGCGGTCGGCATCCCCGTACTGCTGCATCATCTTGTTCCAGAAGGAGACGACCAGATCGTCCGCTCCCTCGTCGAAGTCATCGACGCCTTCGCGCATGTCGGGTGGCGAGATAACGACGGCGCAGTTCAGGTCGCCGAACTGCTCAAAGCACTCCAGATAGCGGATCGCGTCGCGCTTGTAGTTGGTGGCGAGCATGGCCTTGAAGCCGGTATCCTTGTAGCCCTCAATGAAGTGCTCGCTGATGTCCAGCGCGATGCGCTTGATGCGCGCGTTGGTGGAGGTCAGGCGACGAATGCTGCTCCACTTCCTGCGCAGATCCTCCCGCTGCGCCTCCGTCAGGCGGCGGGTGGTTTGCTTAAACCAGAGGTCGATATTTTCTTCGTCCACCTTTTGCTCGACAAAGCGCCCCTCATAGATCAGGGGGACAATCGCGCCATCCTCCACGCCGTCCCGGATGGTGTACTTGTGAATCAGCCTGCCGAACCGGGCCATGGTGTTCTTTTCGCTTTTCATCAGCGGCGTGCCGGTGAAGCCGATGTAGCAGGCGTTGGGGAATACGCTGCGCATCCGGGTCGCCATGAGGCCGTAGTTGGAGCGGTGGCTTTCGTCCACGAGCACGAAGATGTCGCGGGAGGGGTTTTTGACCTCCTGCCGCTCGACGGTGTTGAACTTGTTGATGATACTGGTGATGACGTCCGCCCGGGCGCTGTTTACCAGCTCCACCAGATGACGTCCGCTGGTCGCGCGGGCGGGGGTTAGCCGCGTATGCGCGAAGGTGGCGGCAATCTGCGCGTCCAGCTCCTTGCGATCCGTGACGATGACCACGCGGGGGTGGCAGTCCTTCAGCTCCATCAGGATGGTTTTCGCCAGCATGACCATAGTCAGGCTCTTGCCGCTGCCCTGCGTATGCCAAATGACGCCGCTCTGGCGGTTGCCGTGCTCGTCGCTTTCGGCGATGGTCTTCATGATTTCCTGGACGGCGAAGAACTGCTGATAGCGGCAGACCTTTTTCACGTTGGCGTCGAAGAGAATGAAGTAACGAATCAGCTCGTACACGCGCTCGGGGCTGAACAGCGAGACGATATTCCTGTCCTGTTCGGTGGGCATTCGATCCGGGACGAGTGCTTTCAGCCGGGTTTGCAGCCAATCGGCATCCTGCTCTTTCCAGACGCTCCAGAACTTTTTGGGCGTGCCGGCTGTCGCGTATTTGACGGCGTTCTTGTTGGTCGCCACGACGAGCTGCGCAAATTTGAAGAGCTGCGGGATATACGCCGCCTGCTGGTTGCGGATCATCTGCCCGACGGCCTCTTCCACGGGGATATGCGGGGCCTTGCACTCGATGACGGCAAAGGGAATGCCGTTGATGAACAGCACGATATCCGGGCGGGCGTTGTGCTGTCTGTCCCGGCTGTCCACGGCGAACTCCTCCGTGACGTGGAACACGTTGTTCTGCGGGTTGTCCCAGTCGATATAGCGGAGATTGAAGCTGAGCATTTTGCCGTCGCCGACGGTCTCCGGATAGCTTTTGCCCAGCAGCAGCGCGTCATAAATCTTCTCGCTGGTGCGCACGAGGCCGTCCGTCAGCGGTTCGTCCAGATCCTCCATGGCGCGCTCGATGTTGGCGGCGGAGAACTCGTTTTCCGCGCCCGCATAGACATAGCGGTTGAGCCTGCGGAGCTGACCGCGCAGGATGTCCCGGAGCAGCACATGATACCGGCTGCCGCGCTGCTTGTCGCAATCCGCCGGGGAAATATAGGTGTAGCCCATGGCCTCAAACAGCGCAAGGGCGGGGCGCTGGCTTGCGTTGATTTCCAGATAGGCGTCTTTGTCCATGGAGAGACCTCCTTTCGCAAAGGGGTTATATGCAGGAATAGCGGGGCAGGGGGCTGCCTCGCTTTAATTGAAATGCAGGAATGCAAAGTACAGTAATATCGCTTTAGCAATCTCTTCGGGTGTATGGCCTGCGTCGATGATTTTTTTCAGGTCTTGCTTGACATGATCGGAGTAATTCGGGCTGTTGTCAACGATGAGTTTCAGCGCTTCCTTGGTGAAGTGCTCCTGCGTGTTTTCCTGATTCATCATCATACCCTCACAATCCCCGTCAGCAGAAGCTGCATCAAGGCTTTTTTCTGGTTTTTCATTTCTTCCAGCTTACGCTGATGAAGGGTGATAAGGTTGTCGAGTGCCGTAAAGTATGTACCAATAGCAGCCTGCTCACTAATGTTTGACGGGATGGAGAACACAGTTTTGGACACCAATTTCCAATCTGCCCTCGGCATTTTTGTCCCAGTCGATTGATTAGCTACTTCATCAAATTGTCGGCTCTGAATCAATCGATATAAGAAACTGCTATCTGCGTTTTGAGGTTGCAATACCCAAAAATCGCCCACTGCAAGCCCATCAAATGCGGGTAAAAGCCAGTTTTGCAAGTATGGACGGAGTTTTCCGTAAAGTACATCACCCTGATGAAAAGCAATGCCCGATTTGCTACTTTCCTTGGTATAGATGTCTTTGTTGAGCCGACCTGCCCCTGACACTATATCCTCATATTCAACTCTTGGAAGGTTAGCATCGGAGCATATTACCGATGAGCGCACAGCGATTTCTTCAAACTTACGCTGTTCCCAATCGTCCGTAAATCCGGGGAATCTCTTTTCCGGAACTTTTTGCCCTTTCCTCGGGAACATCTTTTCCAGACAGCCTTTTTTGAACCTTTTCAGTTCCTCGATTTTGCGCCCTTGCAGTTCGATGGCCTTGTCCTGCGTGGAGAGGATTTCGGCAATCTTTTTGCGTTCCTCTAACGGAGGTAATGCAAGAGAAAACTCTAGGAAATCAGAAAAATGAACGCGCTGCTTTTCAACCAACGAACCTGTTGAGACTTTGTTGTAGTAGGTAATCATCGGGCCATAGGTCAAGAAGCTATCCATGAAAACAAGGTCACTTTCATGGACGGTAGTGAAAATGTCATAATAACCGGATACAGCTACGGGAATATCTCCTTTGTGACGTGCAACTGCTCCAAACCGGATGTTCATAGGGTTATACGCATAGTCGTTGGGACGAACCACCTTGTAGGAATTCTCCTTCTTTACAAGGTGGCTACGCTCATATCGCTCTGTCTTTGCGGTTATTCCATCCTCAATGGTCAGGCTGTATAGAGGATATTGTTTCAAATCATCGGTATATTCACTCGTACTGGTAAAAAGGGTTGAAAAAGGAACCTCATTCCATTTGATAGGCACGATTCCTATCTTACCCTTCTTATACCCCTCCGGCACAATCCCTTGACGGATTTGTTCGATTCGTTTTTTAACTTCGGGTGTCATGCGTTCACCTCATTCAGGCTCATTTGCCGTTGATGCGCTTCTTCTGCTCACTCTCAATCTGCTTAATGCTCTTTTCCGGCGTCGGCAGGTCTTCCGGCATGGTGCCGCCCAGCTCGGCGATGGTCTGTCTGACCTTCCTGCCAACCTCATAGTGGGTTTGATTGGCCTTTTCCTTGCCTCGAATATTTTCGCGGCGCAGCTTTTCGTCTGTCTGCGTAGCGCGGAACAGGTTAGCAGCCAGCTCGGTGCTGCCCATGTGATCAAGAATCTGCTCGTTTTCCTTGAGACCTTTACGAGCGTGGATTTCTTTTGCGCCGAGGCCTCCGTACAGTCCTTGATAGCCGTAATTCTGGAAAATGGCGAAATCATAGGACTTGATAACGCCAGCCTTTTGCGCCGCTTCGGCCAGGGACTTGTTGTGCGCTTTCATTTCTTTGCGGATGGCAAGCCGCTTCTGATCCTCGGACAGCTCGTCGTAGTGGTCGATCAACTCCTGCTGGCGCGCCTTTACGGCGAAGTAGGTCTGTCCAACTGCGATGACCTCCTTGCGCGGGTCGCCATTCATGACGATCAGGTAGCAGGCATAGCGGGAGAGAATGTAGTCATCAATCAGCTTAACACCACCGTTCGGCATGGGCGATGTTTTGTTGACCTCAACAAAACATTCATCCACAGCCATGTCGCTGTTTTCGCAGGCTGTTTGAGCTTTTTCAATGAGTTTCTGGAAATTCCGCCATTCCGTATATTCAAGTATGGATTGCAGCTCCCTTGCATACCAGAATTCATTGCTATACTCATTGACATGCTTGATGCTTTCAAAGGTTTCTTCGCTGTAACGCGCAATCTCGTTGTTCATAGCCCCAGCTCCTCCATATACTTCGCCATCTGCGCCTGCACCTGCGAAAGCTCTGCCTCGATGCTTTCGATATTTCGCTTCACCTCGTCAATGTCCACCAGCTCCTCCTCCTCAAAGGTATCCACATACCGGGGGATGTTCAGGTTGTAGTCGTTTTCGCGGATTTCAGCGCGGGAGGCGCGGTAGCTGTACTTGTCCACCTTGGCCTCGCGCGCCTCGTAGGTGCTGACGATGCGGGCAATATCGCTGTCCCGCAGGAGGTTCTGGTTCTTGCCCTTTTCGTAATTGCCCTCGCCGGAGGCGTCGATGAACAAGACGTCGTCGCGGGTGCGGCCCTTTTTGAACACCAGAATGCAGGCGGGGATACCCGTGCCGTAGAACAAGTTCGCGGGCAGGCCGATGACCGCGTCCAGCAGGTTCATTTCAACCAGCTGCTTGCGAATCTTGCCCTCGCTGGCACCGCGAAAGAGCACACCGTGGGGCAGGACGACGGCCATGCGCCCGTTTTCCGCATCCAGACTGTGCAGCATGTGGAGCACAAAGGCATAGTCGCCTTTGGAGGAGGGCGGAACGCCCCAGTCAAACCGATGGTGCTCGTCCAGAGAAGCGGTCATTTTCTCCTGCTTCTTTCCTTTTTCATCCAGACTAGCCTTGGCGAGGAAGCCGCTGTCCCATTTGTCCAGGCTGAACGGCGGATTGGCGACCACCACCTGGAACTTCATGAGCTTGTCGTCCTCAAGGTTCTGCGGATTGGAGAGCGTGTCGCCCTGCCAAATGCGGGCGTCATCCACACCGTGGAGGAACATGTTCATCGTGCAGAGCGCCCAGGTCTGGGCGTTCAGCTCCTGACCATAGACGGCAACCTTGCCGCTGGGCACCTTTTTGTAAGCTTTGAGCAGCAGGCCGCCGCTTCCGCAGGTGGGGTCGTAGATGCGGTCGTTTTCCTGCGGCTTGACGAGCGAGGCCACCAGCTCGGATACCTGGCTTGGCGTGAAGAACTCGCCGCCCTTTTTGCCTGCGTCGGAGGCAAAGTTGGCGATCATGTACTCATAGGCGTCTCCGATGATGTCTGCGGAGCCGAGCTGACCGGGACGAAGATCGAGGTCGTGGAAGTCTTCCAGCAGGTTGCGGAGTGTCGCGTTCTTTTCCTTGACGTCGCCGAAGTCAACCTGGGAGTTGAAGTCGATGGCGCGGAACACGTTGCGCAGCTTTCCACTGTTGTGATCCTCGATGTGGGAAAGGGCGACGTTGATCTTCTGGCCGATCTCTGTATCCGTGCGGTTTTCGTACAGATAATCGAAGGTGGATTCCCTGTCGAGGGAAAACCGCTCCCGGCTCATGGCGCGCTCGACGCGCCGTTCGTCACCGTCGTACTGCTCCATGTACAGGGCGCGTCTTTCGAGGGTGACGTCGCTCAGGTATTTCACGAACAGCATGGAAAGGATGTAGTCCTTGTAGCGGGAACTGTCGATTTTTCCCCGGAAGCTGTCGCAGGCCTTCCAGAGAACGCGTTCGATATCGTTGCGGGTCGTCATGGTGCATACCTCATTTCATGGTCGAATGTACATTGCGGATCAGCAGATCGTAGTAGCGCTCCTTCTCTGCCGACAACTGGCGAAGCAACGCCGTCTCCTTTTTCGCCAGCAGATGCAGTTCGGCGATTTTCTGCTGCTGGAGGATGGACAGCGGGGGAATTTCAAATTCGGAAAAGAATCTGGCGTTGATGGCGCCCAGCATGTTGCTGCTGGTGTTTTCATAAATGGCTTTCCTGATCTTCGGCGTGTTGATCAGCCAGACCAGATATCCGGGCAGGAGCTTGCTTCGATCAACACGGATGATGACGAAGTTTGATGAAACGACCATGCCGGCGGATGCTTCGTCGATGAGAACAGCGGTGTACGGCGAGGTCAGGCGGATGATGACGTCGCCGATCTGTGTCAGGTACTCCGGTGATAACTGCTCCGCAGCGTCAAAACCATCCAGCTGTTCCATGTCGATGTATCCGTTTGGGTGGATGGCGCGAAAGCTCAGTAGGGGATACCGCATCTTGACGGGGGCGCCTTTGCGCGCCTGTTTTCTGGATAAAACCAGTCCGCTTCGGACGGTTGCCAGTTCGCCTAACTTCATGGGTTCACCTCGATTTGTCATGAGCGATAAATAACATGTATGGGCCTTTAGAATCCTTTTCGCTGATGGCAGTATAACATGAAATCTCCATTTCGTCAACAAGAAATTTGTCACGACGAAAAAATGACATAGAACGACGTCCTATCAATCCATCGGATTCGTTTCTGGCTCAGATTTACATCGGTTCAATTTATTAAACCGGATCGAGCGGGTAGTATTCCCCGACCGATCCGGTTTGAAATCTTTACGCAATCATCCCAAAGAACCTCAGTGCATCTTCAATCGCCTTTTCCTTATCCGGCGGGCAGATCAGCATCTTTGCGCTCTCGGACTTCGCTTTGTTGTAGCATTCGCGCTCGATAATCCCATGCTTTCTTTTCACCTGCGCGATGTACAGCGGCGTGACGTTCAGGCCGGTCTGTTCCTTCACGCGCGCCTGAATCTCGCCATAGGTCGCCTTGCTTTCGGCCTTGGTGACGGCCAACTCGTCCGCGTCGATGCCGACCTTGACGATATCATCCGGCTTCTGTTGGACCAATGACATAACAGTTTCCACCGCGCCCGTCCAGCAGAACATATCGACGCACTGAACCTTTTCGGCGGCATAGCCGCCCTCGGCAAGCAGCTTGGCGTCGCGGGCAAGAGTCGGTGCGCCGCAGGAGACATAGACCACGCGTTTGGGCGCGGCGGCGATGATGGCTTGTAAAACGGCGGGGTCGCAGCCCTTACGCGGGGGATCGAGCACGATGACGTCGGGGCGAAGGCCGTCGGCGACCAGTTGGGGCAGCAGCTCTTCCGTCGCGCCGACGCGGAACTCGGCGTTGGCGATGTTGTTGCGCGCGGCGTTTTCGTTGGCATTTTGGATGGCCTCCGGCACGATTTCAATGCCGATGACTTTTTTCGCTTTCTGAGCCAGCAGCAGGGAGATCGTTCCCGCGCCGCAGTAAGCGTCCACAACGGTTTCGTTTCCGGTCAGACCGGCGTAATCCAGCGCAAGGCCGTATAGTTTTTCGGTCTGTTTCGGGTTGACTTGGAAGAAGGAGAGCGGCGACACGGCAAAATGCAGGCCGCAGAGCGTGTCTTCCATCGCGGCTTTGCCCCAGAGCACGCGGATATCCGTGCCGAGGATGACGTTGGTGCGTCGGCTGTTGACGCTCAGGCAGACGCTGCACAGACCGGGAACGACGGCGCGCAAAAGCTCAACCAGGCGGTCAGCCTTTGGGATGTCCGCGCGGGTGACGACCACGACGACCATCAGCTCACCGGAGGTGGTCGAGCGGGTCATGATGTGGCGGACGAGGCCGCGCCCGGTCAGCTCGTCGTAGGCGGGCACGTTGTGCTGGCGCATCCACGTCAGCACGGCCTGCGTGGCCTTGGCGGAATCCTCGCCTTGAATGGCGCATCCGTTTTCGGGCAGGGGGACGAGATCGTGGCTGCGCGGGGCGAAGAAGCCGCAGGCGGGCGCGCCGCCGATCTGTGCGACGGGATACGCGCCCTTATTGCGGTAGCCGAAGGGATGCTCCATGCCCAGAACGGGCGGCACTTCGATGGAAAGCCCGCCGACGCGCGCCAAAAGATCCTGCACCTGTTGGCGCTTGAAAGCGAGAGAGGCTTCGTAGGTCATGTGCTGGCAGACGCAGCCGCCGCAGCGTTTATAGATCGGGCAGAACGGCTCGGTGCGGTCAGGGCTTTTTTCCAGCAGTTTTTCCATGCGGCCAAAAGCGTAGCGCTTTTCCGGCTTGACGATGCGCACCAGCGCGCGTTCGCCGGGAAGAAGGCCGGGAACGAATACGGCGATGCCCTCATGGCGGCAGACGCCCTGAGCATCCTGACCGAAGGATTCGCAGGTCATTTCAAAGCATTGGTTTCTGGCAAACATGGGATGCTCCTTTTTGAATCATGGGAAGTGGCGTAAAAAAGACCCGCGCGAGCGGAACGTCGGATTTTGCAGACTTTGGCGGAAGCGCGGGCGGCCTCAGGCCGCTTTTTGAATTATGGGAAACAGCATAAAAAGATCCGCGTGCGCAAGACGTTGGGACTTGCAGACTTTGGCGGAAGTGCGGGCGGCCTCAGGCCGCTTTGGATAAGAATGGGGCTGTTGCACATGAACAGCCCCATCGATACCCGGATTACAGCGAATTGATCATATTATACAGGGAAAGGTTAAACTCACGCTTCTGCTTGAGGGCTTCGGCGATGGGCAGGTAATAGACGCGGCCATCCTTAATGCCGATGACCTGATTACCGATGCCGTTGCGGAGCAGATTGACGGCGAGGTTGCCCGCTTCAAAGGCAAACCAGCTGTCGTAAGCGGACGGCGTGCGGCCGCGCTGGGTATAGCCGAGCACGGTTGGGCGCGCTTCGCACTTGCATTTATGCTTGAGCAGCAGCGCGAGCTTTTCGGTGTTGATCGGGTCGTCTTCGTGAATGCCCTTTACGCCGGACTCGATCAGGTAGCGCCGCCAGTCGGCGGGCTGCATGGAATCCCACGCGCCCTCGGCGACGACGACGGTTGCGCGCGGGTTGCCCATGTCGATGAGACGGGAGAGGCGGTCGGCGGCTTCCTGAATCGACCACGACACCTCCGGCACGAGGCAGATTTCCGCGCCGGAACCGGCGGCGGCTTTCAGCGCGATATCGCCGCAGTGGCGGCCCATGACCTCCACCACGCCCGGACGGTCGTGGGAGCGGCTGGTCGCGCGGATGGAGCGGATATCGTCGATGCAGGAGTTGACGGCGGTGTCATAGCCCAGCGTCATCTCGGTATAGGCCAGGTCGTTGTCGATGGTGCCGGGGATGCCCACGCAGGGGATGCCCAGCTCGCACAGACCCATCGCGCCGTGATACGAGCCGTCGCCGCCGATGACGACGATGCCCTCGATGCCCATTTCGCGGATGTTGTTGGCCGCGTGTACGCGCATTTCGGGGCGCAGGAAGTCGAGACACCGCGCGGTGCGCAGATACGTGCCCGGCTGGTCGGCGATATCCAGAATGGTATCCAGATCCAGTTCGACCATGTCATCCTCGATGTGGTGGCTCTTGCAGAGCGTGCCGTTGTAGCCGCGCTTGATGCCGATGAGGGACATGCCATAGTAGCGCGCGGATTTCGCAACCGCCATGACGGCGGCGTTCATGCCCGGAGAATCTCCGCCGGAAGTCAAAACACCAATACGACGCATAAAAGAATACGCCTCCTTATAAAGTGGATGGAAAAACGCGCGCACGCGCGGAAATCGGCAAGGCATGCCAGCGAAACCCGATGGCAAAACCCCAATTTGGCCTTATTATACGCTGTTTGGCGGGATAAAGTCAAGACAGCGGAAAAACGAAAACGGGGCGCAAAGAAAAATGAACGGAAATTGGATTGACACCGGCGTTATGGGCCGCTATAATGAATATGATAAATATGGTTATAACAAAGAAGGGACGTCAGGCCATGAAGAATAGAGGAAAACGGGCGGCGCTTGCGCTCCTCCTGCTGGGGGCCTTGCTTCTGCTGTCGGGCTGTGTGCAGGGGGATTTGAGCATCGTCGGCGTGGAGCCGGGGCAGCCGGGCCCCGAGAGCGGGCAGCTGCGGATTTTGTTTGCGATGAACGCGACAGCAAATCCGCCGTCACCGGATATGACCATAGACGATGTATCGCTGAGCAACGTTTCGTTCACAATCACGAACGAGGATACCAACGAACCGACGGTGGTGACCAATCCAACGATCGATCGGGACCCTGCAATTTCGTATGCGCGGTTTAATGAGCAGGGAAAAATGATAGAGCATCAGCTGGGCATTCTGATTCCCTATACGTTGAAGCCGGGGCGTTACCGGGTGACGGATGTGAAAGGCGATGTGCTGTACCCTTCGGCTGGCGGTGTTGTAAATCGTTCTCTATCTGTAAATACGAGTTACAATACCAGCTTCACGATCGCGGCTCCCACGCCGACGCCGACGCCAACCCCGACGGCAACTCCGACTCCGACAGCCACGCCGACAGCGACGCCGACGCCAACCCCGACGGCAACTCCGACTCCGACAGCCACGCCGACGGCTGCGCCGACAGCCACGCCTGCGCCGACCCCGGCGCCCGATCCGAAAATTCGGATGCGCGGAAGCGCGGCCTACATGGAAAATATGGCGCAGGAGAACCTGATTCTGCATATCGGCGAAGGCATTTCCGGGTTCGACGCGGGGAACTTCAAATCCGTATCCGTGGACGGCAGTCCGCTTGACAGCGCGGATTACGACGTGGAGAACGGCTCCATCCTGCTGACGATTCACAGGGATTATCTCAATCGGCTCAGCGAAGGAAATCATACGGTTTCCGTCGCGCTTCGGGGCGGCGCATACGACGGCCGGGTGCTGACGGCGGAAATTCAGGTCAGCCCGAAGCCGGATACGTCGAACCTGCCCAAGACAGGGGACGACGCAAGGCCGCTGCGCCTGCTGGCGCTCTGCGCGCTCTGCACGGCGGCGCTTGCGCTGCTTGGCCAAAAACGAAAAGCCTGACGGTTCGGGCGGAAACTTGGAAAAAGGCGGGATGTTCCGCCTTTTTCCGCGTCTGACGCCCGATGAAGCCGGATTTCGCGGAAAATATGGTTTTATCCGCTTTTTACAGGAAATTCTTCTTGACTTCAACGCGGCGGGTGAAGTATACTATAATCGCTTTCGCATGGAACAACGTGCCGCCTGCCGCGGCGCGATTCTACATTTGTTCAAATTCACTTGATGATAGGAGTGTGTAACAATGGCATCGTCTGTCAGAACTTATCAGCCCAAGAAGCGCCAGCGCGCGAAGGTGCATGGCTTCCGTTCCCGTATGTCCACCAAGAACGGCCGCAAGGTTCTTGCCCGCCGCCGCGCCCGCGGCCGCGCGAAGCTGACCGTTTCCAATCCCGTCTGATTGAACTCACAATCAGCGCCCGCCAATCGGCGGCACCCGTTTTGGGCTTATCCCAAAGCGTTCGGTCCGGCCCGGCAAAGACCGGGAGCGGGCCTTTTTCTTTCATTTGCCGTTTTTGGCGTCAACCGAGGAGAGCGTTGTTAATTTGCAAAGAACTTACAGCCTGAAAAAGAACGCGCAGTTCAAATACGTCTATCGCCGGGGCTCGTCCGCCGGAGCGCGGGAAATGGTGCTGCTCTATGTGCGCGGCCCGGCGCTCAAGGTGGGCTTCTCGGTGGGCAAAAAGCTCGGCTGCGCCGTGCAGCGCAACCGCATCAAGCGCCGTCTGCGCGCCGCATGCGTGCCGCTGCTGCCCAATATGAAGCCGGGGCTGTATGTGTTCATTGCCCGCCAGCCGTCTGCCGAGGCGGAGTTTGAGAAGCTGGGTCGTTCCATGCAGTACCTGCTGCGCAAACAGAACCTGCTTCTGCCGGACGGGCAGAACAGGCGGCAGCCTGCCGCAAAGGCGGCGGCTCAGCCGTGATCAGGCGCCTGCTGCTGGCGCTGATCCGCTTTTACCGGCGGTTTCTCAGCCCGATGCACGCGCCCTGCTGTCCGTTTACGCCGACCTGCTCCACCTACGCGATGCAGGCCATCGAGCGGCACGGCGCGATTTACGGCAGTTATCTGGCCATCCGGCGGCTGCTGCGCTGCCAGCCCCTCTATAAGGGGAGCTTTTATGATCCCGTGCCCCCGAAACGAAACCGAAAATCGAAAACAGCTGACAAAAAAGTCGTTTATCCCCCGGCGGGAAAGGCCGTTCATTCCGGCAAGAAGGCCGAGGACAATTCTTGATGCAAGGAGGACGTTTCGTCCATGAGTTTTCTCAATTCGCTGCTGCTGACGCTTATCAAAGCGCTGCATACGCTCATCAACAATTACGCGCTGACGATCATCGTCTTTACCATTCTCATCAAGCTGGTGGTCATGCCGCTCAACCTCAAGAGCCGCCGCTCCACCATGCGCATGACGACCATCCAGCCCAAGGCGGCCGCTCTCCAGGAAAAATATAAGGACGATCAGGAGAAGCTCAACCAGAAGCTCCAGGAGCTGTACCGCAAGGAGGGCATCAACCCGATGGGCTCCTGCCTGCCGATGCTCATTTCGATGGTCATCCTCTTCGCCATGTTCTACGCGCTGCGCACGTTCGCCAACGAGCAGCTCGTCTCCCAGTTCCTGACCTTCTACCACAACCCGGAGATCGACCCGCACACGCTGGTTGAGCCGTTCCTGTGGATCAAGAACCTCTGGATGCCGGACAGCCCGTTTGCCACCTACATGCCGGACGTGCAGTCCCTCCGCCTGGTGGATTACAAGGTCTGGAACGACGTGAGCGCCAAGCTCTTCGCCGACGGCGTGATTCCGCAGGCGCTCAGCTTTGCCAGCGCGTCCGATCTGACGACTTACATCACCGACGTGGTGACCCCGTTCATCGGCTCCGCGACCTATGCGCCGTATATCGCGCCGGTTGCGGGTCTGGGCAGCCTGAACATCCTCGGCCTGATTCGTTTCAGCATCTATCAGGAGGGCAACGGCTGGTTCCTGCTGCCGATTCTCTCCGTCGTTTCTCAGATCTTCATGCAGAAGCTGACCATGAATAACACCGCGATGGATCCCTCTCAGGCGGGCAGCCAGAAGATGATGATCTACGTGATGACCTTCATGTCCCTCTATTTCTGCGCCAGCTACAACTCCGCGTTTGCCCTCTATTGGGTGGTTTCCAACATCTACGCCATCGTCGAACAGATTTGCTTCAACAAGTACTTTGAGCAGCAGGACCGCAAGGCGGCCAAGGCTGAGGAGGTTGGCATCTGATGAAAATCAAGGAATTTACCGGCAAAACGACGAAGGAGGCCATCGACAACGGTCTGGCTGAGCTGGGCGTCACCATTGCCGACGTTCACGTCGATGTACTTCAGGAGGGCGCGAAGGGCCTGTTCGGCCTGTTCGGCAGCAAGCCCGCCTGCGTGCGTCTGACCGTGATGGACGACGAGCGCGAGGACGACCACGGTCTGAGCGACCTGCTGGGCAGCTTCAGCCTGAGCGATCAGAAAAAGAAGTCTGCCGCCAAGCCGGCCGCGCCGAAGCCCGCACCCGCCAAGCCCGCCGCCCCCAAGGCGGAAGCGCCGAAGCCCGTGAGCCAACCGGAAGCCCCGAAGACCGCCCCGGCTAAGGCCGAGGTCAAACCGGAGGTCAAGCCGGCTGCGCCGAAGGCCGAGGCCAAGCCGGAAATCAGTCAGGAGAAGCCGAAAGCTGAGGCCGTGCCGGAAAAGAAGCCGGAAGCGCTGAAGCCGCTGCGTGAGCGCAAACCGCGCCCGCCGCGCCCCGCCCGCGAAGAGGGCGAGAAGCGCGATTTCGAGCCGATGGTTCCCGCCGAGACCTTTGCGCCGACCGAGCCGCCCGTCATCCATCCGGAAGACACCCCGGCGGGCCGCGCGCAGAAATTCCTGATGGACGTGACCGACCGCATGGGCGTGAAGGTGGACGTTTATGTGGACGAAAGCAAGGCGGATAACCTCTCCATCCACATGATCGGCGACACGCTGGGCATTCTCATCGGCCGCCGCGGCGAGACGCTCGACGCGCTCCAGTATCTCACCAGCCTTCAGGTGAACAAGGGCCGCGAGGGCTATATCCGCGTCACGCTGGATACCGAAAACTACCGCGCCAAGCGCGAAGACAGTCTGCGCCGCCTGGCGCAGCGCATGGCCAACCGCGCGGTTAAGACCGGGCGCAGGGTTGTGCTCGAACCGATGAACCCGTATGAGCGCCGCGTGCTGCACACCGCGCTGCAAAATCATCCGGCTGTGACCACCCATTCGGAGGGCGAGGAGCCGAACCGCCGCGTGGTCATCATGCTGAAAAACCAGCCGGAGCGCCCTGAAAAGAGCGCCGAAAAGCCGCAGAGCGACAGGCCGAACAACCGCCGCCGCAGCAACCGCCGCCGCGGACCGCGCAAGCCGGTCAATCAGGCCGAAAATCAGCCTGTGAATGAAACGCAGGAAATCGTTGCCGCGCCGGAAAGCCCGGCTGTCGTCGATGTGCTGGGCGTGGAGGAGTAATCCTCCCCGCCCTTTTTGGATTTTTGAGTGCAAGGAGAATGGAATGAGTCTCAATCAAACAAGAGCACAAAAGATTCGCGGCGCTTTGCTTTCCATCGCGCAGAATGAAAGCGTATTCCTGTTCGTTGCGTTTGTCAGTTACAGCTTCCTTTCCACCGACGTGCTGGCGTGGTATGTCGATTCGATTGCCGCGTTTAACCGCTTTGTGGTTCTGCCCTGGGGCGGTGCGCTCTGCCTGCTCCGCCTCTGCCGGGCGCAGGAGAGAAAGCTTGAGCCGCATGCGGATATCCGCTTTCTGGTGCTGCTTTACGCGTGGATCGTCGTGCCGTTCGGCATCCGTTTCGGCCTGACGGCGATCAACGCCAACGACTGGTTCCACTGCATGGTGGCGTTCTTCGGCGTATATGCGCTGATCACGGAGGAGACGGTACAGCGGCGGGAAATGCTGCTGGACGTGGCCGGCGCGCTGTTTGCTGCGCTGTCCTTTGTGATGGGCGCGCTGCTGCTCTACTGCGCGTTCACCGTACAGACGTTCGGCACGGAGCTTTCCGAAACGCCTTTCGGCATTTACGAAAACATGTATTTCCTCTCCGCCGGTTTTCACTATAACACGACCGGCATGTTCGCCGTGTGCTGCACCCTGATGAGCCTGCTGGGCGTGGTGCGGCGCAGGCATCCGCTGGCCAAACTGGCGCACCTGATTCCCTCCCTGATGATGGCGGCGGTCGTTGTGCTTTCCCAGAGCCGAACCGCACGCTATTCGATGCTGGGCGCATGGGCGGTCGGCTGCTACGGCATGGTTGCGGGAAGCGCGGCGATTCCCAAAAAGAGTCTGCGCCAGCTGGCTGCTGTCGCGGCGGGCGTCGCGGTGCTCGTCGGCGGCTATATGGGCGCGGCGGTGATGACGGATTCGGCTATCCGCCATTACGAGTCGGTTTTGAGCGGCAAGAAGGAAGCGTCGGTTTTTGCGTCGGCTGTCGCGGAAGAAGCGCAGCAGCCGGATGAGCCGCAGGCCGCAGATAAGCAGGAGCTGCTGGGACGCGGCTTCGGCGATATGACGTTTACAGACCGCACGACGATTTGGGGCAAGGTGATCGCCGCGTGGCTGGAAGAGCCGAAGAACATGGTGATCGGTTTCGGCCTGGGCAAGATCAGCGCGATTACGGACGGCATGACGACGCACAACGCATATCTGGGCTTCATCACCAATTACGGCCTGATCGGTTTTGCGCTGCTCTGCTGTTTCTTCGGCTCGATGGCGGGGCCGATGTGCCGCGCTTTCTTCGCGCCAAAGGGGCGTGCGCATGCCGGAGACCGCGTGCTGGCGATGATCGTCGTGGCGGCGCTGCTGACCTCCCTGATGGAGAGCGAACCGCTGGGGGCGATGTCGCCGATGAACGCCGTGATGATGTTTTCCATGGCGATGCTCACGGCCCGCGGCAGGGATTTGAAGACCGCATAAAGGAGGTTTTCTCATGAAGCAACAGGTTTGCGCGCTGCTTTGCGCCGCGCTGCTTGCGATGGGCGCAGGCGCGCTGGCGCAGACGGCGACCTATGTTTTCCCTTACGAAGGATTCCGCTATACGCAGCGGGAAGATGAAACCGTGCTGACGCAGACCAATCTGAGCGAGCACGAAGAGCTGCTGAAATCGCTGGGGACGAGCAGCGAGGCCGTTCTGGCCAGCTATGTGGCCTCCGGCATTGTGATGGAGGTCATCCCGAACGACGGCGGGCAGATTGCCGTCAGCGTGACGGACGCGGGAAAGTTTGGCGATGTGAAGGATATGGACGAGCTGACGCAGGAGCAGCGGCTGTCCTTCCTGGCGCAGTTTGAGATGAGCGGGCTGTATGAAACCTGCGCTTATGTGGATACTACGCCCGCGTGCGTGCGGCTGACCAGTTCGGCGATGTATGCCTCCATGCCGGTGTACAGTCTGCGCTATGCGACGCTGCATCTCGGCAGGCTGTACATGATTGAGCAGACCATTGTGGGGCGCGAACCGGACGCGGATGACGACGCGCGCATGGAGCGGCTGCTGGAAGGCGTGAAGCTGCTGTCCTCCGTCAGCGAGGCGACGCCGACCCCGCAGGCTACCGCCACGCCGCAGCCGACCGCCACGCCCGAACCCGTCGTCGGCGAAGCCGAGGTGGAAACGAGCGGGGCGTTGAAGCTGGACGGCGTTCCGGCATTCACGGCTTCGGCGCAACTTACCCTTTCCGGCGAAGCGGCGCCCTCCGCGGAAATCCGGGTGGAAGCGAACGGGAAGCAGATCGCCAAAACGAGCACGAAAAAGGACGGAAGTTTCTCCGTCAAGGTGAAATTGCCGGAAGAGGGCGACGTCGAGGTCGTTGTGACCGCGGGCGAGGATACCGCGCTGTTCACCGTTCGCTATGAAATGCCGGACGCACGGCTTGACATCACCGAACCGGAGGACACGACGTTCACCGGAGAAAACGTGACCGTGCGCGGCGTGACCGAACCGAACGCCACCGTGTATATCGACGGCAAGGGAACGAACACCAACGTCAAGGCGGGCAAAAACGGCGCGTTTGCCGTCCGCGTGTTTATGGAAGAGGCAGGCACGGAAACCTTCACTTTGCGCGTCAAAGCGGAAGGTTTCGCGCAGACCACCCGCACGATCACCCTCACCCGCGAATGGACGCAGCGCGAGCAGATTGCGCAGTTCCGGCAGAAGATGATTGCGCTGAGCTATGACGATCTTGCTCAGGATCCGGCGAAATACGTCGGCAAGCGGTTTATTCTGCGCGGCAAAGTTATGGATTTCACCGATTATGACGGCAGGCCGTGCGCGCTGATCTGCGTCACCAATCCTTCCACCGGCGTTTGGCAGGACGCGATGTATGTCGTCCTCTCCACGTCGGACGAGGTGCAGGCGGGCGATGTGCTGACGTTCTATCTGGTCGGCGAGGCCATCACCCTTCCGGCAGACGGCGCCTATACGAAGTCAGGCGCGGAGCAGGATGTGCCTGTCGCATCGGCGGTTTACGTGACGAAGAATAAATGAAAACCGTGAAAGCTAAAAACGCGCTGCGCGCCGTGCTGACGGCGTGGGCGCTGTTTATGGATTTGAATCTGCGCAGCGGCAACAACTACGTCAACCTCGGCGAATCCCTGACCGGGACGAGCGGCGCGGTGGCGCTGGCGGCGATGGCGGGCTTTCTGGCACTTGAATGGGCGGATGAAAAGCTGACCCGGTCAAGTGGCCGCGTGAAGCTGGCGGCGTTGATGATGGGCGCGTGGCAGGTGGCTGCGGTCAGCGTGAGCAACACGGACAGCCTGAATCAGCCGTTTCTGTCCGGCAGTCAGACGCTTAAAGCAGTCGTCCTGGCGCTGGGCATGGCGAGCCTGTTTGAGCTGCTTTTCCGCCTGCTGGAAGCCGGGCTGGATGGACGGCTGGATGTGCGCCCGGCAAAAAACGGCGCGCTGCTGAGCGCGTATCGGGCGCATACGATGCTGTTCTGCACGGCCGTCGTGCTGCTGTGCTGGCTGCCGCATCTGGCGGTCAGCTATCCGGTCGCAATGAACTCGGATACCGCGTCGCAGTTTCGGCAGGCGTTGGGCTGGGAGCCGTGGAACGCGGATCATCCGACGTTCGGCACGGCGCTGATCAAGCTGTGCATCGGCGCGGGGCGGCTGTTGGGCAGCGGCAATCTTGGCGTGTTCCTCTATATTCTGGCTCAGGCCGTCTTTGGGGCGGCGGTTGTCGGTTACAGTCAGATGCTCATGCGCAGGCTCTGCGCGCCGGTCTGGCTGAGGGCGCTTTCGCTGGCGGTGTGCGCGCTGGGCACGGTATACTGCGACAATATCACGGTCATTCTCAAGGATGTGCCGTACAGTTACGCCATGTTGCTGATGCTCTGCGAAATGGTGCGCGTTCGGTATCTGGAAGACGCGTCCTATTTCGGCAGCCGGGGTTTTGTGCTGCGGATGATGCTTGCGGGCTTTGTGCTGCTCAAGATCCGCAACAACGGACTGCTCATCTGGATTCCCGCTGGGATCGCGCTGATTTGCCGGGCGGTCAAAAGCCGTCGAAGGGCCGCCGTCGGCGCGGTCTGCACGGCGGTTGTGCTGCCGATGCTGCTGGGCGCGGGATTTGACGCGGCGGTCGCCCGGTCGGTGGAACCGATTGAAAACAGCCCAAAGGAGATGCTCTCGCTGCCTTTTCAGCAGACCGCGCGTTTTGTTTCGGAATATGAATCGGAAATCACGGATGAGGAACGGGCGGTCATCGACCGCGTGCTCATTTACGACCAGCTGGCGGATCGCTATCGACCGGATTTGTCCGATCCGGTGAAAGCCGTTTATCGAAAGGAATCCACGGCGGCGGAGCGCATAGCTTATTTAAAAGTATGGGTCGGATTGGCGCTGCGCCATCCCGCCTGCTGCCTGTCGGCGACGCTCATTCAAAATGCACTGCTGTTTGACGTGAGCAGCTATAATCTGGCATGGTTTGTCGGCACGGGCCTTTCCGAAGAGGAAGAAGCGGCGCTGGATATTCACCGGAGTGAAGGCCTGGAAAAGCTTGAAGCGGCGGAAGCCAATCTGCGCACGGCGGCACTGACCCTTCCGTTTGCGCTTCAGCTCAACACGCTGGGCTTTTACTGCGCAGTGCTGCTGGGCGCTTGCGCGATTGCGAGGAGCCGCAGGGCGCGCGGCATGGGCATGCTGCTCCTGCCGCTGACGGTCACGTTGTTTTTTCTGCCGTTCGGCCCCTGCATCGCCAATCAGGATCGATACGGTTTTCCGATCATCTATCTCATGCCGCTGGCGCTGGCGGCGCTCGCGCATGCGCTTCAACAAAAGAAAACGCTATGAATTTCAGGCGGGGCTTTGCGCTCCGCCTTTTTCGTTTGAGTGAAACGGAACGGGCTTGACACAAAGCGGCGCAAACCGATATAATAGACTGCGATTAGCGGAAACTAACAATGGAAAGGATGATTTCCGAATGAAGAACGAAACGCCGGATTTTGGCAAAAAGGGGCCGCAGTATGGCAACTGGATTCCGTATTCGCTGGTGATGGTCAGCCTGGCGGCGGCGCTGGCGCTGCTCTTTGCGGGCAACGCGCTGAAAAACGTCGTGGGCTGGCTCAGTTCGGTGCTGACGGTGTTTTCTCTGGGCGCGCTGGTGTATGCCTATTATATGCTTCGCGCGCGTATGGCGCTTTCCTACACGGGCGGACAGGTGCAGAGCTATGTTCTGGACGATGTGATCGAGCGCCTGCGCAAATCGAGCTTTTCCGGCAAAGGGATGCTGCTGGATATCGGCTGCGGCAATGGCGCGCTGACGATTAAGGCCGCGAAGAAGTGGCCGCAGCTCCGCGTCGTCGGCATTGACGGCTGGGGCAAAATGTGGGGATACAGCCAGAGCCAGTGCGAGGAGAACGCAAAGCTGGAAAACGTGGCGGCGCACGTCTCCTTCCGCGCGGGCGACGCGGCGAAGCTGTCGTTTGTGGATGAAACGTTCGACGGCGCGGTGAGCAATTTTGTCTTTCACGAGGTGCGCAGTCAGCCGGATAAACTGGCGCTGTTTCAGGAAATGCTGCGCGTGCTCAAGCCCGGTGCGGCGTTCGTCATTCAGGATACGTATTTTGACAAGCGGGTCTACGGCGACATCAACGCGTTCGTGGAGCAGCTCCGCCCCCGTGTAAAGGAAATCCATTTTGAGGACACACGCAAGCCGGATTATGCGCCGCGCTTCCTCAATACGCCGCTGGTGCTGGGGCAGATGGGCGTGATCTGGGGCAGAAAATAAGGCGGGGAGCCGGAAGAGACGCCTGACGCATGAGCGGCTGCGTGGATCCATGGATGCAGGAAAAATCGTCCGGGGAGTTTACGGATTATGATGCTTTGTCATCCCGTGATGGCGGGGCGGCATGTAATTGAAACGCAGAAGAAAAAGCGGAATGCGTGAGTTGAGCGGAAGGGGGACGACGCTCCGCTGGACTTGGGGGGAGATTTCGACCTCTCCCCCCTTAAATCCCCTAAGACCCTCATAACCCTTTCTGAAACGACCAGGGTTGCGACCCTGGACCCGGAACTTTAAGCGATGTCTTTCATTTATTTAGTTAAAACTAACAAAGAATAAAAAGGGGGGCGGAAAGTTTCTTTTTTTGTCTTGAAAAAGATTTGAAACAGTGTTATGATATCACCAAAAGTTAGCTAAAACTAACAAACAGGAAAGGATGGGTTCAAATGAAGAAGTTTCGTTTTGCCGCCCTGTTGACGACGCTTGCGCTCGCACTGGTCATGCCTTTCGCCGTGGCCGAAGAGACGATCGATCCCGCTCAGCTGATGGAGGACGTCGCGGGCACGTATGTGCCGCTGTTCTCCGTGCTCAACAAGCCGGAGTATGACGACGTGTGGCTCAGCCACAGCGCCGAGATCGTCGGCGAGGAAAACGCCCAGATGATCGCCGACATGATGCGGGCTTCTACCACGGCCGAGATCTACGGCCCGGAAGCCGTGGAGGCTTATGCCGCCGATCCGGAGAGCATGCGCTTTGACTGCTACTTCACCGAGGGCGTGAGCAGGTTTGTCTTTGACGGCAACACCGTGACCGGTCTGGATGAAGCGGGCAACGAGGTTTTCTCCCACAGCTACACCTATGTGCAGGAGCTGCCGGAGGCCATTTCCTGCTATGCCTATAAGACCGACGACGCGGACGCGGGCGAGTTCACCTATATCTGCCTTTCGCCGGATACCCCTGCGACGACCTGGCACATCGAGTTCCGCTATGGCGACGACCTCGAAGCGCTGGGCCAGATGTACGAAGGCAAGTACGCTTTCTGGCAGGCGGCGGGCATGCTCGAAGATGCGGATGAAGAGATGATTGACAACTGCATCGAACTGTTCTGCACGGAGAACGCTTCCGAGAAGTAAGCGGCCTGAGGCCGCCCGTGCTTCCGCCGAGAATTTTGAATCTGCGGAAGTCGGCGCACACGGCCAAACCGCGCGGAATCACAAGTTGAAATTCATCGCCGTCCTTTGCGCCTGTTTTCCGGCACGGGACGGCAATTTGTGTTGACAAACGGCGGGGCAAGTGATACAGTATACACGCAAAAAGGGAGACGCTGACAGGCGGAAAATGCGTCCTTCAAACGACTTCCAAATGGAGTTGAAAAAGCATGAATTACGGTTTAACTGCGGCGGCGGTGCTGGGCGTCCTGGCCCTGTCCGCGCCGAAAGAGCCGCAGCACAATTTGATGAAGTTGCCCTCTTTCAAAGGGATTCTTGAGGTGCGAGCCAGCATCCCCGGCCGCATGCGGCTGTTTGTGCCGTCCCTTGCGGGCGGCATGGAGCAGGCTTTGCAGGTTCGTGAGCAGCTGCTCGGCACGGGCGTGGTGCATCGCGTGGAGCTTGAGCCGCGCACGGGCAGCATGCTCGTGTGTTATGACGAGCGCAAGGTTGAGGCCGCCGTCATCGAAGGCGCGGTCATCAAGCTGCTGGGTCTGGACGCGGCCATCAACGGAAAACAGAAGAGCCGCATGGAAAACGGCCTGCACACCATTCTCGACGCGGTGGATCGCGGCGTGATGGGCGCGACCAACGGCCTGATGGATGGCAAAATGCTCGCCGGAACGGCGCTGTCCGTGCTGGCGATCAAAGAATGGCGGCTCGCGGGTCTGGCTGTGCCGGGCGCGATGACGCTCTTGTGGTGGGCGGCCCGTCTTTTCGGGGGGGATCGCCTGTGAATATCGTGGGAGAAACGTTTCTGCGTCACTGCCTCAAGCCGCGTGTGGAATGCGACCTGCCGGGACGGTTGCGCATGCGCTTTCGCCACAGCGAGCAGCTGCCCAAAGAGGCGCTGCCCTATCTGCATTATGTTCAGGACGTTTTGACGATGCTCCCCGGCGTAACGGATGTCACCGTCAACGCGCGCATCGGCACGGCGCTCGTGCTCTATGACGCGCAGACGACCAGCAGCCGCCAAATTCTGCGCTGGGTGGATATCGTTGTGGATACGGGGCTTGAAATCGCCAAGGAAATCAAGCCCGAAGAGGCCGACGAAAAGCAGTTGGAGCAGGTTGTGCGCCGGCGGCTGATTCTCAGGCTTCCGCAAGCTAAAGAAGGATGAAATATGCTTCGCAGAGAATCAAACAAGGATTGGATGAAAGGACAGATTGCCAGCAGCCTGCCGGGGAGGCTCCGCCTTCGGGTTGAAGGGCTGGGCTTTTTGTTTGACGCGCGCATGGACGTAGCCGGGGAGCTGGCCACGATTGCCGGCGTGCGCCGTGTGCAGGTGACGCCCTGCACGGGCAGCGTTTTGCTGGAATACGATCAAAACGAGCTGGATTCCGCGGCGCTGGTGGAATGCGCGGATATGGTGCTGGCGCGCTATGCGATGCCCGCCCTGCGCGCGCGCCACGCGAGCGGCAAGGAAGAAACGGCTGAGCAGCCGATGACGACCGCCCGTCTGGCCAAGCGGCTGGCGGTGAACGCGGGCGCGATGGTGCTGGGCAACACGCTCTTTACCGCCCCGCTGCTGGGCGGCGCGCTGGCGAATTTCACCTCGCTGGAAGCGCTGGCGAGCCTCGGCCTTTCCGCGCCGATGGCAAGGAGCGCGCTCGAAGGACTCAAGAAGGACATGCGGCCCAACGCCGACTTCCTGACCGTGACCTCCATCGTCGCCAGCCTGATGCTCGGCACGCCGCATTCCGCACTGATGATTTTGGCGTTGTCGGATCTGGCCGAGCTGATGACTTCTTACACCATCGAGCGGACGCGTTCTTCCATCAAGAAGATGCTCTCCGCAGACGACGGCGACGTGTGGAAGGTGCTGGAGGATGGCCGCGTGGCGCGCACCCCGATTGCGCAGCTGCACGCGGGCGACACCGTAGCCGTTCACACGGGCGAAAAGATTGCGGTGGACGGCGTGATTGCCTCCGGTGTGGCCGTGATCGACCAGAGCGCGATTACCGGCGAGTTTGTGCCGGTTGAGAAGCGCGCGGGCGACGAGGTCTTCGCGGGCACGGTGGTCAAGAGCGGCAACATTCAGGTCAAGGCGAACAAGGTCGGCGACCAGACGGTCGTCGCCCGCATTGTGGGCATGGTGGAGGCCAGCGAGCTGAAAAAAGCGCCGATTCAGCGCTATGCGGATAAATTCTCGAATTATCTCGTGCCGCTGAACTTTCTGCTCTGCCTGTCCGTCTGGCTGGTGACGCATAACGCACAGAAGGCGCTCAAGATGCTGGTCATCGATTATTCGTGCGGCATCAAGCTCTCCACGGCGACGGCGTTCTCCGCGGCGATCAACACGGCGGTCAAGCAGGGCGTGCTCATCAAGGGCGGCGCTTATATTGAGCAGATGAGCGGCGCGAACACCGTGCTGCTGGATAAGACCGGCACCGTGACCGAGGGCAAGCCGAAGGTCGTTTCTATGACCGTTCTGGATGACGAGATGGATGAGCGCGAGGTGCTTGCCTACGCCATGGCGGCAGAAGAGACGAGCACGCATCCGCTGGCGAGCGCGATTCTGGGCTACGGCCGCCAGATCGGCGCGCAGGCGCTCGACCACGGCGAGATTATCACCGAGGTTTCGCGCGGCAGCCGAACCGATGTGGACGGGCATATCGTCCGCGTCGGCAACATGAAATACATGAAGGAAAACGGCGTGACCACCACGAAGGCGATTCCGGACGGTCAGGGCGCGATTCCCAATTACGTCGGCGTGGATGACAAGCTCGTGGCGGTGCTGTTCGCAATGGACAGCCCGCGCGACAACGTGCGCCGCGCGGTCAACGCTCTGCGCTATGACGGCGTGGGCGACATTGAGATTTTGACGGGCGATATGGAACCGCAGGCGCGCGCCGTGGCCGAACAGGTCGGTGTGGACGGTTTCAGGGCGCAGCTCCTGCCGGAACAGAAGGCGGAAGCGGTGCTTCGCTTGCAGACGCAGGGCAACGGCGTGGTGATGGTCGGCGACGGCATCAACGACGCGCCCGCGCTGGCGTATGCGGACGTGGGCATTTCGCTGGGCAGCAAGTCCACGGATATCGCGATGGAGACAAGCGACGTGGTCATCAGCCGCGACGATCCGATGATGATTCCCGAACTGCGCAGGCTCTCCCGCGCGACGATGCACATCGTGCAGCAGAACTTTGCCATCGTCATCGGCATCAACACGGTCGGCCTGATTCTGGGCGCGGCCAGCGGTATTTCCGTGATGATGAGCGCGCTGATGCACAACGCGTCTACGATTCTGGTTGTTGCGAACTCGCTGCGGCTGATGTTTTTCCCGCCGATGGAGGGCCGCTGATCGATGAGAAACGAAAAAGGAGCGCTTCACCTCGAAGTGCTCAGCGCGATGCCGGGGCGCATCCGCTTTCAGCTGGAAAAGCCGATTAAGAGCGACGTGCCGTTTCTGGGCATCAAAGGTGTGACGCGCTGCCGTTACAACCCGCGCATCGGGACGCTGCTGTGCGAATACGACCAGCTGACGGCGACAGAAGAACAGCTGCTGGTGAAAATCGGCGCGGTTTACGCGGGGCTGGTCGGCACGGCGCTGCTGCACATCAAGCATTCCGAAGAGGAAGGCTTTTCGATGGCGCCGAGCGGCTATCTGGCGCTGTGCTGCATTGCGCTGGACGGATCGCTGACGCTGATGGGTTCGACGCTGACGCGGTTCACGCGCTGGCTTTCAGTCGGTGCGACGCTGGCGGCGGTGGCCGAGCACGGCTATCAGGAGCTGCACGCGCGCGGCAGTTTTGACCCGGAAGTCATGTCTGTGGTATACTTAATCAATTCCATCGGCAAGACGAACGGCATGCAGGCCAGCGCGCTGGCGTGGGCGCTGACGTTTGGCCGCCACCTGATTCCGCAGGAGCCGCGCGAACAGGTCTACATGGTGCGGCGCGCCGGAAACTCCATCAACCTGACCCCCGTGAAGGGCGGCAGCGACGGAGGCGGCGTGGCCTACGCGGGCAGCATGCTTCAGCGCGGCATGGAAATGATGGCGAAGAAGGGGTGACGCTGGGGGCTTTGCCCCCAGTCCCCCGCCAAGAACCTGAGGTTCTTGGATTTCTCACTTCATTTATCGCTTTGCGATAAATGGAAAAGTGTGATTCAATACTGTTTCATAGAAAGACTAAAATGTATTTGTGACCGAAGGATTCCAAAGAGGTTTTCGGCTGTTGCCGCCGGTGGCGGAAACAAACGGCAGAAAACGAAATCCTGTTGAGAGCGAATATATAAGTCATTGAAGAAACAGTATGAAGAAATTGAAATAACAAAGCAGGAGGAAAAAATTATGGTTGGCTGGAAT
>ENA-UOJV01000625-UOJV01000625.1-human-gut-metagenome-genome-assembly--contig:-C82-NODE-625-length-50162-cov-21.691520_pt1 | contig 50162 bp, 44 predicted proteins | sample MGYA00242356_ERZ723903 | MGnify/ENA metagenome assembly ERZ723903
GCCGCCGTAACACTACCCTTTTTACAGTTGAAATTGGGGCGTAAGGTCAGCGGCGGCTTGCTATCCTTGGGCAAGTCTGCCGTCGCCATTACCGCTGGGCGACGGGCTGACCCGCCGCTGTATTTATGCGGAAACCCCTTCACCGCCTAATGGCGGTTCCCTTCCCTTTTTAGGGGAGGCTTTTTTGTCTTGTAAATTTTTGTCAACAAAACTCCCCCGGCGGGGCGAACAGGCGGCTGCCGCCGCCGTAACACTACCCTTTTCACACTTGAAATTGGGGCGTAAGGTCAGCGGCGACTCGCCGCCGCCCGCCCCTCTTGCCAAGGTTGTCGAAATATGCTATAATAGAATCAGAAGTGATTCCGTCAATGGATTCCAAAAGAAAGAGGTACAAAAAGATGCGTAATACCACAAGTTATGAAAGCCCGTTCTGCACCCGCTATGCCAGCGAGGAAATGCAGCACGTTTTCTCCGCTGACAAGAAGTTCTCCACATGGCGTCGCCTTTGGGTGGCTCTGGCTCGGGCAGAAATGGAACTCGGTCTGCCCGTGACACAGGAGCAGGTGGACGAACTGGAAGCCAATATCGACAACATTGACTATGACGTGGCAGAAGCAGAAGAAAAACGCCGCCGGCACGATGTCATGTCCCACGTGTATGCATATGGTCAGGTCTGCCCCAAGGCTGCCGGCATCATTCATCTGGGTGCAACTTCCTGCTATGTCGGCGATAATACAGACATTATCGTGATGCGTGATGCTCTGGAGATCGTTCGCCGCAAGATGATCAACGTGCTGGCAAATCTCGCTCACTTCGCCATGGAATATAAGGGCATGCCGGCTCTGGCATATACCCATCTCCAGCCGGCACAGCTGACTACAGTGGGCAAGCGTGCTACACTGTGGATGAACGAACTGCTCATGGACTTCAATGAACTGGAATACCGTATCGCAAACCTGAAGCTGCTGGGCTCCAAGGGTACCACCGGTACACAGGCTTCTTTCATGGAACTGTTCAAGGGCGATACCGATAAGGTCAAGGAACTGGAAGCCAAGATTGCCAAGGAAATGGGCTTCAACGGCGTTGTTCCGGTTTCCGGTCAGACTTATTCCAGAAAGATCGACTCGCAGATTCTGGCAACCCTTAGCGGCATTGCACAGTCCTGCAGCAAGTTCTCCAACGATATGCGTCTGCTCCAGAGCTTTAAGGAAATGGAAGAACCTTTTGAAAAGACTCAGATCGGTTCCTCTGCAATGGCATACAAGCGGAACCCCATGCGTTGCGAGCGTATCACTTCTCTGGCTCGCTACGTGATGATCGACAGCCTGAATCCGGCATTTACCGCAGGTACCCAGTGGTTCGAGCGGACACTGGACGACTCTGCCAATAAGCGTGTTTCCGTACCGGAGGCATTTCTGGCAGTCGATGCGATCCTGAACATCATGCTGAATGTTACCGACGGTCTGGTGGTATATCCGAAGATGATCCGTCAGCGGATCATGCGGGAACTGCCGTTCATGGCAACCGAAAATATCATGATGGACGCTGTGGAAAAGGGCGGCAACCGTCAGGAACTCCACGAAAAGATTCGTCAGTATTCCATGATTGCCGGCAAGCACGTCAAGGAAGAAGGTTTGGACAACGACCTGTGCGATATGCTGCTGGCAGATCCGGCATTCATGATCACCAAGGAAGATCTGGACAAGATCCTGAAGCCGGAAAACTTCACCGGCCGCAGCGAACAGCAGACCGAAGAATTCGTGGCAGAGTGCATTCAGCCCATTCTGGACGCAAACAAGGATATTCTGGGCGAACACTTCGAGATGAAGAACTAAGGAAACACTGCATAAAGCCCGCCTGACGGCTTTATTCTTGCGTATTCTATAGAAAACAACCCTCGGCGGAATCCAACGTCGGGGGTTGTTTTTTTCGTGGGACGAAAAATCACCGCAGGTCTTGACAACTTCCTCAAAAAGGTGTACCCTAAACAAAGAATCATCAAGGGAGGAATCATCATGCCGATCCAGATTCGTGCGGCAGTGCCGGCAGATGCACCGGCACTGCTTGCCATTTATGCCCCTTATGTGGAGCAAACCGCCATTACATTCGAGTACGATGTTCCCGCAGAGGCGGAGTTTACCCGCCGCATTGCGGACACCCTGCAAAACTACCCCTATCTGGTGGCAGAACAGGACAGCGTGCCGGTGGGGTACGCCTACGCCGGAAAATTCCACGAACGTGCCGCCTATGACTGGTCTGTGGAAACGTCTATCTATGTGGAACAGCACCGGAAGCGGCAGGGTATTGGCAGACTGCTCCACGATGCACTGGAACAGGAATTACAGCGGCGGCATTTCCTCAACATGAACGCCTGCGTTGCCTGTCCCATAGGGGAAAATGACCCCTACCTCACACGGGACAGCATTTGTTTCCATGAAAAACTGGGGTATCGCATGGTGGGCGAATTCCACCAGTGCGGCTATAAATTCGGACGGTGGTATCACATGGTGTGGCTGGAAAAGCATATCGGCAGCCACGAGGGAACGCCGCTGCCGGTACTGCGGGGATAATTTCAACAATGGATTTGCGTGAAAGGATTTGCGTGAAAATTTTCCTCGTCCTATTGACTAATCTGCCGTTTTCGGGTATCATAAGAAGTAGGAAATTTTTGCAGTATCCCCTGCACGGAATACGGAGGACACATACATGAACAAACAAGGACGGTTCACAGCCGTTTTGCTGAGCGGAGTTATCCTCTGCGGCATCGGCACCGGCTGTGCCGCGGACGGCTCCAAAACTGCCAAGGCAGACTACACATGGAGCAATGTTGCCATTGGCGGCGGCGGGTATGTCACCGGCATGGAGTATAACCCCAAGGAAGAAGGGCTGGTCTATGCCCGCACAGACATCGGCGGACTGTACCGCCGGAAAAAGGACACTGACTGGGAACCGCTGACGGACTTTCTGGGGGCGGACGAATGGGGCTATATCGGGATCGAGAGTATGGCGACCGATCCGGTGGAGCCGAACCGCGTTTATTTTGCCGGCGGCACGTATATGAGCGATGATGCGGCACTGTTTGCCTCGGACGATTACGGCGAAACGTGGACACGCTTTGATGCTCCGTTCAGCTGCGGCGGCAACCAGTCCGGACGGGGCTGCGGCGAACGCATGTGCGTCAATCCCAATAACAACAAGGAAGTCTGGTTCGGCAGCCGTGACAGCGGTCTGTGGAAAACCACCGACTACGGCAAGAACTGGGAAGAAGTCACCTCTTTTCCGGAAAAGGGCGACTATAAACAGGAGAGCAACAGTATCGGCATTCTGTGGGTGACTTTTGATCCGACTTCCGGCGACATGTACGTCGGCGTGGCAATGACAGACGGCACCTGCATTTATAAAAGCACAGACGGCGGCGACAGCTGGACAGCACTGGCTGCCAATGCGGCAGGCATGTACCCGCTGCATGCTGCATTCTCCGGCAGCGGAAAGCTGTATCTGGCGTACTCTGACAATTGCGGTCCGAATCTGTCCCCCACGGCTGGGGCAGTCTATGTGTACGATACCCAGTCGGACAGCTTCACGGATATTACGCCTGATCTGAACGACGGCAGACAGGGCGGCTTCGGCGGCATTTCCGTAGATGTCCGGAATCCGGATACGGTGGTGGTTTCCACGCTGGGCTGGTGGTCGGACAACGGCGACAATCTGTACTATACCACCGACGGCGGCGACAGCTGGAGCGGACTGTTCAACCTGAACACCAAGGAAAACCACTACCAGATGGACACCGCACAGGCGGAATGGCTGGACTGGGGCAGAGGTGAAAATCAGGCGAAAACCGGCTGGTGGGTGGCAGATGTCAACATCAACCCGTTCAATTCTGATGAAGTGATGTACGGCACCGGTGCAACGATCTATTCCACCCAGAACATGACGAAGATCGGCACAGAGCCGGTGACCATTGCCTTTGATGCCTACGGGCTGGAAGAAACGGCAGTGTTCAAAATGCTGGCACCGCCCAGCAAGGACGATTCGCCCCAGCTGTATTCCATTATGGGCGATCTGACCGGCTTTGCCCACAAGGACGTGACCCAGTGCCCCGATGATGCCCACTTCATGAAAAACGGCAAGCCCACAGATTTAGATGTGGCATTCCAGAATCCCAACACGGCGGTATACCTCAGCGAGGAAAAGACCACCACGATCAATTTCACGCAGGACGGCGGTGCTACATGGGAAACCGTAAAGCACAAGCCCGACCCCGCCACCGGCGGACAGGTGGCGATGTCCGCGGACGGCAGCTCCACGATCTGGGTGCCCAACAGCATTTCCGGAAAGCCCTATGTGACCACTGACCTCGGAAAGACGTGGTACTATGTGGAAGGACTGGGCTTTAACGCCAAAATTGCCGCCGATCGGGTGAACCCGAAGGTGTTCTATGCCACCTGCGACGGGCTGTTCTATGTGTCCAGGGACGGCGGCGTGACTTTCGAATCCACGGGACAGATGGTGGCAGATTCTGCCGAACCGGTGACGGTGTTCGGGCAGGAGGGCAACGTCTGGATCTCCAGCAGCACCATGATTATGTACACGGAGGACGGCGGCGAAAGCTTCCAGACCGTAAAGACTCTGCCCACCGTGGACAGCATCGGCTTCGGTAAGGGCAAAGAAGAGGACAGCTATCCGGTGATCTATGCCGAGGGTGACGACGGCGAAAACGGCTACGGCATCTATCGCTCGGAGGACAAGGGCAAAAGCTGGATAAGAATCAACGACGAGCAGCATAAGTTCGGAAACCTGAACCCCAAGTACATCACCGGTGACAGCAATGTCTACGGCAGAGTGTACTTCTGCACAGACGGACGGGGAATCGTAATGGGTGATATTGTTTCGTGAAAAAAAGACATTATGGAAAATACATTTTTCGCTGGCTCATGACCTTGCTGTTGCTGGCGGGGCTGGTGTTTGCCGGCATCGGCGGCACAAGGCTGCTGCACATCTATCTGACCAGCACCGGCAGACAGGCGGCAGATGTTCCCGGCAAACAGGATTATCCGGTGCGTGGAGTTGATCTGTCCTACTATCAGGGCAATATCGACTGGGACGTGCTGGCATCGCAGGACGTGGACTTCTGCTTTATCAAGGCGACCGAGGGCGTTGACCACAACGACAGCCAGTTTGCACAGAACTGGCAGACAGCACAGGCGGCGAAGATCTACGTGGGAGCATATCACTTTTTCCGGTTTGAGAACACGGGAAAGGAGCAGGCGGAAAACTTTATCCGCACAGTGCCGGTGACGGAAAACACCCTGCCGCCGGTGATCGATGTGGAATTGTACGAGTCGCTGGGCGGCAGCATGCCGGACACCGGCACCGCAAGGCAGAACTTACAGGAAATGCTGAACCTGCTGGAAGCCCATTACGGGGTAAAGCCCATTCTCTACGCCGCCCCCAACACCTATCGGGCATATGTGAAATCGTTTGCAGAGGACTATCCGATCTGGATCAGCAACTACTATTATAAGCCCTATTTCGACTGGACATTCTGGCAGTATACCGATTCCGGCGAACTGGAGGGCTATGACGGCTATCAGACCCACATTGACCTGAACGTCTACGCCGGAAGCATGGACGAGTTCCGGCAGCAGTTCGGCTTACAGGCATTTTAGAAAGGAACTATTATGACAGAACCAATTTTTTTGCAGGGAATCTGCAAGGACTATCTCTGGGGCGGCAATCGCCTGCGGGAGGAATTCGGCAAGGAAAGCGATGCTGACAAGATCGCTGAAAGCTGGGAACTCGCCTGCCACAAGGACGGCAGCAGCATACTCACTTCCGGCAGTGATGCAGGGCTGAACCTACGGGAATATCTGGACAAGAACGGCACCGCATTCCTCGGCACCAACTGTGCGGACTGCACCACTGTGCCGGTGCTGATCAAGCTGATCGATGCCAAACAGGACCTGTCCATTCAGGTGCACCCCGATGACGACTACGCCATGCGGGTGGAGGGAGAAGCCGGCAAGACGGAAATGTGGTACATCGTAGATGCGGCTCCCCACGCTGCCCTGTACTACGGACTGAAACAGGAAGTGACCAAGGCGGAATTCGAACAGCGGATCCACGACCAGACCTTGACAGAAATTCTCAATCGGGTGGAGGTCAAGCCGGGAGAACTGTACTTTATCCCCTCCGGTACGCTGCACGCCATTGGTGCGGGGATCCTGCTGGCGGAGATCCAGCAGAACTCCAACACCACCTACCGTGTCTACGACTACGGCAGACGGGGAGCAGACGGCAAGCTGCGTCCGCTGCACATTGCAAAGGCTCTGGACGTGACCAATCTCCGTCCCATTGCTCCTACGGTGCAGTATCCTGCAGAGACGGTTGCCGGCGGCACGGTGCGGAAGCTGGAAGCGTGCAAGTATTTCGCTTCGGACGTGGTGACTGTGCACGGCACGGTTGCATTTACCGTAGGGACAGAATCGTTCCACCACCTGCTGTTCCTGTCGGGAGAAGCCACTCTGCAAACAGAATCCGGCAGCTATCCGGTGAAAAAGGGCAGCAGTGTGCTGCTGCCTGCCGGACTGGGAGCCTATACCGTGACCGGCGAAAGCGTACAGTACGTGGTTACCCGCGTGGACGAAAAATTGAGTTGACAATTCCACATGATGGATTTGCATATTGAGGAGGAAACATATATGAAGTATTACATTGGTATTGATCTGGGCGGCACAAATATTGTTGCCGGCGTAGTCAACGAAAGCTATGAGATTCTGGCAAAGGCAAGCGTCAAGACCAACCTGCCCCGTCCGGAAGAAGAAATCGCTGCGGATATGGCAAAGGTTTCGCAGGAAGCTGCGGAAAAGGCTGGCCTGACTATGGCGGATATCGAGTGGATCGGCGTAGGCACACCGGGCGTTGCCAACAGTGCCACCGGCGTGATCGAATATTCCAACAATCTGGGCTTCAACAACACCCCCATGGTGAAGTATCTGGAAACTGCACTGGGCAAGCCTACCTTTATTGAAAACGATGCCAACGCTGCTGCATACGGCGAATATGTTGCCGGTGCTGCAAAGGGTGCCAAGAATGCAGTCTGCATCACACTGGGTACCGGCGTAGGTGCCGGCATCGTCATTGACGGCAAGATCTACAGCGGCTCCAACTTCGGCGGTGCAGAAGTGGGTCACACTGTCATTTCCGTAGACGGTCCGCAGTGCACCTGCGGCAGAAAGGGCTGCTTCGAGGTATACTCCTCTGCAACCGGTCTGGTTCGCATGACCAAGGAGGCACTGGCGGCCAATCCGGAAAGTGCCATGAAGGACGAGGAACGTATTTCCGCACGGACTGCGTTCAACTACATGCGTGCCGGCGATGCTACCGCAAAGCAGGTGGTTGACGATTACATCAAGTATCTGGCAGCTGGTATCACCAACACCATTAACATTTTCCAGCCGGACATTCTGTGCATTGGCGGCGGCGTGTGCAACGAGGGCGATCCGCTGCTGGTTCCCATGAAGGAGATCGTCAAGAAGGAAGTCTACACCCGCAACTCCGCAAAGAATACCGAGATCGTGATTGCGAAGCTGGGCAATGATGCCGGCATTATCGGTGCGGCATTCCTGGGCAACGCACACGACTAATGGCAGCACTGCATCAAGCCGCCTGACGGCTTTGCACGATTTGTGTCACAACAGCATAAAAATCAATCTGATAAGCACCCCGAGAGCCAAATGCACCGGTTTTCGGGGTACTTTTGTATCAACATTCTGTACAATTCCCTAAAATGAGATTTGTGCATCTTGCTGGTTTCTTGGAAAAGGGAGGGGGTGAATGGGGAAAATCTCTTGACAGCTTGCACAAAAGGTGATAGAATAAGGTGGATAAGGTGAGCACTGCTTCAGACGGCAGAGGACTGTTCTGTGCAGGTTACACAAAAAAGATAAGGAGTTCGATCACATGAAGTTTATGAAGAAACTGCTCAGCACCATGACGGCTGCGGCAATCGGGCTGTCCATGACCACTGCACTGTCTGTGGGAACCTCTGTTGCATCTGCGGCAGACAAGACTGCGGTACAGATGGTGGAGGACATGGGTCTGGGCTGGAATCTGGGCAACGCTCTGGATTCGACCAACACATGGACCAGCAATCCCTCTCCGGCAGATATTGAAACTGCCTGGGGCAACGTGGTTGCGACCGAAAACATGATCAAGGAAGTCAAGAAGGCTGGCTTCAACACCGTCCGGATCCCTGTCACCTGGTGGGATATGACCGGTGCTTCCGGCACTGCAAAGATGGATTCGTTTGACGGTACAGTTGCAGATCAGTATCTGGCAAGAGTCAAGGAAGTCGTAGACTACTGCGTAGATAACGGTATGTATGCGATCATCAACACTCACCACGATGAGGACTGGGAAAAGGATACCTCCAAGATCGCAACATTTGAAAAGCTGTGGAAGCAGATCGCGACCTACTTTGAAGGCTATGATGAACATCTGGTATTCGAGGGCATGAACGAAGTCAGCTTCTCTACCAGCGATGCCATGACCTATAATCAGGCGTTTGTAGACACCGTCCGTGCAACCGGCGGCAACAACAAAGACCGTCTGCTGATCTGCACCGCAGACAGCAACAACACCGCAAAGGCACTGTCCAGCAGCTTCTCCATGCCGAAGGACGACTCCAATATGCTGGCGGTTTCCGTACACTACTATGAACCGCCGACGTTCTGCGTTGCAGACACCACTTCCACCTGGGGACATCGGGAAACATGGGGCACTGCCGCAGACCTGAGCAAGGTGGAAAAGGATTTCAATGACCTCAAGACCAAGTTTACTGACAATGGCTATGGCGTTGTGATCGGTGAATACGGTGCATGCAATGCCGACAAGTACGGCGTAAACACCACACCGTATAACAAGGACGAAGAATCCATCAAGGCATTCTATCAGGCAATTGCTTCTACAGCATACAATATGGACGGTATCTGCCCCGTTGCATGGGACGACTCTGACTCCGGTACAATCTGCCTGTTCAGCCGTAAGAATATGAAATGGTTTGACGAAGACCTGAAGAACATCTTCTCCAACATTGCTTCCGGCGGAAATGTAGACCCCGGCAAGCAGAAGACCGACCGTCTGACATTCCAGGCAAGCGACGTTGCAGACGGCAGCGATCTGCTGATCGACCTGAAGCCCTACAAGGATTACGGCGTAAACTTGACTTCTGTTGTCATCAACTATACAATTAAGGGCAACAAGGCTTCTTATGGTACCGGCGGTGCAGTACAGTACAACATTGTAGACAGCAATGACGGTTCTTCGCACTGGGCATACCAGCCGTATTCATTCACAGTCGGAGAAAGTGTAACGACAGTAGACATTCCGGCAACCACCAAGGCAACTGACGAGGACGGAAACGAATTCGAAGGTCCGCTGGATATGGACTACCTGAAGATCGGTCACTGGTATGACTGGACCGACCCGAAGGGCGGCAAGGTAGAATGGTCTTATGTTGATGTCACTCTGATCTTTGACAACTTCTTCTATGTAGACGGCGATCCGGATCAGACAACAGCAACAACACAGACTACTACCGAAGCACCGAAGACCACTACTACAGAAGCTACCACAACTGCACAGCCGCAGGGCGACCCGATCGGTAAGGCATACTTCATTGGTATGATCGGTGCAGCAAACAACTGGGCAGAGGGCGACGATGAAGGTGCCGCAGTGACACCGATCACCGGCGACGGCACATACAGCGTAGACTGGGACGTTACCGGCGGCGGTACCGATACGGTTCAGTTCCTGGCAGTTTTGATCACACCGGACGGCGAAACCGAAAACTTCACCACCGATACCTTCAAGAATCTGAAGGTTTCTCTGGACGAAGTCTGGGTTGACGGCGTAAAGATCGAAGATTACACCGTTAGTGAAAAGGCAATCAACACCCACTATTATGAAGGTGAGGGTCCGGGCGTTACCCGTCTGTACCTCCACGATGACTGGTCCACCAAGATCAAGGATCTTGCAAGCAAGACCACCATTGCAAAGGATATTCGCGTAGTATTCACCATTTCCGGCACTGGTCACGAAGGTCCGGCAGTGACTACCACAGAACAGACTACCACCACAACTGAAAAAATTACTACCACTACAACCACCACAACTACCGAAGCAACTACTGAACCGACTACCACCACAACCACTACCACAGCGATCGAAACAACCACCACTGAAGCAACTACTGAACCGACTACCACTACAACCACTACCACAACACCGGAGCCGACCACAACAACGACTGCGGAAACAACTACTACCACCACCGAAGAAACCACAACCACAACAGAAGCAACCACCACTACCGAAGCAACCACAACCACTCCGGAACCGACTACCACCACAGCAGAAACCACGACTACAATCATGACGATGCTGACTACCACAGAAACCACTACAACGACAACCACCACCGAAGAAACTACTACCACCACAACAACTACCACTACTACAACGACAACCACCACTACTACCACCACAACCACGACCACTACCACCCAGTATGAGGGCCCGATGCCGAAAACGCTGTTCGGTGATGTGAACATGGACGGCAGAATCGACATCACAGATGCTGTTCTGCTGAACAAGATGGCAGCTGGTGCAGTTGAAGCAAACCAGTCCCAGCGTCTGAACGGCGATGTCAACGGCAACGGCGAGATCGATTCCGCTGACGGTCTGGTACTGTTTATGTTCGTGATCCAGCAGATCAACACCCTGCCGTATCAGGCAGAAATCTGATCGGTGAAAGGCTGTTAAAAGTTTAGGCAATACCGCACAAAGAGCGTCTGGGGACTTTGCACGTCATCTGCTTGCAAATTTCCCGTCATATTTCACAAAAATGCTCGTGAATACATCCAGTATTCACTCCGCTTTTTGTTTCATCTGACGAAAAATTTGACGACGCATCTGTCGCACAATCTTTGTGCGGTATTGCCTTTATCCGATAATTTTCTCATCATAAAAAGAGCACTGTGTCCTGCATACTGCGGGCACAGTGCTTTTTCTTTTGTGGAAATACAGTCTGCACGGGCGTTTTACATGAGTATGTTTAAGAATGGCATTTTTCACAATGTGAAATTTGTGAAAAATGCCGGAGAAAGGGAAAACTAACGCAATATCTAACAAAAAAGCGGAATTTTACTTAAAAAACAGCACCTAAATCCGGCGGATACTTATCATTATTCCGGAAAGTGTTGTGCCTTTGTGAAATGTGCAACAAAACAAGAAAAGAAACTAGTAGAAATCGTCATGAAAGTCGATTGACTTTTTTCGAAAATCGTCCTATAATAAAGGAAACAGCAATAAACACGCTGTTGATTTTCGTTTTTCAGGAGAATTGGAAAAAGCAGGGAATCCTGCGGAATTCCGCGGAAAACCACTGTTTCTCTCTCCGGAAAAACGATGCAGAAAAGGTGGTGGATACAATGGGTGAAGAACTGCAGGAACAGCTGCATACCCGGATCCTCTGGGAGAGTCCGTTTGACGTACCGCTGGTGGGACCGATCCATATCAGTGAATCGGTCGTCATGACATGGTTCCTTATGGCGATTATTATGGTGCTGGTACTGATACTGACACGGAATCTCAAGATCGTACCGGGAAAGCGGCAGGCGTTTCTGGAAATGGCGGTCACATGGCTCACAAACTTCTTTGAGGGCAACATGGGCAAAGCCGGCAGACGCTATGTGCCCTATCTGAGTACCGTGCTGATCTATCTGGGAATCGCCAATATGATCGGCATGTTCGGGTTCGGCATGAAGCCTCCCACAAAGGACATCAACGTCACCGTGGCACTGGCACTGATGAGCATTATCCTCATTGAAGCGTCAACATTTCGGGCTCAGGGCGGCATCAAGGGCTTTTTGAAGTCCTTCACAAAGCCGATGGCTCTGCTGACACCGCTGAATGTGATGGAGATCGCCATTCGTCCGCTGTCGCTGTGTATGCGACTGTTCGGTAACGTACTGGGTGCTTTCGTTGTCATGAAGCTGATCGAGCATGTCTGTGGTCTGATTATCCCGATGGTGTTCAGCATGTACTTCGATGTGTTCGACGGACTGATTCAGGCGTATGTCTTTGTATTCCTGACATCGCTGTTCATGGCAGAAGGCATGGAAGTCGAGGAGGAGAGTGTGCCGAAGTTACAGCAGGCATAGCTTGCTGCAATCCCACTCGGCAGCTACAGAAAGGAGCGTTCCCTATGGTAGGAGCAGGTATCGCAGTATTGACAGGTATCGGTGCAGGACTTGGCATCGGTATCGCAACGTCCAAGGCAACAGAAGCCATTGCCAGACAGCCGGAGGCTGCCGGAGCAATCAACAAGGCACTGCTGCTGGGCTGTGCACTGGCAGAAGCAACCGCCATCTATGGTTTCGTTGTTGCACTGCTGATGGTTATCATGAAGTAAAAAACACGCCCCCGCAAAACAACGCGGGCAGAAAGGTAGGAATTGAAAATGATAGGAGCAGGTATTGCAGTATTGACTGGTATTGGTGCCGGTCTGGGTATCGGTATCGCAACATCCAAGGCAACAGAAGCCATTGCCAGACAGCCGGAGGCTGCCGGAGCGATCAACAAGGCACTGCTGCTGGGCTGTGCACTGGCAGAAGCAACCGCTATTTATGGTTTCGTTGTTGCACTGCTGATGGTCATTATGAAGTAAAAGGACCACCTTCTGAATCTGAGAGAAAGGAGCACGGCTTTTCTTGGAAAAAGCTGTGAGAGTGGATATGTTAGATTTTGATTTTTGGACCATTTTGTTTTCCGTCATCAATATCCTCGTGCTGTTTTTCTTTCTGAAAAAATTCCTTTTCGGCAGAGTAAATGCCATGCTGGAAAAGCGGGCACAGATGGTGCAGGCGGATATGGACGAAGCCAAGCAGCATGCCGCTGATGCGGAAAAGCTGAAGAATGCATATGAGGAAACCCTGAGCGGTGCCAAGCAGGAAGCAAAACAGATCATTGCGACCGCAGAGCAGAATGCACACGCACAGGGCAGCGAGATCACTGCCAAGGCTCAACAGCAGGCAGACACGCTCCTCAAAGAAGCACAGAAGGAAATCGAACGGGAACGCCGGCAGACACTGGACGGCGTACAGGGCGAGATCGCCGATCTGGCACTGGCTGCTGCTTCCAAGCTGATGGAACAGAAAGTGGACGACCAGACCAACCGTGAGCTGGTGAACGCGTTCTTGTCTGAGGAAGGAGCAGGAGAATGAATGGTGCAGTGACATCTTATGCAACCGTGCTGCTGACGCTGTCAAATGCGTCAGATGCCGTGGCAGATGCACAGCAAACCTTTCAGAACTGCCCCCTGTTGACGGATTCCCTAAGCAACCCGACGATTTCGGAGGCGGAAAAGTTTGCAGTGATCGACCGGATCTTTCCGGAATCCCTGCGGACCTTCCTGAAGGTTGTCTGCCAAAACGGTCAGATCGACAGCATACTGGAGATTTTTTCAGAATATCAAGCATTGGAACGCCGGCAAAGACATTGTGCTCATGCCGTGCTGGAATATGTAACGCCGCTGACAGACGCACAGCTGACAGCGATGAAAAAAATGATCTGTGCAAAAACCGGCACACCGGAGGTGCAGTTGGAACTGCACCAGAATCCGGAACTGCTGGGAGGCTTTATCCTGCATATCGGCGATGACGAGTATGACCGCAGCGTGCGTTCTGCCGTCCGCAATATGCGAAAGAGCCTGATACGGAGGTGAGGGTAAGACATGAGTACCATGAATGCAAGTGAGATTATATCCGTTTTAAAAAGCGAGATAGAGGACTTCGACCGGAAGTCCGGCGTGCAGGAAACCGGTACAGTCGTTCGTGTGGGCGACGGTATCGCAACGGTATTCGGCATGCAGCATGCCATGTACGGCGAACTGGTAGAATTTGAAACCGGTGTACGAGGCATCGTACAGAACTTGGAAACCAAGACCATCGGTGTCGTTCTGCTGGGCAGTGACTATGGCATTACAGAGGGTACTTCTGTTGTCCGTACCGGAAAGCGTGCCGGTATCGGCGTAACGCAGAAAATGATCGGCAGAGTTGTCGGTGCACTGGGAAACCCGATCGACGGCGGCGATCCCCTGACAGCAGAGGATTATTTCCCGATCGAACATGAAGCACCCGGCGTGGCGTACCGGAAATCGGTCAATGTACCGTTACAGACCGGTATCCTTTCCATTGACTCGATGTTCCCCATCGGACGCGGTCAGCGTGAATTGATTATCGGCGACCGTCAGACCGGTAAGACATCGATTGCTGTGGATACGATCATTAACCAAAAAGGACAGAATGTCATTTGTATTTATGTCGCAATCGGACAGAAGTCCTCGACAGTCGCAAAGATCGTTTCTACCCTGAAAAAGAATGATGCAATGGAGTATACCATTGTCATGTCTGCATCTGCCAGCGAACCGGCTCCGGTACAGTATATCGCACCCTATGCCGGCACGGCGATCGCAGAGTATTTCATGAGTCAGGGCAAGGACGTGCTCATTGTATACGATGACCTTTCCAAGCACGCGGTGGCATACCGTGCAATGTCCCTGCTGCTCCACCGTCCGCCCGGGCGTGAAGCTTATCCGGGTGACGTATTCTATCTGCACTCCCGTCTGCTGGAACGTTCCTGCCGTCTGGACGATGCACACGGCGGCGGTTCGATCACCGCACTGCCGATCATCGAAACACAGGCAGGCGACATCTCTGCCTATATCCCGACCAACGTCATCTCCATTACAGACGGACAGATCTTCCTCGAAAGCGAACTGTTCAACGCCGGTATGCGTCCGGCAGTCAACGTCGGTCTGTCTGTATCCCGTGTCGGCGGTGCCGCACAGACCAAGGCGATGAAGAAAGCCTCCGGTCAGATGCGTGTGGATCTGGCACAGTTCCGCGAAATGGAAGTCTTTACACAGTTCAGTTCCGATCTGGATCCTGCTACGCAGGCAATGCTGGATCACGGTCATGTGCTGATGGAACTGCTCAAGCAGCCGCTGTATCACCCTCTGGCAATGTGGAAAGAGGTCGTGATCCTGTCCGCAGCCTCCAATGGTCTGCTGGACGATGTGGCATTGAGCGATCTGCGTTCGTTCCGCGAGGGACTGATGAACTATGTGGAGGCAAACGGTGCGGCAATCGTTACCGAAATGAAAGAAACCGGCAAGCTTTCCGACGAATCCAGAGAAAAGCTGCTGGAACTGGTGCGTACCTATAAGAAGCAGGTGAACTAAAATGGGCAACATGCGTGAGATCCGTGACCGGATCAAGAGCATCAACGACATTATGAAAATCACCAATGCCATGTATCTGATCTCCTCCTCCAAGCTGAAAAAGGCGAAAAAGGATCTGGCGGCAACACAGCCCTATTTCAATAAGCTGCTGTATGCTATGCGGAGTATCCTTTCCCGTGCACCGGAGGACATCGATATGCGGTATTTCGATCAACGGGAGGAGATCAAGCCCGAAGACCGGAAGGTGGGCTATATTGTCATCACTGCGGACAAAGGCATGTGCGGCTCCTATAACCACAATATCATCAAGCTGACAGAGCAGAAAATGGCGGCACACAAGCAAAGTCACCTGTACGTCATGGGACAGGTGGGAAGAATGTACTTCCAGCGGCGTGCCCGTGCCGGAGAACTGGACGTGGATACAGAGTTTATCTATACCACCCAGAACCCGACGCTCTATCGTTCCCGCCGCATTGCGGAGCAAATGCTGAAAGCGTTTGACGAGGGAAAGCTGGACGATGTGTATATTATCTATACCAATATGGTTTCGTCCATTGCCTTTGAACCGAAAATTTTGCAGCTGCTTCCGCTGGATGCAGAGCACTTTGTACAGAGTGAGGGCGAGATCACCAAGCACCATGAGGCAGTGTTCTCCCCCAGCCCGAATATCGTTATGGAGCATCTGACTCCGAACTTTATGAAGGGCATGATCTATGGTGCCATGGTCGATTCGTTCTGTAGTGAACAGCAGGCGAGAATGTCTGCCATGGACTCTGCAACCACCAGTGCGAAGGATATGTTACAGGATCTGTCGCTGCAATATAACCGTGCAAGACAGGCAGCAATCACGCAGGAGATCACAGAGATCGTCAGCGGTGCAAATTCCGCCGAATTGTGAAGACAGGTTCTAAGAACAGCACGACACCAAGCAGTGCTGTCTAAGGCAATACCGCACAAAGAGCGTCTGGCGACTTTGCACGCCATCTGCTTGCACAATTTTTGTGCGGTATTGCCCTAAGAATTGGAAGGCTCGGCAGCGGCGGAGTCGGCGGGTGTCATCTGATGCCCGCTGTGCCGTCGCCGTCTGGAAAGGAATGATGATATGGAAAAAGTGAAAATCGTGCAGGTTTTAGGACCTGTCATTGATGTGGCATTCCCGGGAAAGCTTCCGATGATCAAGGATGCATTGACCGTCGATAACGGCGGAAAGACCTGTGTCATGGAAGTGGCACAGCATATGGGCAACGGCATCGTCCGCTGCATCAGCCTGTCCTCTACGGAGGGCTTCGCAAAGGATATGGAAGTCACCGCCACCGGTTCCTGCATCAAGGTGCCGGTCGGTACCGCCACACTGGGCAGAATGTTCAACGTGCTGGGCGAGGCGATCGATGATGCCGGTGAAGTCAAGACCGAAGAAAAGTGGCCGATCCACCGTCCGGCTCCGTCGTTCCGCGATCAGAGTCCGGTAGTCGAGATTCTGGAAACAGGTATCAAAGTCATTGACCTGCTGGCTCCGTATGCAAAGGGCGGTAAGGTCGGTCTGTTCGGCGGTGCCGGCGTTGGTAAGACCGTCCTGATTCAGGAACTGATCCACAACGTTGCGACCGAACACGGCGGCTATTCCATTTTCACCGGTGTCGGTGAACGTTCCCGTGAGGGTAATGACCTGTGGAACGAAATGAAAGATTCCGGCGTTATCGAAAAGACGGCTCTGGTATTCGGACAGATGAATGAACCGCCGGGGTCCCGTATGCGTGTGGCACAGACTGGTCTGACCATGGCAGAATACTTCCGTGATGAAAAGCATCAGGACGTGCTGCTGTTTATCGATAACATTTTCCGTTATGTACAGGCAGGTTCTGAAGTTTCCGCCCTGCTGGGACGCATGCCGTCTGCCGTAGGCTATCAGCCGACACTGGCAAACGAAGTCGGTGAACTACAGGAGCGTATCACTTCTACCAAGAACGGTTCTATCACCTCTGTACAGGCAGTTTACGTGCCGGCAGATGACCTGACTGACCCGGCTCCGGCGACTACGTTCGCACATCTGGATGCGACGACTGTATTGTCCCGTAAGATCGTGGAACAGGGTATTTATCCGGCAGTAGACCCGCTGGAATCCACCTCCCGTATTCTGGAACCGGACGTAGTGGGCGAAGAACACTATCAGGTAGCCAGAAAGGTGCAGGAACTGTTGCAGCGGTACAAGGAATTGCAGGACATTATCGCAATTCTGGGTATGGAAGAACTGGACGAGGATGACAAGCTGGCAGTATATCGTGCCCGTAAGATCCAGAAGTTCCTCTCACAGCCGTTCAACGTGGCAGAAGTCTTTACCGGCCTGCCGGGCAAGTACGTACCGCTGCGGGAAACCATTCGCGGCTTTAAGATGATCGTAGAGGGTGCTATGGACGAACTGCCGGAAAATGCGTTCTTCAACGTGGGCACTATCGACGAGGCGATCGCGAAAGCCGAGAGCATGAAGAAGGAATCGTGAGGGATGTACTATGGCAAACACATTTCAGCTGGAGATTCTGGCATCTGACCGCCCGTTCTATGTAGGTGCGGCAGAGCAGCTGGTGTTTCCGACAGTGGACGGTCTGATGGGCATTTTGCCGGGACATGAGTCCATGGTCACCATTGTCAGCCCCGGAGAACTGAAATATCTGGTGGACGGCGAATGGCACTATGCGGCGATCAGCGAGGGCTTTGCCGAAGTGCGTCGGGACTATGTGCTGGTGCTGGGTGATGCCATCGAACTGCCGGAAGAAATCGATGCCAAGCGTGCCGCAGAGGCTGCCGAGCGTGCGAAAGAACGGCTGCTGCATAAGCAGAGCATTATGCAGTACTATCACAGTCAGGCTGCCCTGAACCGTGCAATGAACCGTCTGAAGATCTCCAAGCGACACAATCATGAAATTTAAATGCAGTTTTTTGCATGAAAAAACACCGCTTCTCAGTCTGGGAAGCGGTGTTTTTATTTGCATAGTGTGATCGCCGGAAAAAAGTTTCGCACGATGTCATACCCCAGCACTATCGCAAGCACAATTACCAGTGCGGCCGTCCGCCGTGGAAGAATCTGCCGTGGTTTGCCTATGGCGGTGCAGACCAGTTCCGCATAGCGGCAGAGCAGGGCAGCACAGAGCGTGCCGATCATGGGGTTGCAGCCAAGCGAACGGAGCACCTGCCCTTTGCATAGAGCCAGTACCGCACGGGTATTTCCGCAGGCGGGACAGAGCCAGCCGGTGGTTCGGTAGAATGTGCAGTCCGGCAGCGGCAGAGCCTCCAGAACGTGCAGCAGCGGGCGGTGCAGGCAGACCAGCAGCACTGCTCCAAGGAACAGCCCGATGCTCCATAGGCAGGCGGTGCGGCGGCTCATTGCCGCAGAGGCACGCCGGTATTGTCGCGGAATTTGCCCAGCAGAATGTGAAACAGGTCCACCAGTGTTCCGATCAGAAAAAAGCCGCCGGTGCACAGCCAGAGCAGCCCTGTGCCGATTTTTCCCACATAGAACCGGTGCAGTCCTGCGATCCCGAAAAATCCCAGAATACACAGCAGCAGAGCCGGCGTTTTTCGCTTGTCGCTGGTAATGGTGACGTATTGTGCCATAATCTCAAAACCTTTCTTGTTTTTCTGTATCATACCAGATTTTTCGGGGAATGTCAAGGGGGAGTTGAGATTTGCGGTGATAATTACGGCTTTATTATGTTAGGGGACTTCTTGAAGTAGGGGGCGATGCCCACATCGCCCCGCCGGTTGACTTTTTTCAATATTGCCGCCCCTGAAAGGGGAGGCGGTGGAGGGGTTCTGCTGAAATCTTTTACTTTTGTTTCAGGTTTCACAGAAGAAATCCCTCCGTCTGCCCTTACGGGCAGCCACCTCCCTTTTCAAGGGAGGCTATTATAAAAAACATTTTTGTGCAGTTTCTAATGCTGTCGTGTCGAAACCGTCCGGTGGAATTCGCTCGTACCTCGCTGTCCGCCTAGGGCATGCCAACGCCGATTGTTGACCTTGCCTGTATTGTTAATGTTGATATTCAAGTGTTTTTCGATACAGGTGGGTAACTTTATTTCATACGGCGTTTGCAAGCTCGCATATAAGCCTCCCTTGAAAAGGGTGACTCCCCACGGGGTGGGGAGATGCCCGCAGGGCAGAGGGGACCGCTCAGTACGAGGGGGACCAGCGAAGCTGGTGGAGGGATTCTTTTCTCTCTATAGCAGCCAACCGATTTCACAAGGAGTTACGCTTCTTTTTTTCTTTACTGAAAAGAAAAAAAGAAGCAAAAAAAGAAAAGAGTTCGCATTCCACTTGTATTATAAGATTCAAGTATCACCCGAAGTTTCCACCAACAAAAATCCCCCGGCGGGGCATACAGGCGGCTGCTGCCGCCGTAACACTACCCTTTTTACAGTTGAAATTGGGGCGTAAGGTCAGCGGCGACTCGCCGCTTGACCGAAAAAGGGCACCCTCTGTAGCAGAGAGTGCCCTTTGAAAATTTGCTGTGTATTTCCTGAAGCTTACAGAGTTACCTTGTCCTGCAAATAGCTTACCAGTTCATCGATCGGCATGCGAACCTGTTCCATGGTGTCGCGGTCGCGGACGGTGACGCAGTTGTCCTTTTCTATGGTGTCGAAGTCTACCGTGATGCAGAACGGAGTACCGATCTCGTCCTGACGGCGGTAACGCTTACCGATAGAGCCGGTTTCGTCGTAGTCTACAGAGAAGTGCTTTGCCAGAACGGCGTATACTTCCCGAGCCTTGTCGCCCAGCTTCTTGGACAGCGGCAGAACCGCAGCCTTGTACGGTGCCAGTGCCGGATGCAGGTGCATTACCACACGGGTGTCGTTCTTTTCTGCATCTACCACTTCTTCGTCATAAGCTTCTGTCACAATGGACAGGAACAGACGCTCTACGCCCAGAGAAGGCTCGATAACGTAAGGAATATACTTGGTATTTTCTTCCTGATCCATGTATTCCAGCGACTTGCCGCTGTGTTCCTGATGCTGTGTCAGGTCGTAGTTGGTTCTGTCTGCAACGCCCCACAGTTCGCCCCAGCCGAAGCTGAACTTGTATTCGAAGTCGGTGGTCGCCTTGGAGTAGAAGCACAGTTCCTCCGGATCGTGGTCACGCAGCCGCAGGTTTTCTTCCTTCAGACCCAGTGTCAGCAGAAAGTTCTTGCAGTAGCTTCTCCAGTACTGGAACCATTCCAGATCGGTGTCCGGCTTGCAGAAGAACTCCAGTTCCATCTGCTCGAATTCGCGGACGCGGAAGATGAAGTTACCCGGAGTGATCTCGTTTCGGAAAGACTTACCGATCTGAGCCACGCCGAACGGCAGCTTTTTGCGGGTGGTACGCTGGATATTGGCAAAGTTTACAAAGATGCCCTGTGCAGTTTCCGGACGCAGGTACAGTTCGGACTTGGAATTCTCGGTTACACCCTGATAGGTCTTGAACATCAGGTTGAACTGCCGAATGTCGGTGAAGTCCGTCTTGCCGCAGTTCGGGCAGGGGATCTGCTTTTCGCGGATATAGTCCATCATCTGCTGATTGGTCCAGCCGGCAGGGTTGGTGCCGTCGAAATCTTCAATCAGGTTGTCCGCACGGTGTCTGGTCTTGCAGGACTTGCAGTCCATCAGCGGGTCAGAGAAACCGCCCAGATGACCGGAAGCCACCCATGTTTCCGGATTCATAATGATCGAAGCGTCCAGACCGACGTTGTACGGGGACTCCTGTACAAACTTCTGCCACCATGCACGCTTGATGTTGTTTTTCAGTTCCACACCCAGAGGGCCGTAGTCCCAGGAGTTTGCCAGACCGCCGTAGATCTCAGAGCCCGGGTATACAAAGCCGCGGGACTTGCAGAGGTTTACGATTTTATCCATGCTTTTCTGATCGTTGGTCAACATTTTCGTATTCTCCCTTGTTTGAATTTGCTTGCTGTATACAGCATTGGTATCTTTTATATTGTACCGGAAAACTGCGGAAATGTCAAGTGTTTTGTGAGAATGAAAATAATCGGGAAGGATTCTCTAAATCCCCAGTGCCTCCCTGACAGTCATCAGGTCGTTCTGAGTGTCCTTTTCGCCGTCATCCCGCCAGATCATCAGTGCATAATCTGCACCGCTGTCGGGCATAATGCCGTATAGGGTGCGTTCTTCGTTGTCGGGATAGTAGTCGATCAGCCAGGATTCATCCTGCACTGCGATCTCGTGCTCTCTGGTACTGTACTGGCTAAGTTCGTCCAGCCATTCCTGCATATTGTTATAATATGTCGTTGTACTGATCTCCAGGAAGATGGTGCGTCCCTGCTCGGCGTCGTAGAAGGTATAGTTATAGTATGCATTATCAATGTATCCCAGCCGGAATTCCCAGCTGTCCAGGACTGCCTGCGGCGGCTGGTATTGTGTAATGCCGGGCTGTTTTTCGGGAAAGTCTGCGGTAAGTGCGTCCAGCGTTTCGTATTCTGTGTAGGTGATGGGGTCTTTGTAAACGACTTCTTCGGTGGTTTCTGTTGTGGCAACTGTACTTTTATTTTTTTGTGCTGTGTTCGATGTCGTACCACAACCAGCACAAACCAACATTGCAATAGCAACGGAGAATATCAGAATTTTTTTCATAGAAGCTACCTCCTCACTACATTTTTAAAACGGAATGGTATGAAAATAACAGACGTAAAGGTGTATATCTTATAGCTGCATTATATCATATCGGAATATAAAAATACAAAATACGTGTTTTCGCACAAAATAAATTTAATTATTTATGTAAAATAAATAAAACACGTGCGTATATCGTTGAATATACGCACGTGTTTCCTATATTATTTAGTGCTTCCGCAAATAGAATACCACTGGCAATCGCCGCAGATGTCCTGTAGCAGTCCCGGTTCCAGAATGTGCCGGCTTACCCGGTCGGTAAATTCGCTCCACCGCAGGACACTGCCCACAGAAAGACCGCAGAACATGAGAACGGCACTGTCATAGCGTTGTACCTTTTCCGCCGCATCGCACACATGGGACAGGCTGTGGGGACAGCTGGCACAGATGCAGTCCGTGCCGCCGGTCAGGGTGATATATGGGTCGTCCTGCCGGAACAGCCGCAGCATTTCCGTCATGTTTGCGGTAAATGCTTCGCTGTAGCCGTGCCCGCAGAAAAACGCCGAGCACAAGCCGTGGTGTGGCCGTAGTTTATACACGCTGGATCAGCCGCTTCGGGAGCCGCTTTCCAATCAGGATTGCCAGAGCCATTTTTACGCAGTCCGGCAGAATGAACGGGAATACGCACCAGCCCAGTGCAGTCAGCAGTCCCACAGAACCGGAATTCTTGGCGTATACGATCATGAACCACGCAGTACCAAAGGCGTAGCACACCGCCAGCCCCAGCACCAGTGCCAGAATCATTACCGGCAGCTTCTCCCCGAAAAAGTGGGTGATCAGCCAGTAGAGCAGACCGGTGAACAGGAAACCGATAATGTAGCCGCCGGTGGTGCCGAACAGAATGCCGATGCCGCCGGTAAAGCCGGCGAATACCGGAACGCCCACGGCTCCCAGTACAATATAGATCAGAACGGAAATGGTGCCGCCCTTACCGCCCAGTGTGGCGAGAGCACAGAACACGGCAAAGGTCTGCATGGTGAACGGCACGGTCATGGGAATCTGGATCCATGAGCATACGGCAATGATCGCCGCGAACAGGGCGATCTGCACCATTGCCACGATCTTCTGGTGCTGGGTCTTCTTGGCAGTCATGCCGGATTCGGCAGCTGCGGTCTGTGTTTGCTGTTTCATAGGAAAAAGTCCTTTCTGGATTGGATTGGAGAGCGTCGGCTTGCGGGAAATTCCCCGCCGCAAAGCGTGTGCTAACGCTGCAACGTTCCCATTATAGCACAGCCAGCCTTATTTGTCAACCTATTTGAAATGGAAATCGGGTGACGAATCGCACAAACTTTGCAAACAGGCTTCAAATTTGCACAAAATGCACATTTTTATAAATATAATTTTGTGCATTCCTACAAAAGTTGAAAAAGCCCTTGACAATCGTCCGGAATCATGGTAAATTTATATTAGCACTCAGAGAGAATGAGTGCTAACACTTTAAAAGTGAATCTGCCAGAAAGGATGGTTATTGTGGATGCACGAAAACGAAGAATTCTATCGGCGGTAGTCGATCTGTATATTCGGACCGGTGAGCCCGTGGGGTCGAAAACGATCTCGCAGTTACCGGACATTCATGTGTCTGCGGCAACTGTCCGGAACGACATGGCGGTATTGGAAGAACTGGGGTATCTGGAACAGCCACATACCTCCGCGGGGCGTGTGCCTACCTTTAATGGGTACCGCATGTACATCGAGGAGATCAGTGCCGAGGGAACGCTCCCCCAAGAGGAACGGGACCGGCTGGACGAGATGCTGGGCGATGAGAGCCAGCTGACAGAAGACCTGATCCTGCAAAGTGCCACCACGGCACTTTCCCAGATCACCAAGTGTGCCACCGTGGTTTCCAACTTCGCACCGAAATATTCGGTGATCTCGAAAGTGGACGTGATCCCTACAGGGAAACGCATGTATGTGGTGCTGCTGATCACATCGGACGGCAAGATCAAGAATCGTGCCTGCCGGTTACAGTTTGACCTCACCCATGAACACATGGACTTTTTCAAGCACTTTATGGAGGAAAATCTGGAGGGCGTTTCGGTTTCCGACTTGTCGGAAGAAAAGCTGGAACAGATGATTACCGCCATGGGCACTTACATGATGACGTTAAGTCCGCTGGTGCAGGGCATTTGCGAAATGTCCAAGGATTTGCAGCAGAATGAGTTGTATATGACCGGTGAGCAGAACCTGTTCTCCTGTGACGATCTGGACAAGGCGGAAGTCGCCAAGTTCATGATGCACAAACAGGAATTGTCCGGACTGCTGGACGATTCGTTTCAGGGCATCAAGGTCATGTTCGGTGAGGAAGGCAATGATTTCGTCATCGGCAACTCCAGTATGATCGTTTCCAAGTATCAGAAAGGCGATCACACCGCCGGTTCGCTGGGTGTCATCGGACCGATGCGGCTGAATTACGCCAAAGTGATACCTTATATAGAATATTTTACCGAAAAAATTTCACACCTGATTTCGGACGACGACGATACGCCGCCGCCGGAACTGGAATGTATCGGGCAGACGGAGCCGCCAAAGGATCCCAAGCCGGAACAATAGAAAGGACGTGTTAGCAATGGCAGACGAAAAGGAAACCAAGAAGCCGGAAACCGAAGCACAGCAGCCGGAAGATGCAAAGACAGAGAACGCACCGGAAGAAGCTGCTGCACCGGAAGCCAAAGCCGGGGAAACCAAAGCTGCGGACGGCAAGGACGACAAAAAGAAGAAGAAAAAAGACCTGAAAGATGCACTGGCACAGAAAGAAGCGGAACTGGCGGAACAAAAAGACCAGCACCTGCGGCTGATGGCAGAGTATCAGAACTACCGCAACCGCACCACCGAGGAGAAAAAGAAGATCTACGGTGATGCCAAGGTGGACTGTGTAAAGGAACTGCTGAATGTCATGGATACGTTCGAACGGGCTCTGGAAGCACCTTGTGCCGATGAGAACTATAAAAAGGGCGTGGAACTGACATTCACACAGATTCAGAAAGCATTCGAAAAGCTGGGTGTGACAGAAGTTGCCGCACTGGGTGAAACCTTTGACCCGAACCTTCACAATGCGATCAAGCAGGTGGACGACAGCGACTACGAGAGCGACAAGGTCTGCGAGGTGTTCCAGAAAGGATACCTGCTGGGGGATCGGCTGATCCGTCCGGCAATGGTTGCCGTTTCTGTGTAGGCAGGAGGCAGCAGCGTGAAGAAACACACAGCGTCCCTCATGACGGCGGCGATGCTGCTGACAGTGGCGTGGCTGACAGGGTGTGATTCCAAGGAACTGGAACAGCCTGCCGGCACCGGTACTGCACCGGCACTGGAAACCATTGCGGAGCCGGTAACGGAAGCAGCAACCGAAGCGATAGAAGCCACGGAGGCAGCTGGGCAGAGCTTTGACGATTACGCCGCGTTTGCTGCGGCAATGGCAGAGCAGCATCCGGAAAAGACATTGTACACGCCGCCGGAAAGCGTGTTGGCAGCGTGGACGTGGAAAGCGATTCAGCTGAAAGCGGACGGTTATCAGTACCAGCTGTACAACGCTGAAACGCAGGAAACTGTAAACCTCCTGATCAGCATGGAGCCGCTGTTTCAGAATGCACAGGAAATTGTGGATTCCATGGCAGATCTGACAGATGTCACAGCGACACTGGTCGATGCAGGCTGCTGCCTGTGCCGGTGGAACGACAGCGGCGAATATGCCCTGTATGGCATCACCGGTGACATGGGTGCCAATTATATTGTCACACTGGAGCATGCAGATCAGACGCCGGCTTCGGCAGACGAACTCACCGCACTCCGCAGTGAGTTCTGGCTGTAAAGCAAACTTCTATCCGCAAGGGTAGTTTAAATATATTTATTCAATGAGAAAATCTGCCCGTTTTTCCGCAGGGGAAACGGAGATACAGAAAGGAAGAATTTACTATGGGAAAGATTATTGGTATTGACTTGGGTACAACAAACTCCTGCGTTGCCGTTATGGAAGGCGGTAATGCAGTCGTAATCCCCAACGCAGAAGGTGCGAGAACTACGCCGTCTGTTGTCGGCTTCTCCAAGAATGGTGAGCGTCTGGTAGGTCAGACCGCAAAGCGTCAGGCAATTGCAAATCCGGAGCGTACCATTTCCTCCATCAAGCGTCACATGGGTTCTGACTACAAGGTTGACATTGACGGCAAGAAGTACACCCCGCAGGAAATTTCCGCAATGATCCTTCAGAAGCTGAAGACCGATGCAGAAGCATATCTGGGTCAGCCGGTAACCGAAGCAGTTATCACTGTTCCGGCATACTTCACCGACTCTCAGCGTCAGGCAACCAAGGACGCCGGACAGATCGCAGGTCTGACTGTAAAGCGTATCATCAACGAGCCGACTGCTGCTGCACTTTCTTATGGTATCGATAAGGAAGACGACCAGAGAGTTATGGTATACGACCTCGGCGGCGGTACATTCGATGTTTCCATTATTGAAATGGGCGACGGCGTACAGCAGGTTCTGGCTACCGCAGGTAACAACCGTCTGGGCGGCGACGACTTCGACCAGAGAATCATCAACTGGATGGTAGAAGAATTCAAGAAGACTGAGGGCATTGACCTCTCCAACGATAAGATGGCAGTACAGCGTCTGAAAGATGCCGCAGAAAAGGCAAAGATCGAACTGTCCTCCACCACCACCACCAACATCAACATTCCGTTCATCACCGCTGATGCAACCGGTGCAAAGCACCTGGATATGAACCTGACAGTTGCAAAGTTCAACGAACTGACCAAGGACTTGGTAGACGCTACCATGGGACCGGTACAGCAGGCTCTGTCTGACAGTGGTCTGTCCCCGTCTGACCTGAACAAGATCCTGATGGTCGGCGGTTCTTCCAGAATTCCGGCAGTACAGGAAGCTGTTCGCCAGAAGCTGGGCAAGGAACCGTTCAAGGGCATCAATCCGGACGAATGCGTTGCTCTGGGTGCTGCATATCAGGGCGGTGTCCTCGGCGGCGATGTCAAGGACGGTCTGCTGCTGCTGGACGTTACACCGTTGTCTTTGGGCCTGGAAACCATGGGCGGTGTCTGCACCAAGATCATTGAGAGAAACACCACCATTCCGACCAAGAAGAGCCAGATCTTCTCCACTGCGGCAGACAACCAGTCCGCAGTAGATATTGTTGTCCTGCAGGGTGAACGTGAGTTCGCAAAGGACAACAAGCAGCTGGGTACCTTCCGTCTGGACGGCATCGCACCGGCTCCGAGAGGGGTACCGCAGATCGAAGTAACATTCGACATCGACCAGAACGGTATCGTACACGTGACTGCAAAGGATCTGGGCACCGGCAAGGAACAGGACATCAAGATCACTGCTTCCACCAACATGTCCAAGGAGGACATCGACAAGGCTGTCAAGGAAGCAGAGCAGTATGCAGAAGACGACAAGAAGCGTCGTGAAGAAGTAGATACCAAGAACAACGCAGAGAGCCTGTGCTTCCAGTGCGAGAACGCTCTGAAGGAATTCGGCGACAAGGTTCCGGCAGACGAAAAGTCCGCAATCGAGAGCAAGATCGCAGACCTGAGAAGTGCACTGGGCGGAAATGATGCCGCAGCGATCAAGGCAAAGTCCGACGACCTGCAGCAGGCATTCTACGCACTGTCCTCCAAGGTATACAAGCAGAACGGCGGTCAGCCGGGTGCTGATCCGAACATGGGCGGTTCCGCAGGCTTCAACAGTGCTGACCCGAATATGGGCGGCAACCAGAACGGCGGTTCCGGTGATGACGGCGTTGTTGACGCAGACTTCAAGGAAGTTTAAGAATGAAACGCAGCGGCATGAAATATGACGTACCGCTGTGAATAGAACGGCGGTGACGGGGCAGGTTTCGGCTTGTCCCGACATCGTCGTATATGGGGACTCCCCGCACGGTGTGCCGCTGCAAGCGGACACAGCGTAACATAATAGGGCAATACCGCACAAAGAGCGTCTGGCGACTTTGCACGCCATCTGCTTGCAAATTTCCCGTCATATTTCACAAAAATGCTCGTGAATACATCCAGTATTCACTCCGCTTTTTGTTTCATCTGACGAAAAATTTGACGACGCATCTGTCGCACAATCTTTGTGCGGTATTGCCATAGAAGAACAGCCGGATTCCGATCGGGTCTGTTCAAGGGAAAGGAGCCAGCAGACATGGCAGAAAAACGGGATTATTACGAGGTGCTGGGGCTGCAAAAGGGTGCTTCCGAGGACGAGATCAAAAAAGCGTTCAAGACCATGGCACGGAAATATCACCCTGACCTGCATCCGGACGATAAAGAAGCAGCAGAAAAATTCAAGGAAGTCAACGAAGCGTACGAAGTGCTGTCTGACTCCCAGAAACGTGCACGGTACGACCAGTTCGGTCATGCCGGCGTAGACCCGAATTACGGCGGCGGAGCCGGTGCAGGAGCCGGCGGCTTCGGTGGATTTGGCGGTTTCAGTGATGTCAGCGACATTTTCGAAAGTTTCTTCGGCGGCTTCGGCGGCGGTTCCAGAAGCACTGCGTCCAGTGCCAATGCACCGCGGCGTGGCGGCGATGTAAACAGCAACGTGACGATCGACTTCATGGAAGCCTGCAAGGGTGTCAAGAAGAAGATGCGGATCACTCACATGGTGAAGTGCGACCAGTGTAACGGTACTGGTGCAGATGCCAATACCACGACCAGCACTTGTACCGAGTGCCACGGCCGTGGTTCCGTGCAGGTCAACCAGCGGACACCGTTCGGCACGGTATCTTCCACAAGAGTTTGCTCCCGCTGCGGCGGTAAGGGCAAGATCGTCACCAATCCGTGCAGCAAGTGCCGCGGCAGCGGCCGCTGCCGGACTACCAGTGATATTGAGCTGAAGATTCCGGCTGGTATCGATAACGGACAGGTGCTGCGTGTCGGCGGACAGGGTGATGCCGGACTGAACGGCGGTCCCAGCGGCGACCTGAATGTTTCCGTAAATGTACGTCCGCACGATCTGTTTACCCGCAGAGGCGTGGACATCTACTGTGAGATCCCGATCACTTACGCACAGGCAGTGCTGGGCGATAAGGTGACCGTGCCTACCATTAAGGGCAAGGTGGAATATGACATTCCGGAGGGCACACAGAGCGGCACCAAGTTCCGTCTACGCGGCGAGGGTGTCAAGTATCTGGGCAGAGAATCCTATGGTGACCAGTATGTCACCGTAGTGGTAGAAGTGCCGAGAAAGCTGACACGCCAGCAGAAGGAACTGCTGCAAAAGTTCGACGACAGTCTGGAAGAAAAAAATCAGGCGAAGCGGCAGAGTTTCTTTGAAAAGCTGAAGCGTCGCTTTGAACAGCAGTAATTGCAAAGGCAACACTGCACAAAGTATTGCCCTGAAAATGCATGAAAAGAGCCTCATTTCCGCAGCTTTTGCAGAAATGAGGCTCTTGTTTTGTCCGGAGCATGTGCACACGCTCTGGGTTAGCGGCTGCTGTCGTCCGTGGAATCTGTCTTGGAATCGTCGTCGTTCATCAGATCGCCGGCAGCGTCCCCTGCATCCTTGACGGCGTCGCCCGCTGCATCGCCGGCATCACGTACCGCATCGCCTGCATCGGTGACAATATCCCGCACGCCGTCCTCTACATCGCTCATCACGCCGCCGTCTTCGCGGCTGGTATCTGTGGCAGAAGTGCTTGTGGAATCACCGGCGGAGCTGTCATTCTTACTGCCGCAGCCGGTGAATGCACTGCCGATCAGGAGCATTGCCATAGGCAGTGCCAGAAATCGATAGTTTTTCATGGATCTCACCTCGTTTTTGAAAGTCGCGAAGAAGAAATGCATTCCATTTTTCAGGAATGTGCTTCAATGCCTCGCAGAATTAGGATTTCCCACATTCCGCGAAATATTCTCTTTCCACATTTCCACGGCTGTAAAATCTGCGAAATTCCGCGAATTTTACAGAATCGACAGGATCTTTCACCGGTATTTCCCCAACTTTTCAACACAGTTTTCCACAACACAGGGGAAAACCAGTTACAAACCGGTTACGATCCGGCGAGTTTTGCACAGGGTGTTGGTGCCGGATCCCCGTAAATTGTGCAATGTTTGTCATAAATTCGAAAGGATACGCAAAAAACCACGGTTTTTGTTTTCCACAAGTTGTTGAAAGTGCTGTGGAAAACGCGGGAGAAGTGTGGAAATAGTGTTTCCTTAATTCTTTTGAAAGATCAGAATTTTCTCTGCCATGTTCTTCACCACCGGCAGCCATGAGATCAGCCGGTAGGCGGGGTACAGCTTCGCCATGCCGCGGAGGATATTGTCGTCTTTCACGCTGTGGAATCCTTGGGCAAGGTTCTGCATCTCGGAGAACCGGTTCACACCCCATGTAAAGACTGCACCGGTGTCCTGTACCGATTTTTCAATGGACTGCTTCCGCACCCAGAACGGCGAGGTGGTTTCCATCATCACATAGGCGTTGTCGAAGTTGTCGTGAATGATGCGGAGCATCTGTGCCACTTCTTCCGGCTGGAGGTACATGGACAGTCCCTCAATGATGAACAGCATGGTGCCGCGTTGGGTGATGTCCTCGTGCCATGTGGGATCCAGTACGGACTTGCCCACCGTAGAAATGCGTCCCTGTTCCTGAAAGATCTGGTCGCGGACACGAATGGTTTCCGGCAGGTCGAGGTTGTACCATGTGCACTTTCCGGTGTCCATGCGGTACACTCTGGTGTCCAGCCCGCAGGCAATGTTCACCACCGTTGCATCGGGGTGCTTCTGCAAAAATGCCTGTACCAGTTCGTCGAATACAATGGTTCTGGCAATGGTGCCGCTGCCCATGGCAACGTCCCTGGAAGCCTTGGAAAAATCGTAGTCCAGCCGTTCCACCAGCTCCACCGCCTTGGCATCATAAAAGGCATGCCTCGGGGATCGGGAGTACTGGGCTCTTGCATAAAAAGTCAGCAGCATGGTTTCTGCCACGCCGTTCAGTTCCGGTTTGATTTTCGAATTTGTCATAGCGGTGCTCCTTTTTTAGTTAGTATTGACTTACTGTAGATAGTATAGCATATTTCAGAGAAAAATGCAAAGGGTCTTGTATCTGTCACATTTTCCGGACTGCTGCGTTATATCAAGTAGGACGTCCAAAACAGGAGGTGAAATTTATGCAGTCTGCGAAAGAAAAATTGCATAAACTCTATCGGCTTTATGAAAAGCCTATGTACCATATCGCCTATGCGGTGCTGCACCATACCCAGCAGACCGAGGACGCGGTTTCCGAGGCATTTTGCAAAGTGATCCGTCATCTGGATCAGATCGACGAACCGGAAAGCCCGCGTACCAGACAGTATATGATACAGATCATTCGCAATACTGCAATCAGTCAGTACCGAAAGAATGCGAAAGAAGCAGATCGTCGTACTGCATGGGACGAACGAATCTTGCAGGTTCCTGACGAAACGCCCACCAGTGCCGCAGAGCAGCAAGAAGAACAGGAATATCAGCAGGCAATTCTGGCAGAAATGCTGGAAGTTCTTAGTGAAGCCGACCGGCAGATCGTGTTGCTGCGTTGTCAGCAGGAACTTCCCTTTCGGGAGATTGCCCAACGGTGCGGCATTAAGGAAACAGCAGCACGTAAGCGTTTTGAACGTGCCAGAAAAGCCATGATGCAGCAGAAAGGAGTGACTTCTTATGAGCAGCTATTTTCCTTATAATGAAGACGAATGGGAAAAAATTGTAGAACAAGCGTTTGCAGCGGACGCGGCCGAACCGCAGTTTTCCAAGGCATACCAGAGAAGAAAACATAGAATGGAGCGAAAAATGATGCGAACCAGATGTTCTGCAAAAAAGAAAGTCGGCACTTTTCTCGCTGTGGCAGCTGCCGGCGTGCTGAGCATTGCAATCGCTGTTCCGGCAGTGGCTTCGTCCGATGCTGTTAAGGGGATCTATGCCTTTTTCAGCAATGAAAAATATTACACAAAAAGTCCCATAGAGAAAAACGATCTGACTTCCTATGCGGAAAAAACAGACGAAATGCAAAAAACGAAAGACGGTACGATTCGCATGGAAAACATCTACTGCGACGGCAGCCACCTGAGTGTAACGCTAAGATTAACGAATTTGCCAGAAGCATTGCAGAACAGTACCGGAATTGAATCGGAGTTTACCGGCACACTGAATGGACAAAAGCTGTCATTTATCGGAAGTACCGGTACATATACTATGAGTACAAAAACCGGTGGGCTGGCAACGCTTTCTGAACAGGCAGAGGGTGCATACTATGACAAGGAAAATACCAGCATTGCCGGATTTGTGAAGTCTGGCGATGCGGAATATAGTATTGTGCTTTCGGCGGAATGCAGTGAGATATTTCAGGGGAACACTACAGCAAGCCTGCCGTTGCAGCTTTCGTTTTCGTTCTTACAGGGAATAGATGCAACTAGTTGGTCATGGTTTGAAACCGGCGTATCCGCCAAGGGTGATACGGCATATAGCTGTGAACCGAGATCTCTGGGTGTTATTCCTGTGGATATTACTCTGACTGCGGAGATACAGGCGGATACCAGCCGAACGGACATCTATCCAGTTACCGAAACAAAAGACGGATATACGCTGGAATCTGTGACTGTTTCTCCGTTTAGCACAGAGATCCGTTTTTCTGAGGATACTGTATTTGATGACTACGATGTGATGTATGTCACGGATCAGAACGGTAACTCTTATGATATGATAGACGCGAATATTGATACAGACATTTCCTTTCAGAATTCTGTATGGGAAGCAGCATTGACTGATGCTACGGAACTGACCATTCGTATTGTTCCGGACGGAAAAAACAACTTGGACGCAGCAGGTACAGTTTTTACTGTTCCCATTGACAAAGGTTATCGGACACAAACGATCAATGACTTTGATCTGGCAGAGAACTATACGCAGTATATCCCGCCAATGCCTGATGAAGAATCTGCTTCCCAGTGATTTCTACCGCACAGAGTTTACTTTCATCTCTTGAAAAACAATCTGTGTACGTCAGATATAAAACAGACTTTGACATTTCCCATGGCAGATGCTTTTTCCGTCTGTCAGTTCATCCCTTTTGAAAAAAGCCGCAGGTTTTTTCTCCGCCTGCGGCTTTTTCATGATTTAGAAATCGTTTTTACGGAAGTTTTTCGCGGAACGCTTGCCAATTTCTTGAATGTGTGGTATAATATACAACAGAGTATAGAAAGGCGGGAAATGCCGTGACGAAACGAGAAGAATTTATTGCCGTTTATCAGGAAAATATCCAGCGGCGGGGAGCAGACCGGCTGCTGGAATGGCTGGACTCTGATGCCAGCGATTTCTTTACTGCCCCCTCCAGCACCCGATTCCACGGGGCATATGAGGGCGGGCTGGTGGAACACAGTTTGAATGTGTACGAGTGCCTGAAAGACTATCTGAATCGTCCCCGCACCAAGGAACTGTACGGCATGGACTATACACCGGAAACCATTGCCGTGACGGCACTGCTCCACGACATCTGCAAGGTTGGCTTTTATGCCGTGGACTATCGCAACGCCAAGAATGAACAGGGCGTGTGGGAAAAGGTGCCCTACTATACCGTGCGGGACACCCTGCCCTATGGGCACGGGGAAAAATCCGTGTACATGATTCAAAGCTTTATGCGGCTGACCCGTGACGAAGCTTTTGCCATTCGCTATCACATGGGCTTTTCCGGCAACGAGGACAAGAACAGCGTGGGCAGAGCACTGGAAATGTTCCCGCTGGCTCTGGCAGTCAACGTGGCGGATATGGAAGCAACGTATTATCTGGAAGGGTATGTGAAGTGATAGGGCAACACCGCACAAAGCTTGCACGCAGATTGCGTGCAAAGCCGTCAGGCGGGCTTTGTGCGGTGTTGCCATAGGAGCCTGAACAGGCTTTAAAGAACTCCAACAGGGAAATTGCCCTGTTTGTGATAGATAATAGGAGTAGGAGGAAATAAAAATGAATTGGTACGAAAACGCAGTGATGTATCACATCTATCCCTTGGGCTTCTGCGGAGCACCGAAGTGCAACGAGGGCGGCGAACCGGTGAACCGGCTGGAAAAGGTGCTGGACTGGATCCCGCATCTGAAAGAACTGGGTGTTGATGCCGTTTACTTCGGACCGGTATTCGAATCTGTGGAACACGGCTATGACACCACCGATTACCGTGTGATCGACCGCCGGCTGGGCACCAACGAAATGTTTGCCCACATCTGCGACGAACTGCACAAGAACGGCATTCGCGTGATTCTGGACGGCGTATTCAACCACGTGGGACGGAACTTCTGGGCGTTCAAGGACGTACAGGAAAAGGGACAGGCTTCGGAGTACTGCGACTGGTTTGCCGGTCTGAACTTCGGCGGTCAGAGCCCCTGCGGCGACAATTTCTGGTACGAGGGCTGGAACGGCTACTATAATCTGGTCAAGCTGAATCTGCGGAACTGGCATGTCTGCGACTATCTCATCGACGCTGTGAAGCTGTGGATGGACGAGTTCCACATCGACGGCATCCGCTTCGATGCGGCAGACTGCGTGGACTTCGATTTCTTCCGCCGCATCCACAACTTCTGCAAGGAACGCAACCCGGAATTCTGGCTCATGGGTGAGATCATCCACGGCGACTATAAGCGCTGGGCAAACCCAGAGATGCTGGACAGCGTCACCAACTATGAGTGCTATAAGGGTATCTATTCCTCGCACAACGACAAGAACTATTTCGAGATCAACTACAGCATCAACCGCCAGTTCGGAAACGGCGGCATCTATCAGGGCGTTGCCCTGTACAACTTTGTGGACAACCACGATGTCAACCGTCTGGCAAGCACCCTGTGCGACCAGCGGTATCTGCCCCTGTGCTATACGCTGATGTACTGCATGCCGGGCATTCCGTCGATATACTACGGCAGTGAATACGGTGTCATGGGCAGACACGAAAACAATTCCGATGATGGTCTGCGGCCTTGTCTGAATCTGGACGACCTGAACCGCAGCGGCAATCTGGACTTGTACCGGCATCTGGTAAAGCTGGGCAGAATCTACCACGCATATCCGGCACTGCGTACCGGCTCCTACTACACTGTGGAAGTCCGGAACCGTCAGCTGCTGTTCGCCAAGGAGCAGGACGGCAGAACCGTTTACGTGGCACTGAATCTGGAGGACTGCCCCAGCGAATTCCGCTTCGGCACCCACGTGCCCTCGCTGGTCGATGTCATCAGCGGTCAGCCGGTGCAGGTAGAAAACGGCGGTGCATGGATCCGCATGGCACCGTTCTCCTCGATGATTCTGGTCGAGGACGATATTGTCAACCAGACTGAACCGGAAGCAGCAGCAGTTGCCGTACCGGAGCCTACGGTTCTGGAAGCCGGTGCAAAATATCGCGATGTACTGGACGGCTCTGTCTGCGAACTGCTCCAGACCTCCGTCCGCCACGCAGAAACACAGGAAGAACTGGTAGTTTACCGCAAGGAGCAGGACGGCAGCGTCTGGGCAATGCCGAAGTTGATCTTTACCGGCACGGCACACGATAACCAGCCGCGGTTCGAAAAGCTGTAATCGGGAAACAAACCTCAGGCAATACCGTGCAAAGCCGTCAGGCTGGCTCTGTGCGGTGTTGCTTTTCCCACGAAAGGAAATCGCAACACCATGGAACACAACACCCTACAGGGCGTCATTTTCGATCTGGACGGCACGCTGCTGGATTCCGGCAGCATGTGGCGGCAGGTGGACAAGAAGATCATGGACTACTACGGCAAAGAAATGCCGGACGACCTGTCCGAAACGGTACAGCGAATGTCCATTGAAGAATTCTCCCGCTATTTTGTGGAGGAGTTCCACTTGCCGGTCACGCCGGAACAGTTTGCACAGCAGGTGGCAGATACCGTTGCACAGGAGTATCGGGAACTGCTGCCGCTGAAACCCCATGTCATGGAACTGCTGGACTGGCTGGACAGCCAGCAGATCGTCTATGGCGTTGCCACGGCGACTTACGGCGAACTGGCAGAGGCGGCACTGAAACGGCTTCATGTATGGGAACGGCTGGCATTTCTGCTCACCGAGCAGGAGGCTGGTGCTCCCAAGACCCAGCCCCGTATCTTTCAGCTGGCGGCACAGAAGCTGCATTTGGGCAGACGGCAGATCGCCGTGGCAGAGGATTCTCTCCACGCTCTGCAATGTGCCAGGGCTGCCGGATTTTTCACCGTGGGGGTGTATGATGCAGCCAATCCGGCGGCATGGCAGCAGATCTGTGCGACGGCAACGGTGCATGTGCACGATATTCTGGAAATGAAGCAGTTTCTCTAAGGCAATACCGAACAAAGAGCGTCTGGCGGCAAAAGGAGTTTCAACATGAGTGGTACACTATACATTATCGGCACGCCCATCGGAAATCTGGAGGACATCACTATGCGGCAGCTGCGGCTGCTGGGCGAGGTGGACTTTCTGGCGGCGGAGGACACCCGTGTCACCCGCAAGTTGCTCTCCCACTATGACATTCACACACCCATTGTCAGCTACCACGAACACAGCGGGCTGACAGTGGCACAGAGCATTGCCAACCGGATCCTCGCAGGGGAATCCTGCGGCGTGGTCACAGATGCAGGCATGCCCTGTATTTCCGACCCTGGTGAGCCGCTGGTGCAGCTTTGTCATCAGCTGGGTGTGCCTATGGAAGTAGTCCCCGGACCGTCGGCAGCCATTGCGGCACTGGCGATCTCCGGACAGCATACCTCACGGTTTGCCTTTGAGGGGTTCCTCTCCGTGAACCGGAACCAGCGGGCGGCACATCTGGAACAACTGCGGGACGAACAGCGAACCATGATTTTCTACGAGGCTCCCCATAAGCTTTGCCGGACACTGGCAGATATGGCGGCAGTGTTCGGCGGGGACAGAAGCCTGTCCCTCTGTCGGGAACTGACGAAGATTCACGAGGAAGTGCAGCTGACCACCTTTGCACAAGCCATTGCCTATTATGAAAACACGCCGCCCCGCGGGGAATACGTGCTGGTCGTTGCCGGTGCGGTGCCCCAGAAGGCGGAGAGCGTCACGCTGGAAGAAGCTGTGGAGCAGGTACGCCGCTGTGTGGCGGACGGGCAGAAGCTGACACAGGCATGCAAAACCGTTGCCGCAGAAACCGGCTACCGGAAAAGCGAACTGTACGATGCCGTGCAGGAATCATAAGGCAATACCGCACGGAAAAATAACGCCGGAGCGAATCTCAAAGGAAACGCTCCGGCGTTTTTGTTTGACATCTCTGGCGGAATGTGCTATAATTGATAATATCGTATACAAAATTTCGTACACATTGCCGGAATGGCAGGAGGAATATATGAGGAAAAAATGGACGTACTGGCGGCGTGCTGTGATTTCGCTGCTGTGTGTCATCAGCTGTTTGCCGTGGGGACAACTTCCTGCGGCGGCGGAGCCGGACATGCCGGAGGTTCTGGAAGAAACGTGGAAACAGAACGACGGGCTGCTGGTGCCGGCGAATGAGCCGGCACAGACGGACACACCGGAGGTCACAGACGACGAGGCGGAAGAAAGCCTGCGTGGAGCCGGCTCGCTGCCGTCTTCCTATAGTCTGCTGGACGTGGACGGCAGCAGTTATGTCACTTCTGTCAAAGATCAGGGCTCCACAGGTCTTTGCTGGGCGTATGCGGCACTGGGTTCCTGTGAGTCCAACATCATGAAACAGGGGCTGGACATTCCGGAATCGTGGAAAGACAGCAGCGGCGAACTGAACTTCTCCGAAGCGGCACTGGGCTGGTATCCCTTTACCAATCATTTGCTGGTAGGCGACCTCACCAGCGGCGACTATATCACCATGGACAACAAGGGCATCAGCGGCGGCAACCCCACCATTGCCGGCTACGGACTGGCGGCAGGCATTGGCCCCCAGCTGGAACAGTTCGCCTCCATGGACGACTGGTCACAGGGTTATTCCGAGTATCAGCGGTATAACGCCTACTACCGCATGCAGAGCTCCGACCTCTTGCAGCAGGTGGACACCGCGGGGCGGACTGTCATCAAGCAGTGGCTCATGGAAAGCGGTGCCGTCAGTGCATCGTTCTATTCCAAGGGCATATTTTTTGACAACGGGGACTCCATTGCCTATTACCAGAAGCGGCACGGCACCGGAGATGCTGACCATGCGGTTCTGCTGGTGGGCTGGGACGATAACTATTCCAGAGAGAATTTCCAAAAAAGCTGTCAGCCCAAGTCGGACGGGGCGTGGCTGGTGCGGAACAGCTGGGGGGCAGATGATGTTGGCGGCGGCTACTTCTGGCTGTCCTATGAGGAAGCTTCTCTCTGCGAAGCGGCACGGTTCCAGATGACACAGGACAGCACACCTGTTGCACGCTATCAGTACGATGGCAGTGTTTCCTATGCCAATGTAAACTTTTCCGCAGCAGCCAATGTGTTCACTGCGGAAAAGTCCGGCAAACTGACGGAAGTCATGTTTCCCATGACATCGAACAATTCTCAGGGCGGGTGGTATACCATTTCGGTGTACCGGCTGAAAAATAACGCCCAGTCCCCTGTAGACGGCACGAAGCTTTGCAGCAAACAGGGCACAGTGCAGTACGGCGGCTATAAGAACATTTCACTGGCAGCACAAAATGTGATGCTGCAAAAGGGCGACCGGTTTTCGGTTGTGCTGGAACTGCGAAAGGAAAAGGGCAGCAGGGAAAAACTCTGGCTTTCGTTTGAGTCCAACTCCACGGAAACGCTGGAACGCCACTGCTCGATCCAGTCGGGGCAGACGTTTATTTGCAGCGGCGACACATGGATCGATATGGTTGACGTGAAGCAGTGGCAAAACAGCAGCGGCAAAAAGCCCTATTCCAATCTGGGCAACGCTGCAATTAAAGTAATTGTGCGGGAACAGGACACTGCGGTCAACTGGGCACAGTGGAATGCCGCCATGTCTTACGGCGAGCCTGCCGCCGATGCAGATCCGCTGTATCAGGCAGCCTATGCCGAAGCGGCAGCCCTGTCGGAAGATGCCACGCAGGCAGAGGTGGACAATGCCGCCGCCAATCTCTTTGCCGGACTGGAACGGGAAGGGCTGGTACAGTATTCTCAGTATATCTACGCCAAGGAAACCGCAGAGCCTTTGTTTTTGCTGGGCGATGTAGACGGGAACGGCAGCGTAGATGCCACCGATGTGTTCCAGTCCCTGCTGGCACAGGCACAAGATGCCGTGGGTTATGCTTCCGGTTTGTCCATGTCGCAGGCGGCAGCGGCAGACTGCGACGGCAACAGTAAGATCGATGCCACAGATGCATTCTATCTGATGCTGTACTGTGCGTATCGGGGAGCCGGCATTCCCAAAAGCTGGGACGAAATTTTAAGTACATAAGGCAGCGTGCCATAAAAAACAGGACAGCGATTCCGCAGGGAAAAGCTGTCCTGTTTTATAAAACCGAAACTCAGAAGTTATCTGCCGCAGCCGCAGCCACAGTCGTCATCGTCGCCGCCCTGCTGGTTCCGGCAGTTCTGGGCAGACTGGTTCTGCTTCTGCTGTGCCTGCTGGTTCTGGCGGTTCTGGCTCTGCTGCTGCTGACGGTTCTGGCTCTGATTCTGCTTGGACATGGTGCTCTCCGTTTCTCCGCACACAGGACTGCCCCGATGGTTCTCCGTGTGCGGCAGAAGAACCGGCAGCCGGCGGCAGAAATTTGCCGCGTTGAATAGGCAATGCGGCACAAAGCCCGCCTGACGGCTTTGCACGAAATCTGCCGACGCATCTTCCGTACAAGCTTTATGCCGCGTTGCCTATAGTGTATCCGGAATCCGCGGAGATATGCAGCTGTATTTGATTTACAAAATTTTACAAATATAAGCCAGAAGTACTGCCGTCCAGTGCACTACGCCGCACAGCAGGATTCCCACAGCGGTGGGGATCCCCCACGCCGCCAGTGTCCACTTCCAGCTGCCGGTTTCCTTGTGAATGGTCAGGAGGGTTGTGGAACAGGGAAAATGAAACAGCAAAAACAGCAGCATGCACAGGGCGGTGGCAGCCGTCCAGCCGTTTGCCGTCAGGATCTCGTGAATGCGGCTCAAGTCGGTGATCTCGGCGAGGGCGTTTCCGGCAGTGTAGCCCATGCAGATAATGGGCAGGACAATTTCATTTGCGGGAAATCCCAGCAGGAACCCCAGCAGAATTACGCCGTCCAGTCCGATGAATTGTGCCGGTGTGTCCAGAAGTGCCGCACAGTGTGCAAAAATGGAGCCGCCGCCAATATGGCAGTTGGTGAAGCACCAGATCACGGCTCCCGCCGGTGCCGCCGCCAGACAGGCTCTGCCCAGCACAAAAATCGTCCGGTCCAGCAGCGAACGCACCAGCACCTTGCCGAACTGGGGCTTGCGGTACGGCGGCAGTTCCAGCGTAAAGGAGGACGGCACACCCCGCAGAATGGTATGCGACAGCAGACGGGACACGGCGAATGTGACAAAAACGCCCAGCAGGATCAGCCCCAGCAGCAACAGGGCAGAACTGACAGAATGGCACAGCCCGCTGCCGGCGGCGAAAAACAGGGAAATACAGGTGATCATGGTGGGGAATCTGCCGTTGCAGGGGATAAAGTTGTTGGTGAGAATGGCGATCAGCCGTTCCCGCGGGGAGTCGATAATGCGGCAGCCGGTCACGCCGGCGGCGTTGCAGCCGAAGCCCATGCACATGGTCAGTCCCTGTTTGCCGCAGGCACAGGCACGCTGAAACGGTTTATCCAGATGAAACGCCACACGGGGCAGATAGCCAAAATCCTCCAGCAGGGTGAACAGGGGAAAGAAAATCGCCATAGGCGGCAGCATGACTGCAATGACACAGGTCAGTACGTTGTAGATGCCGTCGATCAGCAGACCGTGCAGCCAGTGGGGCGTATGTATGGTTTCCAGCAGCAGAGAGAGCCAGCCCTGCAAATGGGAAAAGCCGGCGGAGAGCCATGCCGAGGGATAATTTGCCCCCACAATGGTGAGCCAGAGCACCAGCCCCAGCAACAGCAGCATCACCGGAATGCCCCACTTTCCCGCCAGAATCCGGTCAAGGCGGCGGTCGGCGGCATCGGTCTGTTCCGGCTGGTGTACAGTCTGGGCGGCGAGAGCTTCGCTGTGTCGGACAATGGCGGCGATCATGGCATCGGCACAGACTTCGGGGGAGTACTGCTTCCACGTCTGTTCCAGTGCATCGGACAGTGCGGGGATTTCCAAGGAAATATTCCCGTGGGCGGCAATTTTTTCGTGCAGTTCCGGCTCCGGTTCCAACAGCCGTCGGGCAGTCCATTCCCGCTGAAGTCCGCAGAGGTTTTCCGGCAGTTCGTTCTGGATCTGTTCCAATGGCTGTTCCAGCTGTTCCGGAACGGGACAGGGCAGCGGCTGCGGTGCCGGCTGGTGCAGGAGGTCGAACAGCCGCTGTTGGAATTCCGGCAGTCCGGTGCCGCTGCGGGCAGCCATGCCCACCACCGGAATGCCCAGCAGCTGTTCCAGTTGCGGCAGGTCAATGGCGATCTGCCGCTTTTCGGCTTCGTCCAGCAGGTTGACACAGAGCAGGGTGCGGGGGCAGGTTTCCAGCACCTGCATGACCAGCAGCAGCCCCCGTTCCAGACAGGTGGCATCACAGACCACTACCGCGGCATCCGGCTCTGCAAAGCAGAGAAAATCCCGTGCCACGATCTCCTCGGCACTGCGGGCACGGAGCGAGTATGTGCCGGGGAGATCTGCCAGCAGGAGCGATTCCCCGTTCCAGGTGACTGTCCCCACGGCACTGGCAACGGTTTTTCCCGCCCAGTTTCCGGTGTGCTGGTGCATGCCGGTGAGGGCGTTGAATACGGTGGATTTTCCCACATTGGGCATTCCTACAAGGGCGACGACAGGGAGTTCCGTTTGAGATAATTCCGGCGGCAGTCCGGCAGATGATGTGCACATATGGCAATTCGTCCTTTCTGTGTGGGGTGCGGGAAACACGGTGCTGCTTCCTCAATTTTTGCCATTCTATGCAGAAAGAACAGAAAAAAGACCGCCTTTGGAAAAGACGGTCTTGGGGTGTTGTTTCCTGAAAATGCCGGTTACTGCATCTCCTCTACCAGATTGCTGATCCATACACCCTTTTGAATCAGGATATACCCGATCACCACCTTGAGAATATCCGCCGCCTGTACAATGGCATAAATGCCCAGGATCGGCAGCGAGGTGAAGTGGCACATCAGCAGGGCAGCGGGAATCGGGATCACCCATGTAAAGACGCTGTCAAACAAAAAGGTGATCATCGTTTTTCCGCCGGAACGCAGGGTGAAGTACAGGGCGTTCAGGAAGCCCTGTATCGGGAAGAACACCGCGGTAATGGTGATAAACCAGCGGCCGTAGTTCCGTACCTCTGCGGTGGTGTCATATGCCTTGGGGAACACGCCGGAAACGGAGATCAGGATCGCTGCCAGCAGCAGACAGACTGCACCGGTGAACCACATCAGGCTGAACGAATCCTTCTTGGCTTTCTCGTATTCCGAAGCCCCCAGCGTCTGCCCGATGAGAATCCCCACTGCAGAACCCAGTGCCACGAATACCACGTTCAGCAGGTTGCAGATGGCGTTGGAGATGTTCAGTCCGGCAACCACTTCCAGTCCGCGGGTAGAGTAGCACTGTGTCAGGGCAGCCAGACCGGCAGACCAGAGCAGTTCGTTGCAGAAAATGGGCATGCCCTTGCGGAGTACCTTTCCCGCCAGTTCCTTGGGAACGCGGAGTGTGCGGTAGATGCCTTTCAGGAACACGTGCTTGTTCCGGCAGAGGTGTGCCCAGATGATGACGATGCTCATTTCGATGACACGTGCCAGCACGGTGGCAATGGCTGCTCCGCGAACGCCCAGCTTGGGCATGCCGCAGTTGCCGTAAATGAGCAGGTAGTTCAGTACGATGTCCACGACTACCGAAGCCACGCCGCCCACCATGGGCTTGACGCTGCTGCCGGTTTCCCGCAGGCTGGTGGCATAGACCTGTGTCACCACAAAGAACGGCAGCCCCAGCAGCATGATATGCAGGTACTGCTTGGCATAGGTCATGGTGAGGGCGGAGTCCACGGTGGCACTTTCTCCGTGGAGGTATAGCCCGATCAAAGACTCGTCCCTCAGCAGAAAGACCAGCAGTCCGCCGATAAGACATGTCAGACTGAGCCAGAGCTTGATGCGGAACGTGCTCTGAAAACCGTGCATGTTCCGCTGTCCGTAATATTGTGCCCCGTAGATGCCGGGACCGGCAAGGGCACCGAAAATGGCGAGGTTGAATACGAAGATCAACTGACCGGCAATGGAAACGGCAGTCATCGCTTCCGTGCCCTGACTGCCGACCATGATGTTGTCCACCAGACTGACCATGTTGGTGATGCCGTTCTGGATCATCATCGGCACCGCCAGCATCAATGCCCGCTTGTAGATCGGATTGTGTTTTCTCATGGGGATAGTTCCTCCTGTGATGTCAAAAAAGTAATTGCCTTAGAGCCAGTTTCATATCTCAGGAAACACTGCACGCAGATTGCGTGCAGTGTTTCCCTTATTATAGCAAAAATAAACAGCGGGTTTCTAATACAATTTCTATGTGTTCTGATACGATTTCTAGGGAAACACCGCACAAGCTTTGTGCGGTACAAGTAACAATTTAACCGTTACGCAGTGCAGATCATACCGGCATTGTCTTTTCGAGCCGTGTTGTCACGCCGCTGCCGTCCCCGACGATTCGCAGAGGCAGCACATTCAGAAACGGCTTTCCGCCGCTTCTGCCCTCCAGCAGGAACAGCCACGGCTGGGCATCGGCAGCCTTTGCCACAAATTGCAGCCGCTTTGGTTCAATGCCGTTTTGCCGCATGGCATCGATGCAGTCTGCCAGCCGTTCCGGACGGTTGCAGATGCACAGCCGCCCGCCGAATTTCAGCAGCCGCTTTGCCGAACGGCAGATGTCATAGATGTTGCACAAAATCTCGTGCCGTGCAATTTTCTGTGCCGTCAGCTGGCTTTCAATGCCTGCCTGATATGCCTTGTACGGCGGATTGCAGGTGACCAGATCCAGCTGTCCCGCCGGAGCATCTTCCCACAGATTCTTCAGGTCGGCACAGACAGGGTGCAGGACAGACTGTACGGCTGTGCTTTCGGCAATGCCCAGACACATCTGCCGGATCGCCTCCGGCTGAATGTCCACGCCGTAGATCTCCTGCGGGGGAGCCTGCCGCTGCATCAGCATGGGGATAATGCCGCAGCCGGTGCCGAAGTCGCAGACGCGGTCTTTTTGCCGATAACCGGAAAATTCCGTCAGCAGCACCGCATCTGTGCCGAACCGGTGCAGCGAACTGGTGCAGACCGTCAAGCCGTCTGCAATGGCTTCATAAGAGAGTGCGGGCATATACGCCATAGGGCATACCTCCTGTTGCGAGATTGGTTTTTAGAACCTGTCTTCACAAGAAATATATGTGGATTTTCGAGCATAATTTTGTTGCAGACAAGGCAAAAATACGCAGGCGGGCTGTCGCCCGGCAAGTATTTTTCACGCAGTATGCAACAAAATTTGCCGAAAAGACACGTGTATACGCTTGTGAAGACAGGTTCTTATTGCACAAACATTTCCGTCGTTTCTGTTTCCGTTTCTGTCCCCGTCAGGCTCTCCGGCTTCCGGAGCACCACTGCCTGCTGATAGACCAGCTGGTAGCGGTTCTCGAACTTGTCCATGTCGTACTGGATTTTGCCCTCCAGCGGGTCGCAGACGGTAACCGTATTGGCGTTCAGGTCGTAGCCGCAGAGCAGGACGCAGTGCTCGTTGATGAGGAATACCGCATCTTCTCCCTTGGGCGTTGTCCAGTAGTAGCGTTCTTCCACGCGGCTGGTGAGGTTGATCGTCACCCATGTGATGACCGGATTGCCGTTGGCCACCTCCCACAGCAGCGTCTTCAAGGAACAGCCTGTGAGATTCTGTGCCACCTCGCCGCCGCCCTGTTCGTCAAGGTATTTCTGTGCGGTTTCCACGATTACCGGTGCATAACAGCCCCACGCGTTGGCATCGTGGGGCGAGCCGATAAAGGCTTCCCCGAATGTTGCCTGATAGGGCTCGGCACGGGTGAGATACTGGTCTGCCATGGTGAGCTTGTCCACGGGGTAGCCCAGATAGTTCAGTGCTGCCGTCAGTGTGGTCACTTCGCAGCCGGTAGGCAGTTCCGGATTTTGCAGGACCGGCTGTGCGTCCAGTTCCACCTGCGAAGCCGTCAGCACTGCCGGCTCGGTGGGAACGGTGAGTTCTGTCTGTACCGGAATGGTGCCCTGATACAGCACGCCGATCTCCTCGGTAGTAGTCGTTTCTGTCATTGCCGTGCTTTGCAGTACGGCGGTGGTTTCTTTTGTAGGAACGTTTCTGCTGCTGTCTGACCGGAAAAAGAGCAGGTAGACTGCTGCCGCGATCAGTGCCAGAAGCAGAAGCAATGCGGTTCTCCTCCGCCGTCCCAACTGCTTTTTGGATACTTTTGCCATGATACAATACTTCTTCCCTTGTGTTCCTCTTGAACACACGTAAAAACGTTTGGGCAGCATCTGCCCTTACTTATGATGCCTTACTTTTCCTCCTCCGCGTGGTGAGAACCGCCGGAGGTGACGATCTTTCGCCGGAAATCGGATTCTCCCTGTCCGATGACCGGCCGTGCCAGCTGGTAGATGTCGGTTGCCTGTGATTCCAGTGCCGCACAGCGTCCTGCCTCCGGACTGGTGTGAGCCAGTTCCGCCAGCGAGTGGGAAAAGGGCAGCAGCCGCTTGTTCTTGGAATCCCGCAGGATCTCCCGTCCGGTGTCGTTGAACGCCAGAATCCGACCGTATGCCGGATAATTCTGGATATCTGCCGTGCGGATGTCCAGCAGAATGTGCAGCAGGATCCGCCGCAGCCGTGCCATGGGATAGCGTTTGGTGCGGATCGCCTGTAACAGTTCTTCCAGCGAAGCGGAACGCTTTGCCTTGTACAGACGGTGCTCCAGTCCCTGTCCGATCTCGGCAATGTCGTGGAGATCGTCTGCATCGGTGGTACGCAGTTTGTACAGAATGAGCCGTTCCAGATATTCCATAGAGGCGATGTGTCCGTTCTGTTTTGCTTCCCGCAGGGCATGCCATGCATAAGAGGGCATCATTCGCCGGCAGTCGCCGCCCTCCGCAAAAAATTGCCGGATATAGGTGGCACTGGCGGTGCCGTCCGGTGCCGGCTGACTGCTGTTGTGTCCGGCTCCTTTGCGGGGAATGGTCATGGGCTGCAGGGGACTGTCCATTTCTTCAATGGCGTTGAGGTAGGCAATGGCAAGAGTGTTGTTGGGGCTGCGGAGCACGGCAGCTGTTTCTTCCCCGTAGAGCTGCCCGACCATCTGGGAGAGCACCTCCGGATAGGAATAGCCGGAACGGAGAAAATCGTCCATGACATCGGCGTAGTCTGTTTTGCAGACCTGACACGCCTGTGCCGCCTGTGAGAGCAGGTGAATGTCCCCGCACTCGCTGCCGAAAGAGATCTCCTGCACATTTCCCAGAGCCGTCAGAAGTGCCACGCCGCCCATGGCGAAGTTCTCCGCCGGAGCCAGAGCATAGGGCACCGGCAGTTCCAGCACCAGATCGACACCGCCCTCAATGGCAAGACGGGCACGGGTGAACTTGTCCAGCAGGGCAGCATCACCACGCTGGACGAAATTGCCGCTCATGACGGCAACGATCCCCTCTGCACCGCCGCGGCGAACCTGTTCCAGATGATACAGGTGTCCGTTGTGCAGGGGATTGTATTCACAGATAATTCCACTGATTTTCATGTATGAACCTCCCGAAAAGCTGTAGAAAATGAGAAAATTGCATGATTGGTCGGGGAATTTGCGGAAACCCCTTGCAATTTTTGCAAAAAAGCTTATAATAGTATATGGGACACTCCTGGTGTCCGAAAAATGATGTTAGCGGCAGAGGTCTGCTTCGGGGACATATCGGAAAAGCAAGCAGGTACTGCCGCCGGCAGAGTTTGCTTTTCCGATGTGTTCCGACAGGTGCCGCAAAAATGAAAAAGGAGAAATTTTCCTATGATTATTCTTGTTGTCAATGCAGGAAGCTCGTCACTGAAGTATCAGCTCATCAATATGGAAGATGAGTCTGTCATCGCAAAGGGCAACTGCGACCGTATCGGTATCGATGGTCACCTGAGCCACAAGACCGCTTCCGGCGTAAAGGTGGAAAAGGACTGCGATTTCCCGACACATGCAGAAGCATTTTCCTGTCTGGTAGACGCACTGACTACCGGCGAGGGTGCTGTGATCTCCAGCATGGACGAAATTTCCGCAGTTGGTCACCGTGTAGTACAGGGTGCAGAAGTGTTCACCAAGACCACTCTGGTCACCGATGAGATCATCGAAAAGATCGACGAACTCCGCGAACTGGCTCCGGTACATAACCACGGTCATGCACTGGCTCTGTGGGCTTGCCGCAAGATCCTGCCGAACGTGCCGCAGGTCGTTGTTTTTGACACCGCATTCCACCAGACCATTCCGCAGAAGGCATTCATGTACGGCTTCCCGTATGAGGATTACGAGCAGTTCCATGTTCGTAAGTATGGCTTCCACGGCACTTCTCACCGCTTTGTCACTGCCAAGCTGGCAGAAATTATGGGCAAGGACCTGAAGGATCTGAAGGTGGTTTCCTGTCATCTGGGCAATGGTTCTTCCATTACCGCAGTACAGGACGGCAAGTCTGTAGATACCACCATGGGCTTCACACCGCTGGACGGCGTACTGATGGGTACCCGCTGTGGTGCCGTTGACCCGTCTGCTGTTACCTATGTTGCAGGCAAGCACGGCTTCGGCGTTTCCGAAATGGACACCTACATGAACAAGAAGTCCGGTATGCTGGGTATTTCCGGTAAGTCCTCTGACTTCCGCGACATCACCGCAGCAGCAGAAGCAGGCGACAAGCGTGCAACACTGGCAAAGGATATGCTGGTATACGACATCAAGAAGGACATCGGTGCCTATGCCGCAGCTATGAACGGTCTGGACGCTGTGATCTTCACCGGCGGTATCGGCGAAAATGCACCGAATTGCCGTGAGGAAGTCTGCGAGAACATGGAATATCTGGGCATCAAGATCGACAAGGCTGCCAACGATTTCAAGGGCGAGCTGAAGAAGATCTCCACACCGGATTCCAAGGTAGAAGTCTGGGTAATCCCGACAAACGAGGAACTGCTGATCGCTCGCGACACACTGGCAATGATCCAGAAGTAAGCCGTTTATCAGTTGCTTTCAATTTTTCAAATACTGGAAAGCGAAGTCTTTTCGAAGGCTTCGCTTTTGTTATACCGGAGGGAAAATCAATGTCAGATATGAGCACTTTTGATAATGCCGAACTGTTGCAGCAGGCTCTGTCTGCCCGCAGAAACGCCTATGCTCCCTATTCCCATTTTCAGGTGGGAGCTGTGCTGGTTACTGCGGAGGGACAGTGCTTTTCCGGCTGTAATATCGAAAACGCGTCCTATTCGCTGACGGTGTGTGCCGAACGCAGTGCGATTTTCGGGGCAGTTTCTGCCGGATTCCGACAGTTCCGGAAAATCGCCATTGTAGGCGGCATGACGGAAGAAGATGCCCGCACCCAGTCCTGTCCGCCCTGCGGAGCCTGTTTACAGGTGCTGGCGGAATTCTGTCCGCCGGAATTTCCCGTGGTGCTGGCAGACAGGGAATACCAGCTGCGGGAATTTTTGCCTCGTCAGTTTCGGCTGTAACTCTAGGGCAACACTGCATAAAGTCCGCCTGACAGCTTTGCACGCAATCTGCGTGCAGATTTTCCGTCATATTGCCTAGAAATCCCTTGCAATACGACTGCGTTCGAGGCAGGATTCTGCCCGAGAACAAAGGAGTGTCGCACTAAGATAAATTGCGACCGGCAGTATGCCTGCGGAATTTCTATGCAATCTGCCGAAAAATCTGACTACGCATCTTACGCACAAGCTTTATTCAGTGTTTCCCTTACATTATAATCGATTTTATCCCTTTTGTCAATAGCTTTTTTGTAGAATTTGACAACGCTGTTTTTGTGAGGAATGACGGAAACACCGGCTGTCTTACAGAATTTTTCCACAAGTTCTTGCTTCTTTGGCAATTTTGCAACGGAATAGAAATTAGATTTGAAAACCGAAAAATGGAAAAATATGTTTGACTTTTTGTGGCATTTGTGCTATAATATTAATGTATGACTTTAGGGCAATACCGCACAAAGATTGTGCGACAGATGCGTCGTCAAATTTTTCGTCAGATGAAACAAAAAGCGGAGTGAATACTTGATGTATTCACGAGCATTTTTGTGAAATATGACGGGAAATTTGCAAGCAGATGGCGTACAAAGTCGCCAGACGCTCTTTGTGCGGTATTGCCTTAGATAAAAAACGCCTCCGGAAGTGCTTTCCGGAGGCTCTGAAAGCAGCGTCATGTCAGTCTGTCAGGTAGGTTCGGCGTGGGGCTGCCTGCATAGAGAGGAAGCGATGTTTGTGCAGAACCCAAACACGAATCGATACCGTTGCCTTAGCATTTTACTGGCGGGCATGATGGCTGTGACCAGCCTGCCGCTGCCGGCATTTGCAGCAGATGCGGCGGCGGGGGAGGAGATCGCCATTTCGGCAGAACGATTTCCGGACGAGCAGTTCCGGAACTACATTTCCGAACAGCTGGACAGCGACGGTGACAACATGCTGTCCGCGACGGAATGCAGCGAAGTCGTTGATCTGAATGTATCCCAGCAGGGCATTGCCGATCTGACGGGGATCGATGTCTTTTCCAAATTGCAGCAGCTGGATTGTTCCGGAAACACGTTGTCGGCATTGGATATTTCCGGTGCTGCACAGCTGTTGCAGCTGAATTGCTCTGCGAATCCGGATTTGTCTGCACTGAAACTGCCGGAGAAAAACGGTGCGTTTTCCTTTTTGGTGATGTTGGACTGTAGTGACTGTGCTCTGACAGAGTTGTCGCTGGATTCCTACGCCCTTTTGGGAACGCTGGACTGTTCCGGCAATCAGCTGGCAGCACTGGATATTTCTGCAAATTCCAATTTGCGGACTGTGGACTGCTCCGGCAATCAGCTGACTACGCTGGACGTTTCTGCGAATTCCAATTTGCAGACTGTAAACTGTTCCAACAACCAGCTGGCTACGCTGGACGTTTCTGCGAATTCCAATTTGCAGACTGTGGACTGCTCCGGCAACCAGCTG